>Ga0137410_10000063_pt1 | contig 71730 bp, 60 predicted proteins | sample CZODoug1_16funga_FD_108878 | JGI IMG/M metagenome (GOLD analysis project Ga0137410, IMG submission 108878) | Vadose zone soil fungal communities from Angelo Coast Range Reserve, California, USA - CZODoug1_16fungal (Illumina Assembly) | ecosystem: Environmental > Terrestrial > Soil > Vadose zone... | reverse complement strand
CTGGCCGAGCGTCTCGCGATCGAGCGAACGCTTGAACATAGGGGTTATCTGCGACAGGAACTCGGCGGATGGTGCTAGGTAGTTCTACATCGCCCAATCGCGCAAATGCGCTGGCGCGTCACAGGTTCACATTCGCCCGACGCAGAACAGGGGCGCGAATTGGCCCCGTGGATTATCGGTCTTGCCTCACTTGGCGCAGGCGCGGAGACCGAAGTTGTCGCCAGTCTCGATGGCGGTGCGACGACCGAAGGCACGACGCTGTATCGCGTTTTCGGAAAAGATGCCCAAGGATTGAGCGAGACGCCGCAATGGTTTAGCACGCTCGATCCGTCAAAAGTAGCCAACTATCGTGATGCGGCGGGATTGTTTCCCGGGAACTCCGGGCAGTTCGTACTCGAAGGCACACTCACCGACTCATCTGGAGTAATCTTTACGCCCGCTACGCCGGGTCCTGGGGGAATTGGTGGCGGACTCCCGTCAGTCCTGGTGCCGAACCCCGCTAGGCAAATTTGCGTTGTCTGTGTGTCTGGTGTGAATCCGCCGTTCTAAGATGGATCGATCTCCCGAATTCTTCATGTCGACCGCCGGTGAGTATCGGCCGCTTGCCGGTGCGCGGGCGTGTTGGACGATTTCGCGGCTGCGAGACGAGGTTCGCGATGACTATATGTTGATTGCTATTGAGCCGGTTCTCGATGGTCAACGGTTTGGTCTGGGAGCAACTGAAATTGGGCAGTTGATCATTTCTACGCGCGTTCTAGGACAGACACTGTTTCCCATTTCGCAGTGGCCCGCCTTCGTATACGTGACTCGTGCCTTGGACGACGCAGTATTGGTATCGCAGGTATTCACGCGCCAGCAGGTTGAGCTCGTCGCTTGGGGCGCGCTCTTTCGAACGCGTGATCAGGCGTTGGATCACGAAAGGCGATCTCGGACATGACGTCTTCCGGTTCATTGCCGAGGGAGCCGGTCACAATTCACGTCTCAAGCGTGCGATTTGTGTGTGAACAAGACGGCAAACCAGAACGTCTCATAAAGAGTCGGCTGGTGGAATCCTTCAAAGAACGCAGCGACGTTCAACGCGCATACTTGGCGCAGATCAGCGTGGGCGATCAGTCAGGCGTGGCGCTTTGCCTCAAAACCAGACATGGTCCAGACCAGACTCTGGTGCGGGAGATCGGTGCGATATTTGCGGCCATTTTCGGCGGGCGTGAACACCTCGATATCCTGTTCCTGAATGAAACCCAGGAGTTGGAACTCAGGCGCGTCTGCCCTCCGTTTTATTTGGTCTCAACTCCCGCGCATTGATGGCCTGAGGGCAGCGACGATGACAACGTCGGTTGTAACGAGGTAGTGCCGATGTGACGTGCAGGCACGACAGCTGGGAGGGGGTCTAATGGCCCATTGGGCCGTTGAGTCGCGAGCGGCCACCGTTTCAGAGTACGCAACTGCCACTGAATCGGCCTTTGTAATCGACGTGGCGGCGGAGAATGGGGCGCCCGAGAAGGTACCGCCCTGGCCTGCCCCGGGATTTCCGGACAACTCGGATCGGCGTAGTGACCGAATTTGACCGGTCCCCGATTTCTGTACCGCTAGCTTTGTGAGTCCGCGGTCTGGTTGGTGATCGATAGCCTCGCGAATTCCCGGGGCGTGAGGCCCTTGAGAGAACGGTGAGGCCGGTTCTCATTGTAATCCCATCGCCATGCATCGATTTTCTCTTTTGCATCCTCCTTCGATTGAAACCAGTGCGCATTCAGACACTCCTCGCGGAACCGTCCGTTGAATGACTCGATGATCGCGTTGTCGGTCGGTTTGCCGCGGCGGCTGAAGTCGATCTTCACGCCGTTCGCATAGGCCCACAAATCCATCTGCCCGCTCACGAACTCCGAGCCGTTGTCGCAATGAATGCGCTTCGGCACGCCGCGAGAGAATCGCAACTGCTCGAGCGTCGCCACGACATCTGTTGCCCGCAAGGTCTGTCCGACCGCAATGTCCAGACACTCGCGGGTAAAGATGTCGATCACCGTGAGGGTGCGAAAGCGTCGACCATCGGCCAACTGATCGCTCACGAAATCCATGCTCCATACCTCATCGCGCGCCTGGGCGGGGCTGCGCTCGAGGCGATGCACCGCTGAGACATGACGCCAGGGTCGCTTGCGCCGCAAAGCCAGGCCTTCTTCCGTGTAGATCCGATACACCCGCTTGTGCCCGATCGGCCAGCCTTCACGCCTGAGCAGCATGAATACGCGGCGGTAGCCGTAGCGCACCCGAGCCTGCGCCAGCTCCACAATGCGCCGTCGCAGCGACTCTTGCGGATCACGATGACTGCAGTATCCATAGGAGCTGCGCGAGATCCGCAGCTCCCGGCACGCTCGGGTCACGCCCACCTCGTATCGGCCCATCAAGTAGCGCACGACCTCGCGCTTCCTGACGGGCTTCACCACTTTTTTTGAAGCACGTCCTGCAGCATGACCTTGTCGAGCGACAGGTCCGCTACGATCCGCTTGAGCTTGCTGTTCTCCTCGCGCAGTTGCTTGAGCTCGCGTGCCTCGGACGGCTCCATGCCACCGTACACCTTCTTCCAGCGGTAGAATGACTGCTCGGAGATGCCGAACTTGCGACACAGATCGGCTACCGGTGTGCCGAGCTCGGCTTGCTTCAAAATCGCAGTGATCTGCTCGATCGCAAAACGCTTCTTCTTCACGACAAAACCTCCGCCCGCGAGGGCCTTATTTTGCCGCAAGACTCACATTACGTTCGGGACAGTTATCGGGGAGCCCGTCAAATTTGAGGAGCCCCCGGATTTCTGGACTAAGCAATCCTTGGCTAATTAGCTGCATGAACTCTGCCGGCCACAGCCGCGCCGCCGTCGACTCCTGCCTTCGTCGTCAGATAGACGGCAAACGTCCCAAGCCAGTGACTGCCTTCGTAGTGATCGCTCGTCACGGCGATGAGCGCGGCGGAGGCATGATTGGCGGCGGCGGCGTGCAGGGCCGGAATGCGCGAGTCATTCGGCGGCAGGCCGGCAGCGATGCCTTCGAGCATCCACGCACGGCTGATGTTGAGGCCATCGATGTGCGCGAGCTTCGGATCGGTGCGGTCGGTCACGATGGCGGGCTTCAGCCAGCTGGCCGAGCGTTCGCGTGGAATGTCCGGCAGGAATTTCTTGAGCCACGATGCAAACGGCTTCGGTTCGAGTACCCGGCGCATGAAGTCCGCTTCGCCGAGGCAGGGCGACAGGAAGTCCTCGCCGGAGGGTTCGTAGCTCGTCGGGCACTTGCGGTCCTGCTGGTAGAACTCCTGCGCCTTCATGCGCAGGAGCGTTTGCATCTCCGTATCTTCGACGACCACGGACCAGTCCCAGATGAGCCCGAATGAAAACGCCGTCTGCGGGTGATCGCCGACGCGGATCGGGTACCGGAGCGACGGCAGCCAGTTCTTGATACTCGCCGCGGCGGCCGCCTCGAGCGGCACCAGGTTCGCGGCCCAGCGCTGCGCATCGGGGTCGTTCCATCGACGCAGCTCCGCCGAGAGCTGCAGCAGCCAGGCAAGGCCGTACGGCCGTTCGAACGAGGCGCGGCCCGGCGCCCGGATATAGGCGACGTCGCCCGCGATGTTCTCGGGCGTCAGGGTCCGGTTGAGGGCCTCTCTGGCCTCCGCGGCGAACGGTGCGCCGGGGAATTCATGCAGCAGGCGCGCGAGCAGCCAGTGGCCGTGGACCGCCGAATGCCAGTCGAGGCAGCCATAGAAGGCCGGGGTGAGCTGGCGCGGCGGCTCGATATCCGTGTCGCCGTTCATGACGTGGGAGATCTTGTTCGGATACTCGCGGTGCACGCAGTCGAGCGCCAGGCGCGCAAAGCGCGCGGCCGCCGCGGCGTCGAGGGACGGCAGCGCCAGCGACTGGGCGGTCGCTACGATCCGCGTGCTGGGCGCATTCACAAAGGTGGCCGTTTGCGCGCTGGTGCCCAGAATGCCAAGCACCGCCGCCGTCAGCACCCGCCGAACCAAGGTTAAATGCATGCTTCCCCCCGTTCGGGCCATTTTAGGCCATCGTCACGGCCACGACACCGAACGCTCATATTCCGGTCACATCGGCCGGGCAGTCTCGTCGCCAGCCCAGCCGACGGAAGAATCCCCATGAATGTCATTGCGACCGATCTGGCGAATCCGAGCCTCGTCCGCGACTACATCCACGATCTGCGCCGGCTGCTCGAGGCGGCGCAGGCCGCCGAACGCAACGCCGCGGAGGAACTCGGCGATTGCGAGCCGGAAACCCAGACCGCGACGTCAGCTGTGCGGTCGGCGGTCGACCGGCTGAATGCCGCTCGCGAGTGGAAAGATGCCATCAACACCCAGCTGACAGCGATCAACCGGCTCGGTCGATACTGACGGGCGCACTTCAGCGGAGCGTCAACTCCGCGTGAATACCTGCTGCGAGCCCATTTGAGGCATTGCCCCCTTGCAAGGATTGCAGGGCGTCGTAGCATGTTGAGCCTTCGGCTGCCCACCAGCCTGAGGCCCGGCATGCGCTTGAAAGCACTGTGGATTCTCGCACTCCTCGGCGGGTTTGCCGGTTGCGGCGGCGACGAGACCGCCGTCAACACCGCCAGCGCGAAGCAAAACATGGCGGCCGACGTCGTCGAAGGCGTGGTGACGAAAGAGCGCCTGCTCGCGGCGGACCACGACAAGGAAAACTGGCTGTCGCACGGTCGCACCTACGACGAACAGCGTTACAGCCCGCTCACGCAGATCACGAGCGCCAATGTCGGGCAGCTCGGGCTTGCCTGGCATGTCGACCTGCCGACCAAGCGGGGCGTGGAAGCGACGCCGCTCGTCATCGATGGCGTGATGTTCACCACCGGCCCCTGGAGCATGGTGTACGCCATCGACGTGCGCAGCGGACACCAGATCTGGAGCTACGACCCGCAGGTCGACCGGTCCTGGGTGCAGTACTCCTGCTGTGACGCGGTGAATCGCGGCGTCGCGGCGTGGGGCAAGAAGATCTATGTGGGCACGCTCGACGGCTACCTCGTCGCGCTCGACGCGGAATCGGGCGCCGAAATCTGGCGCATCGACACCATCGGCCGGCGCGCGCCCTACACGATCACGGGCGCGCCCCGCGTCATCAAGGGCAAGGTCATCATCGGCAATGGCGGTGCGGACTACGGCGTCCGCGGCTACGTGACGGCCTACGACGCGGACACGGGACGGCGCGTCTGGCGCACCTACACCGTGCCCGGCGACCCGTCACGGCCGTTCGAATCGACGGCGCTGGAAAAGGCCGCGGGGACCTGGACGGGCGAGTGGTGGAAGACCGGCGGTGGCGGCAGCGTCTGGGATTCGATGGCCTACGATCCGACGCTCGACCTCCTGTATATCGGTATCGGCAATGGCGGCCCCTGGAATCCGAAGCTGCGCAGCCCCCTGGGCGGCGACAACCTGTATCTCTCGTCGATCATGGCCTTGCGTGCGGAAACCGGCGACTACGTCTGGCACTACCAGACGACACCGGGCGATGCCTGGGACTACACGGCCTCGCAGCACATCGTGCTCGCCGACATGAATATCGCCGGCAAGCCCCGCAAGGTGCTGATGCAGGCGCCGAAGAACGGCTTCTTCTATCTGCTCGATCGCGCGAGCGGCGAGCTCATCTCCGCCAGGAACTTCGTTCCCGTGAGCTGGGCGAGCCAGGTCGATCCGGCCACCGGGCGGCCGGTCGTGAACGCCGAAGCCAGGTACTGGGACGGCCAGCCGGCACTCATCCGGCCGGGGCCGGCGGGCGCGCACAGCTGGCAGCCGATGGCGTTCGATCCGAAGGTGCGGCGGGTCTTCATCCCGGCGACCGACGCGCCCGCGGTCTACGCCGTGGACAAGCACTTCGAATTCAAGCTCGGCCTGCAGAACACCGGCACGGACTTCGCGTACTTCAACATGCCCGAGGAGCCGGACAAGCTGGAGGAAGCGCTGGCGCAGACGGCGGCTTTGTCATCGACCGCGCTCATCGCCTGGGATCCGGTCGAACAGAAGGAAATCTGGCGCTTCAAGCAGGACGGTCCCGCAGGCGGCGTGCTGGCGACGGCGGGCGGCCTCGTGTTCGAGGGCAATGGCGCCGGCGAGTTCGCGGCGTTCGATACCTCGACCGGCCGCAAGCTCTGGCACTTCGATGCGCAGACTTCGATCATGGCCGCGCCGATCAGCTTCGGCGTCGACGGCAGTCAGTACATCAGCGTAATGGTCGGCTTTGGCGGCGCATCGCTCATCGGCGGGCCGGGGATGGCGCGCCGCTTGCCGGTCAATCGCAGCCGCGTGCTGACGTTCCGCCTCGGCGCAAGCCAGCAGCTGCCGGCCATCGTGCCGGAACTGCCGAAAGTACAGCCGGATCCGCCGGCGGAAATCGCGACGGCGGCGCAGATCGCGCAGGGGCGCCAGGTCTACACCGTGCGCTGCGCTTCTTGCCATGGGCTGAACGCAGTGAGCAGCGGCCTCATTCCGGACCTGCGCTATCTCGACGCGAACCTGCACAAGGGCTGGGATGGCATCGTGATCTACGGGGCGAAGCGCACCTCAGGCATGCCGTCGTTCGACAAGCTGCTCTCGCTCGATGAGACGGACGCGATCCACGCTTACGTCATTCATCGCGCCTGGGACTTGAAGAAGGCCACGAGCGCGCCGGCCGCGAAGCCCTGATCATGGCATGCGGATCTTGCCGCCGCCGGGGGCGGATCCGAGGCCGCCGAGACTGCCGGCGCCGCCTTCCGGGATGACGATGGACGAGGCCTGCTCGCGCCGCAGTTCCTGAAGCTCCTGCATCGTGCGCTGCACGGCTTCCTGCGCGGCCGCCGAGAACTTCTGCGTCGCATCGTGGAGATTGCTCGCCGGGATCTCGAAGTTGAGCGGAATCGCGCCCATCGGCGTCAGCAGCTGCGCCTGGCCGACGAACACCTCGCTGCGCGCGCCATCGACGCTGCCATCCGATGTCACCGGCGTCAGGCGCCGGATCGTGCCGACGCGCCGATCGGTGAATGACTCTTCGCGATACAGGCTGGCGGCGTCCATCTTGGGGTCGCCTTCGCGTTCACGCGGGCGGCTTCGGTCTTCGGGCGGCATGGCATTCGGCTCGTCGTTGCCGTGGGGAGGGCAACCCTACCAGCGCCGCCCCCCTGCCTCAACACGGGCCGTGTAATTTCTTCCCCTGTCAGGCGAAGTCCCACCTGCATTTCGGACCCCGCCGATTTCCCCGGCGCCGGTTGCGTGCCGGAATGCCAACATGAAATGGGCATGCACTCCGATCGTCGTTGCCGGCTTCGCAGGAGCGATGGCCGCGTACGGCGACGATCTGCCGGGCGAGCCTCGCAGCGCCGGCGATCCGGCCGGTATCCTCGAAAGCGTGTGGCTCGACGCGGTGCTGTCGGCCGACACCCGCCGGATGTCATCGCTTGGCATCGGCGCCGCGCTCAGCGGCGATCCGGCCGAGTCACGCACGCGCGACCTCTCGCTCGAGGAGCCGGTCAGCGCCCAGTTCGCGTACATCCGGGATCCTTTCGACCCGCGCTTCGCGCGAGTCGTCCGCGTCAGTCTCCTTCGTTCGGTGCCGACCCTGGCGGGCCGGGCATACAACCTGAGCGGCACGCTCGGATTCGCGCGCGGCGCGCGGCTCGCGCCGGGCGTGCGGATGCGCAATCTGTTTTCCGCCCGTACCGCGCTTTCCATCCCGCTGGCGAAATCGTGGCGCGCGAATTTCCGCGCGAACTATATCGGCGGCACGGGCATGCGCAGCCGGTTCATCGGCGATGACTACGAGACGCACGATCCCGCGGCCGTTGCGCTTGCCGCGAGCCTCGACTATGGCCGTGGCCGGTGGCACACGGGTCCTTTCATCCAGTGGTCGCGCGCCGGCGAGGACGTCGTCAACGTGGCCGGCGCCAGCGCGTCGTATCGCGTAACGAGCCGCGCCACCGCTTACGCGGCCTACTACGGCTACCAGTTCACCCGGACGGACGCGCTCATGCGCGCCGCGAATACCGCGGGCGATGCACTGATAGTCGGGTTCGACTATCGCCTGTGAAGGGCCCTGCAGGGGCGGATCAGTTCGCCAGGATCTTCAGGACCACGCGCCGGTTGGCCTGGCGGCCGGCTTCCGTCGCGTTGTCCTCGAGCGGCTGGCTTTCGCCGTAGCCGACCGCCTGGAGCTCGTTCGTGACGCCGCCGTCCTTGAGATATTTCGCAACCGTCTCCGCACGCCGCTGCGAGAGCGACTGGTTGTGCGCGGCGGACCCGCGATCGTCGGTGTGACCGGCGACCTCGATCCTGATCCCCGGATTCTTCTTGAGCGTCGCGATGGCATCGTCGAGCATCGGATAGGAGGCGGGCAGCAGCTCCGCCTTGTCCGTCGCAAAGACGACCCCCTTCAACTGGATCTCGCTATCGATCCGGCAGCCTTGTGCATCGACGCGCGCCCCGGCCGGTGTGTTCGGGCAACGATCGGCTCTGTCGAGGACGCCGTCGCCGTCCGAATCGAGCTCGCACCCGACGGCGTCGACCTGGGTGTTCGGCGGCGTGCCGGGGCAGCGATCCTGCGGATCGAAGACGCCGTCGCCGTCGGAATCGACGGGCGGCGGAGGCGGCACTACCACCGGCTCGGGCGCGGCCGCCGGCCGCGGCCGGCCGAAGGCGAACTGCAGGCCGAGGCCCGCGAGATAGTCGACGCTCGTATTGCCACCGCCGCTCATTTCGTAGCGGACCCGGACTTCGCCGCGCAGGCTCGTCGTCGAACTGCCGCTCGCGCTTTCACCGAGGTGAATGAGGAGGCCCGCGCCGAGGCTGCCGACGAGTGAGCTCGTGTTGTCCGTCGTCTCGTAATTTTTCTGCAGCCAGCCGAGGCCGCCGAGGAGGTACGGATTCGTGCGTGCGCTGTCGCGGTAGAAGACACGCAGCGCATTGACTTCGACGTCTTCGAACTGGAGGTCGTTGTCGAGCGCGCCGTCGTGGGTCGAGTGCGCGTAGTTGAGCTCGACGTTCCAGTCCTCGCTCAGCGCCTTGCCGATGCCGATCTGGCCGCCCCAGTTGTCATCCGCGTTGCGGTCGTCGTCGACCCACACGCCCTGGATCATCGGGTTCAAGTACCACTTGCCGACATCGTCCGCGTCCGCGCGGGCGGCCGTGCCCGCGAAAACGGCGCCGAGCGTGGCTGCGAGGACCAGAGTGGATTTCGTGGCCAGTGTTCTCATGGCGCGTGCTCCCTTCGCATGGATATCGGCGCCGGTCACGCCGGCGTGCGTTTTTTCAAGCCGCAAATCATAGCCTAATCGCGGGGCTATGTACCCGATCGCCCGTCCGCAGGCCGAGCCGCTTCGCGGTGCCGGCCGGCAATTCGAGCACGGCGATGGCCTTGCCGCCCGAATCGATGGTGTCGAGCGACAGCGGTTTCGCATTCTCGACGATGTTGCCGATGCGGCCGTCATCGCCGACGAAGAGCATGTCGAGCGACACGTAGGTGTTCTTCATCCACATGCTGATGTACTGCGACTCGCCGTACACGAACAGCATGCCGCTGTCGGGCGGGAGCGTCCGCACGAACATCAGGCCCTGCGAACGGTGCGCCGGACTGTCCGCGAGCCAGGCGTCGATCAGGTGCGTGCCGGCCTCGTTGGAAAGCGTGACCGTGGTCTTCGGAAAATCCGCGAGCGAATCGGGTGTCGTGCCGCCGGCCCGGCAAGCGGCGAAGGCGAGCCCGAGGCAGAAGAGCGCGAGCGGGTGGGTGCGTCGAGTGTTCATGAGGTTGTTTCGTCGCGTGTTGCCGGCGGCGCAGTGGAGTCGTCGAAACTCACTTGCCCGGCGAAGTCGAAGGTGGAGATGAGCACCGCGCCGTCGCCGCGCACGGCGCGCGCCGGCTGCGTGCAGAAGCCGCGCGCTTCGACCCGATAGATCCGGGCGCGGCCCGATTTCGACAGCGGCTGACTGCGCAGCCGGTCGACGAGGCACTTGTCGTCGCCGCGCGTGCCGTAGAAGAGGCTCGCGCCCTCGACGATCACCGTGACGTTCACCGGCAGTGCCTTGCCGGACTGGTTCTCACCGATCCGCGCGACACCGAACACGATCACCAGCCGGTGGCCGTCGGGACCGACGGTGCGCGCGAAGCTCAGGCGCAGGCCCCGGCCGTTGGGGCGCGGCATGCCTTCGCAGCTCGTGCCCGCATTCACCCAGTCGATGTCGGAGTTGATCTCGCCCGCGAGTCGCGCCTTCAGGTAACCGTTGCCGCTCGGCAGGCAGACGGGATCGGGTGTTGCCGCGGATTTCGCGGCCGCGGCATCCGGTGCCGGTTCCGCCGCCGCGAGGCCGGTGACAACGAGGACGGCGGCGAGGCTTGCGCCGGGTCGCGGCGGGCGATGCCGTTCAGGCCTCTCCCTGACGTGCGACGAGCAGCGTTTTGGCAAGACTTCCATGCATTCTTCCGAGGAATCGCACGGCATGCAGCATCAGCGTGAACAGGAGGAAGCCGGCGATGGAGCACAATACCAGACCGCCCGTACCCATGTACTCGTAGGCGGAACTGTCGTCGATCGTGATGTGGTGGTTGAGGCCGAGCATCACCCCGAACGGCGCGAACAGCAGGGCGAGCGGCACGGTGACGCCGACGATCGCGACGACGAAGGAGAAGATGCCGATCGGCAGCGCGAGGATCATGTAGAGGATGGTCGTCCAGGTGCGCCGGTCGGTCAGCATGATCTTGATGCGCTCGAAGAGCGCGACGCCCTTGATCACGTAAGGCGTCCGGCGCGGCATGCGCGTGCCGACCAGGCCTTCGACCAGCCGGCCCTCGGCGAGGCTCAGGATGCGCACCAGGCCGATGAAGATCAGGAAGAGGGGCAGGCCGAAGATGAGGATCGACGTGCCGGCGCTGATCGCGAGGCCCGTGACCGCGACCGTGAAATACAGGATGCCGGTCGGCAGCGCGAGGAGCGCGAGAAAGAGGCTCGTATAGGTGCGAAAGTCCGTGAACACGCCGAAGATCTTGCCCCAGACGTTATTGGCCGGCGGGCGCGGCGTGCCCTGCATGGCCTTGCGCACGGTGGCTTCCGTCGCGCGATAGGCATCGGCGACTTCCTCCGGGTGTCCGTAGCTCGCCGCGATGGCTTCGAGCACGTCGGCTTCGGATTTGTCCGGATGCTGGGCGATCTCCGCCCGCAGGTATTCCTCCGCATCCGACAGCGCGTCCTGGCGCAGTGCCGGTTCTTCATTCGCGAGCGCGTCGCCCAGGGCTTTCAGGTACTGGTCGATGGAGCGCGGTGCATTGCTACTCATGGCAGGTATCCCGGAAAAATCGTTGGTAGAGATCGTGGCTGTGCGGCCTGTTCGGATCGCCGGCGGCTCACGCAGGGAGTGCGCCGGGCTCGATGAAAACGTCGACGAAAGCACGGGTTTCGCGCCAGATCGTTTGCCAGGCTTTGAGCGTGGCCCGTCCCAGGTCTGTAATTCTGTAGTAGCGCCGGGGCGGTCCCGCATACGACGGTACCACGCGGCTCGAGAGCAGCCCGTTCGAGCTCATCGCCCGCAACACCGGGTAGAGCACGCCTTGCTTCAATCCCATGGCGGGGGAGACCTGCTGCAATTGCTTGGCAATCTGGTAGCCGTAGAGATCGTCGTCGGCCTTGTCCAGGACGGTGAGGAGCACCAAAGCAGTCAGGCCCGCATTCAATTCCTTCTGGAACTTGCGGGCGAGGCCGTCCTCAGTCGGCTCTAAGTCCCCGGCCATAGTCATGTTTTCCATGGCATCACTGTCTTGGTCACCATAAAGTGACCTGCATAATACTATCTAGTTATTACTAGTCAAGACCTTCTACTAGCGATTGGCGGTCCAGATGATCTTTTTTCACCCGTTGGCGACCGGGCTCGCACATATCGGGTCCCGCCTTTGACCGATGCTAGACTCTCGCGCCTTAAAAATTCCGCCCACTACTGTCGAAAGCGAACGATGACCGGCGCGTCTTTTCCCCTCGAAGTCAATGCAGTCCTTCCTCCGGCGATCGCGCGACTGGGGGAACTCGCCAGCAACCTGAGATTCTCTTGGCACCGGCCGACGCGGGCGCTCTTCTTCAGGCTCGATGCCGAGCTCTGGAAGCGCGTCAGCGGCAATCCGAAGCTCTTCCTGCGCTGCGTGGACCAGGCGACGCTCGATCGGGCGGCGGTCGAGGAGACCTATCTCGAAGGCTACCGCCAGGTGCTCGCGGGCTTCGACAGCTACCGCACGGACACGCAGCACGGCAGCCGCGTGCAGCTCGATGCGGGCGACCTCGTCGCCTATTTCTGCGCCGAGTACGGCTTTCACGAGAGCTTTCCCATGTACTCGGGCGGCCTCGGCATCCTCGCGGGCGATCACTGCAAGACGGCGAGCGACATCGGGCTCTCGTTCGTCGCGGTGGGGCTCCTCTACCGGCAGGGCTATTTCACGCAGACGCTCGATGCCGACGGCTACCAGGTCGCGACCTATCGCGACTTCGATCACCACGACCTGCCGGTCGAGCTCGTGCTCGGCGCGGACGGCAAGGAAGTCCGCGTGCGCTGCCCGATGCTGAAGCGCACCGTGGAGCTTCGCATCTGGCGCGCGACGGTCGGGCGCGTCTCCGTTTACCTGCTCGACAGCAATGTCGATGAGAACAGCAAGCCGGATCGCGAGATCACCTACAAGCTCTACGGCGGCGATGAACAGGTCCGGATCCAGCAGGAGCTGCTGCTCGGCGTCGGCGGCGTGCGCGCGCTGCGTGCGCTCAATCTGGCGCCCGCCGTTTGGCATATCAATGAGGGCCACGCGGCGTTCATGGTGCTCGAGCTCGCCCGCGAACAGATGGCCGCGGGCCTCAGTTTCGCGGCGGCGCATGAAGCCGCTTCCGCACAGTGCGTGTTCACGACGCACACGCCGGTGGCGGCGGGCCACGACGTTTTCAGCCAGGAACTCGCGCTCGCCCACCTCGACACCTTCCTCACGGAACTGAAGCTCGACGCCGAGTCGCTGATGGCGCTCGGCCGCTCGCCGGGCGGCAAGCAGCCGGGCTTCAACATGACGCGGCTCGCATTGAACGGCTCGCGTCACACGAACGGCGTGAGCCGCATCCACGGCCACGTCTCCAAGCGCATCTGCGCCGATCACTGGCCGGAAGTGCCGCCCGAGGACAATCCCGTCGCGTACGTCACCAACGGCGTGCACGTGCCGACCTTCATCTACCAGGCGTGGCAGGAATTCTTCGACGAGCAGCTCGGCGAGCACTGGCGCGAGCGCATGACGGACGGCGAGTTCTGGCACAAGGTGGAGGAGATTCCCGATGCGATCTACTGGAGCAAGCGCCAGCAGATCAAGGCCGAGATGCTCGGCCGCATGCACGCCCGGCTGAAGCGCGAAAGCCGCCGCGCGGGCATGGGCGATGCGCATTTCCGCCGGCTCACGCGCTTCCTGAATCCGGGGCAGCCCGAAGTGCTGACGATCGGCTTCGCACGCCGCTTCGCGACCTACAAGCGCGCGACGCTCGCGTTCTCCGATCTCGCCTGGCTCAAGGAGATCATCGACGGCAGCACGCGGCCGGTCGTGTTCGTGTTCGCCGGCAAGGCGCATCCGGCCGACGAGCCGGCGAAGCGGGTGCTGCGCGAAGTGAAGGCGATGAGCCTGAACCCCGAGTTCCTGGGCCATGTGATCTTCATCGAGGACTACGACATGGGGCTCGCGCGCATGATGGTCGCGGGCGTCGACGTGTGGCTCAACAATCCGATCTCGACGCTCGAGGCGAGCGGCACCTCGGGTATCAAGGCGGCGATCAACGGCACGCTGAACTTGAGCATCCTCGATGGCTGGTGGGCCGAGGGCTGCGACGGCGACAATGGCTGGGGCCTCGTCGGCTCGCTTGCGCAGGACACGGGCGTTCGCGATCGCGACGACGCGCAATCGATGTACGAGCTCCTGCAGGACGAAGTGATTCCGCTCTACTACGCGCGCAACGAGGACGGCTATTCACCCGACTGGGTGCGCCGCTCGAAGCACGCGATGTCGACCATCATTCCGCACTTCAACATGCGGCGGGTGCTCGAGAACTACGTCGAAGGCATCTACCGGCCGGCCGCCCGCCAGGGCCGCAAGCTAAGCGCCGAGCGCGGCGCCGGTGCGCGGTCGCTCGCCTCATGGAAGGTGGCAATCGCCGCGGCCTGGCCGAAGGTTTCCCTGCACCGGCTGTCGGACCTGCCGCAGCGCATGCCGATCGGCGAGCGTTTGCGGTTCCGCGTGGCGGTCGATCTGGCGGGGCTTTCGCCGCAGGATGTGAACGTCGAAGCGGTGATGACGCGCACGCTCCCCGCGGCGCCCACCGAATCGCCGCTCTACACCTCGTACAACGCGGCGCCGACGGTCGGCCGCGAATCGCTGCGCGCGACCGGCGAAACCGTCCCTCAGGGTCACGTCTTCGCACTCGATGCGCTGCCGCCCTGGAGCGGCCAGCTCTCCGTCAAGATCCGCGCGGTCCCGAAACACGAACTCCTGAGCCACCCGCACGAACTCGGCCTGATGAAGTGGCTCTAGAAAAAGGGGACACGAAAAAGGGGACAGATTTATTTTTCCGCATTTCTCGTGCGAGCGCCGAGATATTCGGAAAAATAAATCTGTCCCCTTTTTCTAGATCGGCTTGAGGATGACGGCGGCGAGCGGCGGGAGCGTGAGTGACAGGGAACACGGCCGGCCCATGAGCGGCTCGCCCGATGCTTCGATTTCGGCGAGATTGCCGAGGTTGCTGCCGCCGTAGTATTCGGAGTCGGTGTTGAGGATCTCCCGGTAGCGGCCGCCTTTCGGCACGCCGATGCGGTAGCCATGGCGCGGCACGGGCGTGAAGTTGAGCACCACGACGTAGACTTCCTCGCCCGCCCGCCGCTCGTAGCAGATCACCGAATTCGCGCGATCATCGCAGTCGATCCAGCGAAAGCCCTCGGGCTCGAACTCGAGCCGGTGCAGCGCGGCCGAGCCGGCGTAGAGGCGATTGAGATCGCCGACGAGCTTCTGCACGCCCGCGTGCGGCGCCTCCGTCTCGAGGTAGCGCGGCAGCGACACCCGGAAATTCCATTCGGTCGTCTGGCCGAACTCACCGCCCATGAAGAGGAGCTTCTTCGCCGGATAGGTCCACTGGTAGGCGAGGAGGAGCCTCAGGTTCGCGAACTGCTGCCAGCTGTCGCCGGGCATCTTGGCGAGCAGCGAGCGTTTCAGGTGCACGACCTCGTCGTGCGAAAAGGGCAGCACGAAATTCTCGCTGTACGTGTACATCAGCCCGAAAGTGAGCTTGTCGTGATGATGCGTGCGGTAGAGCGGGTCTTCGGTGAAGTACTTCAGCGTGTCGTGCATCCAGCCCATGTTCCACTTCATGCTGAAGCCGAGCCCGCCATCCGACACCGGTCGGCTGACGAGCGGCCACTCGCTCGATTCCTCGGCCACGGTGACCGTGCCCGGGAAGCGCTCGTGCGTGATGCCGTTCAGGAGCCTCAGGAACTCGATCGCCTCGAGATTCTGGTTGCCGCCATGCTCGTTCGGCACGAAGGTCTCGCCGCGCTTGCTGAAATCCAGATACAGCATCGAGGCGACGGCATCGACCCGCAGGCCGTCGAAGTGGAACTCGCCGAGCCAGAAGCAGGCGCTCGACACGAGGAACGACCGCACCTCCCTGCGGGCGTAGTCGAAGACGAGCGTGCCCCAGTCCGGGTGCTCGGCCTTGCGCGGGTCGGAGTATTCGTAGAGCGCGCCGCCGTCGAAATTCGCCAGCGCATGCGCGTCGCGCGGAAAGTGCGCGGGCACCCAGTCGAGCAGCACGCCGATGCCGTTCTGGTGGCACTGGTCGACGAAATGCCGCAGGTCATCGGGCGATCCGTGGCGGCTGGTCGCGGCAAAGTAGCCGGTCGCCTGGTAACCCCAGGAATCGTCGAGCGGATGCTCGGTGATCGGCAGCAGCTCGACGTGCGTGAAGCCGAGCCGCTTCACATAGGGCACGAGCTCCTGCGCGAGCTCGCGGTAGTTGAGGAACCCGCCGTCGTTCGTGCGCCGCCAGGAGCCGAGATGCACCTCGTAGACCGACATCGGTGCGTGCAGCCAGTCGTGGTGCTGCCGGCGCGCGAGCCAGTCATGGTCGCCCCAGCGGTACTGGACCGGCGCAACGACGAGCGCCGCGTTGCCCGGCCGCACTTCGAACTGGCGTCCGTACGGATCGGTCTTGAGGTGCACGGTGCCGTTGTCGCGGTTGCGGATCTCGTACTTGTAGACGGTGCCGCCGGCGAGTCCCGGCACGAACAAGGTCCACAGGCCGCTCGAGCCGTGCACGTCGAGCGGATGCCGCCGGCCGTCCCAGCGATTGAAATTGCCGACGACGCTCACGCGCTCGGCGTTCGGCGCCCAGACCGTGAAGAGCACGCCCCACACTCCGTCGATCACCGTGATGTGCGCGCCGAGCATGCGCCAGGCGTCGATCGATGCGCCGCCCGCAAAGCGCGCGACGCCGTCGCTGTCGGGGACGGGCGCGAAGGAGTAGGGGTCGTAGAACTCGCCGGAACCACCGTGTCCGTCGGTCCAGCCGACGAGGTAATGCTGCGGCAGGTCGCCGCGCCGGCCGCTCCAGACGAAAAAATCGGTCGCGCCCATGCGCCCGACGTCGTGGCGATTGTCGAGACGCACGCTGGCGGTGTCCGGCAAATAGACGATGACGATATCCTCGCCCCGGAACTCGTGGCGGCCGAGGATGGCGCCCGGATGATGGTGCCGCGCCTCCGCGATGCGCTGGAGGTCCGAATCGAGGCTGGCGAGGAGTGCATTGAGCCTTGGGGTCATCGTCGCTGCAGAATACCCCGGCGACGCCGGCCATTGCAGCGGCTTGCTGCCCCTGTAACATAGAGTCAAACGAGAAGCGGTGGCACATGGCTAAGCAACCCGCGCGGGCTTCCTCCGGGCGCTACGTCAGCAGGCTAACGAGCGGCACGCTTGCGGTCGTCATGGCGGGCGGGCGCGGCGAGCGGCTGAAGGGGCTCACGGCGCATCGCTGCAAGCCTGCGACACCCTTCGGCGGGCGCTTCCGCATCGTCGATTTCGTGCTCTCGAACTGCGTGAACTCGGGCATCCGCCAGATGTACGTGATGACGCAGTACAAGGCGCATTCGCTCATCCAGCACGTACACCGCGGCTGGGGCTACCTCCGGGGCGAGTTCGGCGAATTCTGCGAGATCATCCCGGCGCAGCAGCAGATCGGGGAGAGCTGGTATCGGGGCACGGCCGACTGCGTGTACCAGAACCTGAACCTCATCAAGGAACAGCGCCCGAAGCACGTGCTGATCCTCGCGGGCGATCACATCTACAAGATGGACTACGGCCCGATGATCGCCTATCACGTGGAGAAGAGCGCCGATATCACGGTGGGTGTCGTCGAGGTGCCGCGCGAAACGGCGCGCGAATTCGGCGTGCTCACGGCGACCGAGTGGAACCGCGTCACGCGCTTCACGGAAAAGCCCCAGAACCCGGATCCGATCGCCGGCCGCGATCATCTCGCGCTCGCCTCGATGGGCATCTACGTCTTCAACACGCGCCTCCTCGAGCGGCTCCTGATCGAGGACGCCGCCCTCGCGGCGTCGGCCCACGATTTCGGCAAGAGCATCATTCCCGCGGCGATCGACAAGCTGCAGGTGTTCGCCTATCCGTTCCAGGACGTGCGCACGCGCGCGCAGAACTACTGGCGCGACGTCGGCACGATCGACGCTTTCTACGAGGCGAATATCGAGCTCGTCCACACCTCGCCCGAGCTCAACATCTACGACGAGGTCTGGCCGATCTGGTCGCACCCGGGGCAGCGCCCGCCCGCCAAGTTCGTGCTCGACGACGAGGGCCGGCGCGGCATGGCGGTGAATTCCATGGTGTCCGCGGGCAGCATCATCTCCGGCGCCTACGTCTCGCAGTCGCTGCTTTTCTCGAGCGTACGCATCGATGAGCGCAGCCACGTCGAGCGCGCCGTCGTCCTGCCCGATGTCGACATCGGCAAGGACTGCATCATCAACCGCGCCATCATCGACGAGGGCTGCGAGATTCCGGACGGCACGCGCATCGGCCTCGACCCGGCGGCCGATGCCAAGCGCTTCTACATCACGGAAAAGGGCATCGTGCTCGTGACCGCCGACATGCTGCGAGACGGCACCTGATGGCGGAAAGTTCGAGACTCAAGGTGGTGCTGTGCTGGCACATGCACCAGCCGGAATACCGCGATCTCACGACCGGCGAGTCGCTCCTGCCCTGGACCTACCTGCACGCGATCAAGGATTACTCCGACATGGCCGCGCACCTCGAGTCGGTGCCCGGTGCGCGGGCGGTCGTCAATTTCTCGCCCGTGCTGCTGCTGCAGCTCGAGGCCTGCGCCGAAGAGGTGACGGCCCACCTCATGAACCGCGTGCCGCTCAGGGACACGCTGCTCGCTGCGCTCACGCCCGCCGGCATTCCGGCGGAGCCCGCCGCACGCGAGCTCTTGATCCGCGCCTGCCTCAAGGCCAATCGCGAACGCGTCATCGAGCGCTTCGCGCCGTTCCAGCAGCTGGCGGCGCTCGCCGCCCGCTTTCTCGAGCCGGGATCGGCGAGCTACGTCTCGGACGACTTCCTCGCCGATCTCGCGCTCTGGTATCACCTCGGCTGGCTTGGCGAGTCGATTCGTCGGAGCGATACGCGCGTCGCCGCGCTCATGAAGAAGGAACGCGGCTACGGCGACGCGGACCGGCGGACGCTCCTCGAAGTGATCGGCGAAATCCTGGCGGGCATCTTGCCGCGCTACCGGTCACTCGCGCTAGCCGGCAAGGTCGAGCTGTCGGTGACGCCCTACGGCCACCCGATCCTGCCGCTGTTGATCGATTTCAAGTCCGCGCGCGAAGCGGTGCCCGACTGTCCACTGCCGGTGGAGGCCGCGTATCCCGGGGGCGATGAGCGCGTGCGCTGGCATCTTGCGCAGGCGATCGCGCAGTTCGAAAAGACTTTCGGCATGCGGCCGCGGGGCTGCTGGCCGTCGGAAGGCGCTGTCAGCGAGGCGGCGCTGCGCGCGGTCGGGGAGGCCGGATTTTCCTGGGCGGCGACCGGCGAACTCGTGCTGCGCCACTCGCTTGCGCGTCAGAAAGTGGCGGCGGCCGAGCAGCCGGCGCACCTGCATCGCGCGTACCGCATCGAGGGCAGCGCGCTCAACGTCTACTTCCGCAGCGACGAACTGTCGGACCTCATCGGCTTCAGCTACTCGAAATGGCACGGCGATGACGCCGCGATCCACCTCACGCGCCACCTTGAAGCACTGGCCGACTCCTTCAAGGGGCAGGGCGAGCGAGTGGTCTCGATCATCATGGACGGCGAAAATGCCTGGGAGTATTTCCCGTTCAACGGCTATTTCTTCCTGTCGGCGCTCTACCGCGAGCTCGCTGCGAGCCCGCGCCTCGAACTCACGACTTTCTCGCGCTGCGTCGACTGGGCGCCCGCGACCGTGCTGCCGTCGCTCGTCGCCGGAAGCTGGGTGTACGGAACCTTCACGACCTGGATCGGCGAGGGCGCGAAGAATCGCGCCTGGGAAATGCTGTGCGATGCCAAGCGCAGCTACGATCTCGTGGCGCGCTCGGCAAAGTTGAGCGCGCCCGAGCAAGTCGCCGCGGCGCGCCAGCTTGCCGTGTGCGAGGGGAGCGACTGGTGCTGGTGGTTCGGCGAATCGAATCCGGCCGCGCAGGTCACGGCCTTCGATGAGCTCTATCGCCGGCACCTGACGAATCTCTATCTCATGCTGCACGAAACGCCTCCCGCCTATCTCAAGCAGCCCTTTGCCCACGGAGGCGGCACGCCTGAAATGGGCGGCGTCATGCGCCGGGCGCAGTGATGGCCGCCGATCTCTTCGAACGGCGCCGCGCGGGCGTCCTCCTGCATCCCACCAGCCTGCCGGGTGCGGCGCGCCACGGAGCGCTCGGCGCGAGCGCGCGACGGTTCGTCGATACGCTGGCCGACGCCGGTTTCGCGGTCTGGCAGATGCTGCCCGTTGGCCCCGTGAACGCCGACCCGTCGCCCTACTTCGCGCGTTCGAATCATGCCGGCCATGCGGGTCTCATCGATCTCGAAGCGCTCGCGAGCGCCGGCTGGATCGAACCCGATGAGCCGCAAGCCGGCGAAAGCGACGCGGAGTTTCATGCACGCAAGCGCAGTGAAGCGCGGGCCGGATTTCGCAAGCGCGCGAGCGAGCTCGAGAAGGCCGAGCTCGGCGAATTCCGCCGGCGCAATGCGCGCTGGCTCGGGCCGTACGCGCTCTACGAAGCATTGAAACAGGAGCAGGGCGATGAGCCCTGGTGGCGCTGGCCGGAGCCGCTGCGCGAGCGCGAGCGTGGGGCGCTCGAGGCCGCGGCCAAGCGCAATCGCCGCGCGATCGGGCAGATCGTCTTCGAGCAGGCCATCTTCTCGCTGCAATGGGCGGCCCTGCGCGGTTATGCGAACGAACGCGGCGTGCGGTTCTTCGGCGATCTGCCGATCTACGTCGCGCACGACAGCGTCGAGACGTGGTTGCACCGTCGTAACTTCCGTCTTGACGCGAACGGCTTGCCGACGGCTGTCGCGGGTGTGCCGCCGGACTACTTCTCCGCGGACGGCCAGATCTGGGGCAACCCGCTTTATGACTGGGACTTCCAGCGCGCCGACCGCTTCCGCTGGTGGACGAATCGCGTGCAGGCCCAGCTCGAACGATTCGACTGGCTGCGCATCGATCATTTCCGGGGCCTCGAAGCCGGGTGGAGCGTGCCGTCCGGCGCGCTGACGGCCCGTGATGGCACCTGGTTGCCGGCACCGGGGCGCGAACTTCTGAAGCGGTTGAAGCGCGTCCTCGGCGGCATGCCGCTGGTCGCGGAAGACCTCGGCATCATCACGGCGCCGGTGGTCGCGCTGCGCGAGGAATTCGATCTGCCGGGCATGAAAATTCTGCAATTCGGCTTCGATGGCTCGTCCGGGAACCCGTATCTTCCCCACAACCACAAGCGCAGCACGATCGTGTATACCGGCACGCACGACAACGACACGACGCTCGGCTGGTATCGCTCGCTCGATGAGCGGACCCGTGCGCACGTCGATCGTTATTTTCATTGCGGGGCCGCGGACATGCCCGAGGCTTTGATTCGCGCGGCGCTCGGCTCGGTGGCTGTGCTCGCGGTCATACCGATGCAGGACCTGCTGGCGCTCGGTCCGCAGGCACGCATGAACACACCGGGCACGACCACCGGCAACTGGCGCTGGGGTTTCGACTGGCCGCAGATCGCGCCCGGTTTCGGCGCCCGGTGGCGCGAGCTCAATCGCCTGTTCGGGCGCGCGGCTTGAGGACCGCGCCCATGGGGAAATTCGTCATGCGAAACACGGCCGCGAAATGTTTCGTCTGGGGCTGCGCGCTCATCGTCGCCGGCTGTTCATTTGCCCATTTCGAATCGCCGCACTTTTCCGTGGTCAAGATCGACCTGCTCGACAGCGACGTCCTCTCGCAGCACTTCCGGCTGCGGCTGCTCGTGCAGAACCCGAACGACCGGGAACTGCCGGTGCGGGCGATCACCCTCAAGCTCGAGCTCGCGGGCGAGCCTTTCGGCGACGGCGTGACCGGCGAGGATTTCGTCGTACCGGCGCACGGCGAGGCGGAATTCGACCTCGATCTCACCACCAATCTCGCGGGCGCGCTCCTGCACTACGCGGGCAGGAAGGACAAGGGCGCGGACAGCATCGAATACCGCCTGAGCGGCAAGGTCGATCTCGCGAGCGGCATGGTGCGCTCGATCCCCTTCAGCGACTCCGGCCAGCTCCCGATCCACTGAATCCTTACTGCGCCCAGACCTTCACCGTCTCGCCGATGGTGTTGAGGATGTGGCGCAGGTGATCGTAGTCGGGGTGGCGGACCCGCATCCAGGCGTTCGCCATGTAGCCGGCCTCGACCGGCTGCGTCGGCGTGCCCGCGGCGGGGAAGTGCGCGGCGACGATCCATTCGCCGAACTCGCGGTCGATGCGGTCGAGCCCGTCGTAGCCGGCGATGCGGCCATCGCGGCTCGGCCGGAGCGCGATCATCCCGCAGGAATAGCGGCGCGACAGCGCCTGGCTCGTCGTACCGTGCACGATCGCCATGGCCCACTCGCGATAGATGTCGAACTCGTTGGCCGCCGAGTAGACGTCCCACTGGCCGACGCCGGGCGGACGGCAGCCGATCTCGGAGAACTTGAGGCCCTTCGCGCCGAAGAACCATTCCATGTGGGTCGCCGAGGTGCCGATCTCGAGCGCGGCGATCACGCGCCGCGCGAGCCGCTTCACTTCGTCGTAGCCTTCCGCCTGGATGCGGTTGGTCGCGACGATCTGCGGCGAGATCCAGCGTTCGCGCATCGCTTCGAGCACGTTCGGGTAGTAGTGGCTCACGAACTCATGCGCGACGTCGCCGCGGATCGTGAGCGTGTCGAGGAAGCCCTCGTGCCCCTCGATGAATTCCTCGACCGCGATCGACTGGCCGCGGTCGACGCCGAAACTGCGGATCGCGTGCTCGAGCTGGCTGTCGTTGTCGATGCGCGTCGTGCCCGATGCTCCCGCGCCGGCGCGCGGCTTGAAGATGAGCGGATAGCCGACCGCTTCCGCAAACACGCGGGCGGCCGCCGCGTTGTCGACGCTCGCCGATTGCGCACAGGGAATGCCGGCCGCCCGCAGCGTCTCCTTCATCGACGGCTTGTCGCGGCACAGCCAGGCCGTGCGCACGGATGTGCCCGGTATTCCACAGGCCTCGCGCACCTTGGCCGCGGGCATGATGTGCGCTTCGACCGTCGCTTCCATCCGGTCGACCCAGATCTGCCGCTGCACGCGCCTGACGGCTTCGAGGAGCGAGGGCTCGTGCACGACGGAGCCGATCTGGACGTATTCCGTGAGCCAGCTCTTGAGCTCGTCGTCGAGCCCGGCGGCGGGACGTTCGCCGATGCCGATGACGCGCGCACCGACCGTAGCGAGTGCGCGCACGAACTGCCGCTGATTGTGGGGAAACGCCGGCTCGACAAAAATTACATGCATCGCACTCTCCCGATGGGTGCCGGTGTAGGGGATACAGGGAATTTGCAGCCGTCCAACGCAAATCCCCTGTATCCCCTACACCGGCACCGGCTTCATCAGCTTTTCATAGAGGGCGATGTATTCGCCCCCCTGGCGGTCCCAGGAGAAATTCTGCGCAAGGCCGTTGCGCAGGATGCGGTTCCAGCGACGCCGGTTCTGGAAGAGATCGACCGCCGTCGTGATCGCCCAGGAAACCGCCTCCACATTGTAGTCGTCGAACACGATGCCCGTGCCTTCGCCCGAGTGCGGATCGTAGATCTGCACCGAATCCGCAAGGCCGCCGGTCCTGCGCACGATGGGCACCGTGCCGTAGCGCAGGCTGTACATCTGGTTGAGGCCGCAGGGCTCGTAGAGCGAGGGCATGAGGAACATGTCGCTGCCGGCCTCGATCAGGTGCGCGAACTCCTCGCTGTAGCCGCGATAAAAAGCGACGCGGCCGGGAAAGGCGCGCACCAGTCGCTCGAAGAAATCCTCGTAGTGCGGCTCGCCGCTCCCGAGCGCGACGAAGCAGTAGTTGCGTGTGGCGAGCGTGCGCGGCAGCGCCTCGAACAGGAGGTCGATGCCTTTTTGCACGGTGAGGCGGCTCACGAGGCCGATGAGCGGCGTTTCGCGGGCATAATTGACCTTCACCCGCTCGAGCAGCGCTTTCTTGATCCTTTCCTTGCCCGCGAGATTGCGCGCGTCGTAGTGCGCGGGCAGGTAGGGATCGGTCTGCGGATTCCATTCATCGTAGTCGACGCCGTTCAGGATGCCGACGACCGCTTCGCCCCGCAGCCGCACCATGCTCTCGAGCCCCATGCCGTATTGCGGCGTCGCGATCTCGCGTGCGTAGGTCGGGCTCACCGTCGTCACGCTGTCCGCGTACATCACGCCGTGCTTCAGCGAGTTGATGCGGCCGAGCGCGAGGTCGTCCTGGTGCAGGAGATGCGCGCCCGCGCCGAGGCCGAGATCGTCCCGCGCCGATGCGGCGAACACGCCCTGGTAGCCGACGTTGTGGATCGTGAGCACGCTCTTCGTGCGCGCGAAGATCTTGTCCCAGCCGTACATCGACTTGAGAAAGAGCGGCGCGAAGGCCGTGTGCCAGTCGTTGCAATGAAAGATGTCCGGCGCGAATCCCATGCGCTGGCAGCACTCGATCGCGGCGCGCGTCAGCAGCAGGAAGCGCAGGTGTTCGTCCGCGTCGCGTGAATAGATGCCCGCGCGCCCGTAGAGCACCGGGCAGTCGATGAAATACATCGGCAGGTCGGAGTTCGGCAGCTTGCCGGTGAGGACGTCGAACCGATAGCGATGCGCCCCGAGCGCGATCGGCACGTCCTTCAGGAATTCGACGGGCACCAGGGCGAGCGCCGCGCGATCGATGCGCGAGTAGAGCGGCATGAATGGCCGGACGTCGACGCCGCTGCGATGGAGGAAGCGCGTGAGCGCGCTCGAAACGTCCGCGAGCCCGCCGGTTTTTGCAAGCGGCGTGAATTCGGATGCTACGAAGGCGATGCGCATGAGCGTTGAGTTCGACTCTTTCGTGGGCTTGCGGGACCAAAACTTCCGTCAGTCGCGCCGGGCAATGCACCCGCGGCAGTCATTCGTCCGCGCGTGGGCTTTAAATACCAAATGCGCGGCGGCGCTGTAAAAGATTCTTCCTGGATCACTGGTTTCGCGGCCTTCCGGCGCCTTACTATTCGCGCCCAGTCCGGCTACTACAAGAACATCTCACCCGGTCCATGCTCGTTCTCGTCATCTCTCCCGGCTATCCGGCGGACATGCCGCACTTTACGCGCGGCCTCGCCGAAGTCGGTGCCACGGTGCTCGGCGTCGGAGACTCGCCGAAGGATTCACTGCCCGAGGCCGCACGCAAGGCGCTCTCCGGCTATCTGCAGGTCCGGTCGCTCTGGAACATTCCATCGGTCGTGTACGAGCTGCGCGCCTGGCTGCAGGGCCGGCAGATCGACCGCATCGAGTCGCTCTGGGAAGCGGCGATGTCGCTTGCCGCGGAATTGCGCCAGGCGCTCGGCGTTCCGGGCCTCACGGTGCAGGGCACGCTCCCTTTTCGCGACAAGGAACGGATGAAACAGGTGCTCGACGGCGCCGGCATCCGCACGCCGCATCACCTGCCGGCGACCACGGTGGCCGGCTGCTGGGAAGCGGCGGAGCGCATCGGCTTTCCGCTCATCCTGAAGCCGATCTCCGGCGCCGGTTCGGCGGATACCTATCGGGTAGAGGATGCCGACGGATTGCGGGATGTCCTGCCAAGGCTTGCGCACGTGCCGATGGTGAGCGTCGAGGAGTTCATCGACGGCGATGAATTCACCTTCGACACCGTGACCATCGAAGGCCGGATCGCCTACCACAACGTCGCCTGGTATCGGCCGCGACCGCTCGTCGCGCGCTCGAACGAATGGATCAGCCCGCAGGTCATCGCGCTGCGCGACGTGGAAGATCAGCGGCTGGCCGGCGGCGTGCGCATGGGCTTCGACGTCATCCGCGCGCTCGGCTTTCGCACCGGTTTCACGCACATGGAGTGGTACCGCAAGGCGGACGGCGAAGTGGTGTTCGGGGAGATCGGCGCGCGGCCGCCGGGAGCGCACCAGGTCGACCAGATGAATTACGCCTGCGATTTCGACGTGTACCGCGAGTGGGCCCGCGCCGTCGCGCTCGGCACCTTCGAAGCCAAGGTCGCGCGCAACTTCAACGTCGCGACCATCTACAAGCGCGCGATAGGCGTCGGCCGCATTCGCGCCATCGAAGGTCTCGATGCGCTCAAGCGCAAGTACGGCGAGAATGTGGTCTGGGATACGCTGCTGCCCATCGGCGCTGCGCGCCGCAACTGGAAGCAGACGCTCGTCTCCGACGGTTTCATCATGTTGCGGCATCCGGATCTCGCCGAAACGCTGAAGATGGCCGACGACTTCGCTACGAACCTCAAACTCTACGCCGGCTGAAAAAGTGAAAAAGGGGACAGATTTATTTTCCTTGAAAAAGGGGACAGATTTATTTTCCTGAATATCTGGGTGTCCACTGCAGATACGCAGGAAAATAAATCTGTCCCCTTTTTCGGTTACTTCTTGACGGTGTAGCTGACGCCGGGCTGCGGCTGCTCGGGCTTGCTCGCGTCGCCGAGATACTTCGGCAGGTCGAGGCCGGCCATCTGTGCGACGTCGTGGAGCGGCGGGAGGCTCTTCACGAGGCCCGCGAGGAAGCTCGCCGTGCTGGTCGAGCCGTTGCCATTGCCGCCCGCGGAATCCCACACCGTGACCTTGTCGATCTTGATGTTCTTGATCGCTTCGACCTGCAGCTTCACGATCTCCTCGATCTTCTCCGTGAGCAGGAGCGTTGCCGCCGCGCGTGCATCGTCGTTCGCGCTCTTCACGAGACCCTGGTAGCCCGCCGCCTTCGCATCGAGCACCAGCCGGATGCCTTTCGCCTCGGCTTCATACTTGAGGAGGATGCCGTCGGCCGTGCCCTTCGCTTCGCGGCGCGTTTTTTCGGCTTCCGCTTCGGCCGCGATCTCGATCTTCTGCTTGTCGATCTGCTGGCGCACGACCTCCGCGGCGATCAGGCGTTCCTGCTCGGCGGCGGCCTGTGACTTCTGGATCTGCACCTGGGCCTGCAGCCTCGCCACTTCGCCGCGCTGCAGGGATTCCGCCTGGCGCACCGCGAGCTCCGCGTTGGTCGCGGCGATGTCGGCCCGCGCCTTGTTTTCGCCGAGCACCGCTTCGGCTTCCTGGCCCTGCACGTAGACGCGGCGGTTGGCCTCGGCCTGCTTCTGGCCCTTGTCGGACTCGGCGACGTTCTGCGCGACGCGGATCGTGCGCTCCCGCACGGCATCCGCTTCGCCGATCGTGCCCTTCTTTTCCTGTTCGGCGACGTCGACCTTCGCCTGGTTGAGCGCCTCGGAGGCCGCCTTCTTGCCGATACTGTCGATGTAGCCCGACTCATCCGTGATGTCGGTGATGTTCACGTTGATGAGATAGAGGCCGATCTTGTTGAGCTCGGGCGCGACGTTCTTGCGGATCGCCTCGAGGAAGCGCTCGCGGTCCTGGTTGATCTGCTCGATGGTGAGCGAGGCGACGGTGAGCCGCAGCTGCCCGAAGATGATCTCGCGCGCCATGCTCTCGATGTCATCCGACGGCAGGTTCAGGAGCCGCTCCGCCGCGTTGTACATGATCGCGTCTTCCGTGCTGATGCCCACGGTGAAGGTGCTCGGCACGTTGATGCGGATGTTCTGCATCGAGAGCGCTTTCTGCAGCGGGATCGCGATCGGCATCGGCGTCAGGCTCATGTACGCGTAGTCCTGGATCAGCGGCCAGATGAAGGCGCCGCCGCCGTGGATGCAGCGCGCCGACTGGCCCGTGCCGACCCGCCCGTAGACGACCAGGATCTTGTCCGACGGACAGCGCTTGTAGCGCGTCGCGACGAACAGGAGCATCACGATGAAGATGAGCGCGGCCGCGATGGCGATGAGCAGGATCACTTGATTGTCCACGGGGACTCCTTAGGCTTTCTTTCGTTCGACGACGAGCGCGCCGCCGCTCACGTTGACCACGCGCACGTTCGCGCCCGTCTCGAGTCTTTCGCCGGCGGCGGACCGGGCTTCGAATTCACGCAGGCGGTTCGCGACCGTCACCTGCACCTTGCCCCCGGAGGCCGGATCGACCGTGAGATACACGGTGCCCTCGGAGCCGATGGCATCCCGGAGCGCGATCGAGCCGCTCGACTGCAGCTTCAGCATGGCGAGGAACAGGCGATGCGTCGCCCAGGCCGCCGCCAGTCCCGCGAGCGCTCCACCGCCCAGCGACAGCGCCGCGCCGTAGCCAGCGTTGTGATAGAGCGCGTAGCCGACGAGGCCGAAGAGCGTCAGGAAAGCGCTCAGCGTCTGTATCGAGAGGACCTTGAACGCCCAGTCGGCGCCTGGATGCGACGCGTCGAGGTCGGCGCCCTCGTGATGCGAGCCCGTGAGGAGCGCGAGCAGGCGAAAGAGCAGCATCGCGCCGCCGACGATCGCGCAGATCGCGAACAGCGACGAGATGCCATCGAGCGCGTTGAACCAGTCCATCGTTCCCCCTCAGGTGCCGGTGTTGGATTACTGGGGATTTGCGGGAAATAGTGAGCCAAATCCCCAGTAATCCAACACCGGCACCGGCTTAAGTCATTTCCGCGAGGTACTTCGGCAGCATCTCGCGCCAGGTTACCCAGTTGTGGTGAAAGTCCGGGCCCCACGCATCCACCCGGTTGGGGATGCGCTTGGCACCGAGCAAGTTCGCGATCCGCCAGGATTCACCCGGGTCCTCGTAATCGCCCGCGCCGGTTGGCAGCAGGATGAAGCGTTCGCGCAGCTTCGCGAGCAGCGGCCCGTCCGCGAGACCGGGGAGGTAGTGAACGGGCGATGAGAAATAGAAATCCTGGTTCATCCGCCCGCCGAGGTACTTCGAGAGGTCGAAGGTACCGCTCATCGCGATCGCGAGACGAAAGGCGTCCGGATGGCGGCAAAGGCTCGCGACGGCGTTGAACGCGCCGATCGACGCGCCGGTCGCGATGATCTCGAGATCGGACGATCCACAATCGCGCCGGATGTGCGGCACGATCTCGTTGTGGATATAGGAGTCGAAGAGGTTCTGCACCCGCGAGCAGTATTCGGGGGAGTGCGAACCCGCGAGCCAGGTCTTGCCGGCTACGCTGTCGACCGAATAGACCTTGATCCGCCCCGCGTCGAGGAGCGGCGCGAGCACGTGAATCAGCTTGAAGCGCTCGACTTCCTCGTAATCGCCGCCGGCCGTCGGGAAGAGCAGCACGGGCACGCCAAAATGACCCCAGCGCACGACGCGCGCCGGCTCCGGCAGGCGTTCCGTGGTCCAGGTCCAGCTCTGGCGTGCGGCGATGCCCGTGCTCATGCGGCTTTGCCTTCGTTGCGGCGCCAGTCAGCGATACGGTCCATGAAGAGCCGCGTGAACTGGTCGATCTCGTGCGGCGGGTAGAGCGCCGTCACCTTCTTGCGGACGGCGTCGCGCGCTTCGGCCGTGCCGAAGAACTCGTACGCCACCTCGTCGAGGTGCGCGAGATGCTTGCGGCGGAAGTCCTCGAAGCGTTCCGTCTCGAAGCGCTCGTGCGCGATCCTGGCATAGCGCTTGAGCTTCTCTGCGTACGGCATGTCTTCGCGTGCAATCGCGAAGAAAGGCTCCCAGTCGAGGTTCTTACGCATTTTTCTCTTCGTGGCTGCGCAGAAGATCGCCCAGCTCAAATTCGCCTTCACCATCCACGGGAAATGGTAGTGGAGCGACGTCACCTGGCTGTCCGGGCAAGCGTTCGCGAAATCAATGGGGTACCACTGGTGGTTCTTCAAGAGCGCTTCGCAGGAATTGAAGTCCCAGCCGAAGAATGCGTTGATCGTGAGCGTCATGCCCTCGAGCGCCGCGCGCTCGCCGGCGTCGACGAAGTTGCGGTCGAGCGTATAGCGGTCGTGGAGCGGCGCCGACGGGTTGTAGTTGACGACGCGCGTCTGGGGACCGAGGCCGATGCAGCGGACGAACTTGTCATAAGGAATGACGCCGGCCTGCAGGTGCATGATCTTCGTGCCGCTCGCTTCGTACGCGGCTTTGAGCGCTTCGACATTGTCGATCTTCGTGACGCCGACCCAGCCTCCGCCGTCGTAGGGCTTCATGAAAAGCGGGTAGCCGAGCTTCTGCCCGATCGTGCCGACGTCGAAGAGCCGCGCGTAACGCTGCAGCGTCGGTTCGAGATCCGCCGACTTGTCGTAGGCCTTCGGCGGCACCATCCAGGTCTCGGGGATCGGGAGGCCGAGCCGCATCATCGCGGCGTAGGTCGTGTGCTTTTCGTTCGCCTGGATCGACCAGGGATTGTTGAAGACGTAGAGGTCGTCGAGCACGACCGCCTTTTTGATCCACTCGCGGCTCGTGTGATACCAGTGCGTGAGCCGGTCGACGACGAGGTCGTAGCGTACCGGTTGCTTGAGATCGAAGGGCTCGATCGTCACGCGGCTGACGTCGAACGTCAGCGTGTCGCCCTGCATGGGCACCGAGAGCTTGAGGCGCTTGAGGATTTCTTCGAAGCAGATCGGCCAGCAGATATCGGCCCCGAGCGAGAGGCCGATATGACGCGTCACGTGAGCCACGGCAGCGAACCTCGATTGTTGTTATTGAAGCCGGTGCCGGTGTTGGATTACTGGGGACTTCGGCCCGTCCGGAGCGCGGGCGACATGCAGGCCACGTGCTCACGAAGTCCCCAGTAATCCAACACCGGCACCGGTTTGTATTCTACTCGTAGACCATCCAGAGGGGGCCGGGGAGGAGCCAGGTGAGGCCCGCCTGCAGCCGGTCACGCCAGTTTTCCCAGTTATGGGCGTCGCGCGCCTCCTCGAAGCGCACCTGGATGCCGGCCGACGTAAGCAGCGGAACGAGCGAGCGATTCTCGTAGATCAGCGACTCGTAGATGCCGCAGCTCATGTAGATGCGCTGCGCCGTTTCACCCGGCGCCCGCCGGAAGTCGTTCACGAAGCGCACCACCGGATCGAACACCGGCGTGCGCCGGTGCTGGCCGATATCCGAGAACGCGAAGGACCCGGATTCGAGCAGCAGCCCGCCGAAAACGCCGGGATTCGACCACGCCGCATGCAGCGCGGCGACGGCGCCGAAGCTTGCACCCATGAGCACCCGCTGCGCCGGTTCGTCGCGCAGCGGGAAGCGCTGCTGGAACGCCGGCAGGACTTCCTTCGCGATGAAGCGCGCATGCCGCTCGTCGCCCGCGTATTCCTTCAGGCGGTCCGGCGACTGCGTGAGCGCCACGACGAGCGGCGGAATCTCGAGCCGGTGGATGAGGTTGTCGAGCACGATCTTGAAGTCGGCAAAGTGCAGGTAGTCGTCGCCGTCGTGCACGATGAGGAGCGGATAGCGCCGCGAGCGCCGGAAACGCGCCGGCAGGTACGCGCGCACGCGCCGGCGTTCGCCGAACGCCTCGCTCCCGATCACGAGCTCATCGACGGCGCCCGCGCGCGCGAGCGGATCGAACTGCGTCCAGGCCGGGCGCTCGTAGCCGTAGCCCTGGCAGACGGAATTCGCGCCGAAGGGATCGGTCGCCTTCACCGGATTCAGCGGGTCGGTGATCCATTCGCTGATGGCGGCGCGCGTCACGTCGAACTTGTACTCGACGCGCGAGGTTTCCGGCAGGTCGATCCGGAGCGCCCACAGATCGGTCTCGCCGAGCTTCTCGAGTGGCTGGGTCGCAGGCAGGCCCGAGATCCAGAGCCGCAGCAGGACGGAGTCGGCCGCGCCGCGAAAAACGAAGGTCACGCCGCGCGGGTCGATGATCGGAAAGCGGTTTGACTTGAGGAACGCATCGATCATTTCCGGCTTTGGATCGCCGTTCGCGAACAGCTCGCGCAGCTCCGGAGTCATGGTGCGTCCGCCTCGGCGAGCGTGCCGTCACGCGTCAGCCGCCAGCTGTTCGCGTAGCCGGAAAGCCGGCCGTCCGCGTAGGAGAGCACCGAACCATGATCGAGCGTCACGCAGTGCGCCGGCGCGAAGCGCCGCGTCAGGATCGAGACATGCGCGCCATCGTGTAATCGCAGCCGGTCCTGGGCGTGGGGCAGGGGCAGGACGCCCGGCACGAGCCCGAGGCCCAGGTCGAAGAGTTCCGCGACGCCGGCGCCCTGGGGCGGATGGTCGTGAAACAGCACGATCCGCTCGGCGATTGCCATCGCACCCGCCGACCAGGCGAGCACCGTCTTCTGCTTCAGGAGCCCGGTGAGCCCGAAAATGCGCAGGCGGTTCACGAGCACCGCCACATGGCCACCCGCGATGAGCACGGCCGCCGCGCCCTCGATCCCCGCGGCCAGGTCCTTGCGATGCCGCTCGATCGACGGCCGGTCGGCAAGCGCTACGCGTCGCGCGAATTCCTGGTGGATACGCTCGATCGCGAGCATGTGTTCGCGGTCGAGCCGTCGCATCGTGCCGAGCGCGCTGCGCCGGGCGGCCCTCGCGATCCAGCCCTCGCGGCCGCGATGCCAGATGTCGAGCACGGCGCCGAGCGCGTGCTCGAGCTGGATTCGGTAGAGATCCTGCAGGGCCCGCAGCCGGTCCTGGCGCGCGCGGTATTCGGCGAACAGCACGCGGTCGTGTGCGAACAGGTCGTCGGTGCGCGCATAGAGGCCCAGGTCGGTGACTTCCCGGCCGATGTGCTCCGCCAGCTCGTCGATTTCGCCCTCGCGCTCCTGCCAGCCGGCGGTGACGGCGACCAGCGGGCCGGTCAGTGCAAGCTCTTTGAGGACAGGGCCGAGATTCGGCTCGCGGAACTGCGGGCCGAGAAGGGTGATCGCGGACATCGATGCGGAGCGGTCGGCCTTCAGGCCGGGCGCGCCGTGGTCACGTCCTCGAGCCTTTCGGCCTCGGGCGGCGTCTGACGCTCATGGTCGAAATGCAGCACGCTCGCCTCGAGGCACCGGGACATGCTCTGCTCCATGGCATTGCCATAGCAGCGGATGATCGATTCCAGGAGCTGGGTCGAGAGGATCGGCTGGCCGCCGTGCTCCTGCTCGGCAATGACCTGCAGCAGGATCAGGCGGGTGATGTCATCGCCCGTCTTGTCCTCGACGACCGTGATCTTCTCGCCGCCCACGATGAGGCGGCGGATGTCGTCCAGGGTCACGTGGCGGGAGATGCTGGCGTCGTACAGCCGCCGGTTGGCGTACTTCTTTATGATACGGGGCGTAGCCATGGCCGCAGTGTAGCAAAAAGGGTCGCAAGCACCGCCACACGGTCATAATTGTTAACTCGCAACTCATACACTCCTTGAGCCGCTGGTGACATCCGGGCATCGAGACCCGGGAGCCAGCTGCTAAGGTGCCGCGCCATCATGTCCGACGACCATCTGCGCCGAAAACTCTGGATCGTATCGATAGTTGCGGCAGGCCTTGCCACCGTGGTCCTGGGCCTTGCGGTCACGCTCTGGCGTGGCGGTGGGGGATCGGCCGATCCGTCCGGCGCTTCGCGGACGGCCGCGGCCGGCAAGCCGGCGACCTCCGTGGTCGTCGGGCAGGCCGTCCGCAGGGAATTTCCGTACGAACTCGAGGCGCTCGGGACGGCCCGCGCCAACGAGGCGATCGAAGTCACGGCCAAGACCTCGAATCTCATCACGGCCATCCGCTTCAAGGAGGGCCAGGCGGTACGCAGGGGCGAGGTACTGGTCGAACTCGACGGCACGCAGGCCACGGCGGACCTGGCCCAGGCCCAGGCGGCGCTCGTCGAGAGCAAGAGCCAGTACGACCGCAGCGTCGAGCTCATCGCCACCAAGGCCCTGTCGCAATCCCAGCTCGACCAGATCGTGGCGACCCTCAGGGCCAACGAGGCCAAGGTCGCAGCGTCCGCCTCGCGCCTCGGCGACACGATCGTCCGGGCGCCGTTCGACGGCCACGTGGGCCTGCGCCGCGTGAGCGTCGGGAGCCTCGTGAATCCCGGCACGATCATGACGACGCTCGACGACACGAGCCGCATCAAGGTCGATTTCTCGGTGCCTGAATCGCAGGTCTCGGTCGTGCGCCCGGGCCTGGCCATCCGGGCTGCGACCACCGCCTATCCCGGCCGGTCCTTCGACGGCACGGTGGCGAGCGTCGACACGCGCGTCGATCCCGTGAGCCGCGCCTTCGGCGTCCGGGCGATCGTGCCGAATGGCGAGGGGCTGCTGAAGCCCGGCATGTTCCTCACCGTGCGCATCGTGGAGTCGTCGAAGGACGCCATCGTCGTGCCCGAGCAGGCGCTGCTCCCGGAGGAAGGCAAGCAGTTCGTCTATGTCGTCGTCCAGGGCAAGGTGGACAAGCGGGAGATCCGCATCGGCCGGCGCCGGCCAGGCGAAGTGGAGGTCCTCGAGGGCCTTGCCGCCGGCGAAAACATCGTGAGCGAAGGCGCCGACAAGTTGCGGCCCGGCATGAGCGTGCAGGCCGCTCCATGAGGCCGCTGCGTTGAGGATCGCGGAACTCAGCGTTCGCCGGCCGGTATTCGCGGCGGTCGTGAGCCTGATGCTGGTGATCCTCGGAACGCTCGCCGCGTTGCGATTGCCCGTGCGCGAGTTCCCTGATGTCGAATCGCCCGTCGTCTCGGTGAGCACCGACTACCGGGGCGCCTCCTCGGACGTGGTCGAAACCAAGATCACGCGCGTGATCGAGGACTCGGTCGCGGGCATCGAGGGCATCACCAAGCTCACCTCGACGAGCCGCGACGAGAAATCGTCGGTCAACATCGAATTCAGCGTCAGCCGCGATCTCGAAGCGGCGGCCAACGACGTGCGCGACCGCATTTCACGCGTGCTGCCGAACCTGCCGACGGAAGCCGACCCGCCGCAGGTCGCGAAGCAGGACGCGAGCGCCGACGCGATCGTCTTCATCAACCTGCGCAGCGAAGCCCGCAATTCGCTCGAGCTCACGGACTATGCGCATCGCTATCTCATCGACCGGTTCTCGGTCGTGCCGGGCGTCGCGCAGGTGCGCATCGGCAATGAGCGCCGCTACGCGATGCGCATCTGGATCGACCGCGCCGCGCTCGCGGCGCACGAGCTGACGGTTGCCGATCTCGAGAACGCGCTGCGCTCCGAGAACGTCGAGCTGCCCGCGGGCCGCATCGAATCGAAGCAGCGCGAATTCACGCTCCGCACGATCACGCGGCTCAAGACCGCCGACGATTTCCGCCAGCTCGTGGTCGGCCGCGGCGGCGACGGTTCGCTCGTGAGGCTCGGCGAGGTCACCAAGGTCGAAGTCGCATCCGAGGATGACCGGGGCTTTGCGCGCTCGGACGGGCTGCCGAGCATCAACCTCGCCGTCATCCCGCAGTCGAAAGCGAACGTGCTGGAGGTCGCCGCAGGCGTGCGCGCGGAGATGACGCGGATCGAGGAGTCGTTGCCGGCCGACATCCACATGTCGGTCAACGTCGACTTCTCCATCTTCGTTTCGGCTTCCATGCACGAAGTGCGTTTTACGCTCGCGCTCGCGCTCACCATGGTGCTGATCGTGATCTTCGGTTTCCTCGGCAGCTGGCGCGCGACGCTCATTCCGGCGCTCACGATCCCCGTGTCGATCATCGCCTCGGCGACGGTGATGGCGGCGCTCGGCTTCTCGATCAACGTGCTGACGCTCCTTGGCATCGTGCTCGCGATCGGGCTCGTCGTGGACGACAGCATCGTCGTGCTCGAGAACGTCGTGCGGCGCATGGAGCATGGCGAGCCGCCGGTGCTCGCCTGCATCAGCGGCAGCCGCGAGATCGGCTTCGCCGTGATCGCCGTGACGACGGTGCTCGTGACGGTGTTCCTGCCGATTTCCTTCATGCCGGGAAAGCTCGGCCGCCTCTTCGGCGAGTTCGGCATCGCGGTCGCTTCCGCCGTCGCGTTCTCGGCGCTCGTCGCCCTGACCCTCGTGCCGATGCTGAGCTCGATCCTCTTCACGAAGCACGTCGAGCGCGGGCGCTTCGCGCGCTGGGTCGACAGCCGCTTCCAGCGCCTCGCCGACTGGTATCGCCGCGCGCTGACGGCGGCGTTGAAAAATGCGGGCATCGTCGTGTTCGGCGCTGTTGCCGTGGCTGCGGTCGGCGGGCTCCTCTGGCAAGGCGTGCGGACCGACTATTCGCCGCGCGAAGACCGCGGAATCATCATCGTGCTCGTCAACGCGCCGGAAGGTTCGAGCGTCGCGTATACGAAACGTTACGTCGAACAGGTCGAGCAGTTCCTGCTCGAGGAGAAGAAGCAGGGGAACGTCCTTCGGGTACTGGCGCGCTCCGGCGCGTTCGGCAACAACGCGGCGAACCTCGGCCTCGTGTTCACGCCGCTCACGCCCTGGAGCGAACGCAGCAAGAGCGCGAGCCAGATCGCCGCCGAGCTGCAGAAGAAAGTATCCACGCTGCCCGGCGTGCGTGTCGTCGTGCAGCAGCCGCCGAGCCTGCCGGTGAGCGGCATCGGCAACAACCCGGTGCAGATCGTCCTGCAGGGTGATGACTTCGCGGAGCTCGCGCACGTGCGCGACCGCATCCTCGACCGCGCGCGCGTCGAGAACCCGGACCTCATCGGCATCGACTCGGACTACAAGGAACGCCAGCCGCAGATGCGCGTCATCATCGACCGCAACAAGGCGGCCGATCTCGGCATTTCGCTCGGCAATATCGGCCGCACGCTCGAGACGATGCTGGGATCGCGCGAGGTGACGACGTACACGGACCGCGGCGAGGAATACAACGTCATCCTGCAGGCGGGCAACGCCGAGCGCGCGAGCCCGACCGATCTCGACAACATCTACGTGCGCTCCGAGCGCAGCAATGAGCTCGTGCCGCTCTCGAGCCTCGTCAAGGTGGAGGAAGTGGCAGGGCCCCAGGACCTGCGACGCTTCAACCGGCTGCGGTCGATCACGATTTCCTCGGGGCTTACGCCCGGCTATTCGCTCGGCGAGGCGCTCAAGTACCTCGAGCGGGTCGTCAAAGAGGAGGCGCCCGGCGGCGTGCGTCTTGAGTACGACGGCGAATCCCGCGAGCTCAAGGAGGCCGGATCGGCGCTCCTCTGGACCTTCGTGATGGCGCTCGTCATCGTTTACCTCGTGCTCGCGGCGCAGTTCGAGAGTTTCATCCACCCGTTCGTGATCCTGACGACGGTGCCGCTCGCGCTGACGGGCGCGCTGGTCGGGCTCTTCATCTTCAATGCACCGGTGACGGTCTTCAGCGGCATCGGCGCGGTGCTCCTCGTGGGCCTGGCGGCGAAGAACGGCGTGCTGATCGTGGAATTCGCGAACCAGCTGCGCGACCGCGGGCGCGGGTTCGTCGAGGCGGTGATCGAGGCCTCGGTGATCCGGCTGCGGCCGGTGCTCATGACGAGCCTCTGCGCCGCGTTCGGCTCCCTGCCGCTCATGATCGCGACCGGCGCGGGCGCCGAAAGCCGCCGTGCGCTCGGCGCCGTGGTCTTCTTCGGCGTCACGATCTCGATGGTGCTGACGCTCTTCGCCGTGCCCGCCGTGTACCTGCTGATCGCGCGCAACACGCGCTCGCCTCAGTACGTGAGCCGCATGATCGACGCGCTGGCTTCGGGCAAGGGAAAATAGATACGTTTCGATTTTCTTTCTAAGATAGCGGCTTCTCAAGACGGAGGGTGAGTCATGGGTAAAGGCATGGAACGGAAGAAAGAGTCCAAGAAGAAACCGCAGAAGACGCTCAAGGAAAAGCGCATGGAAAAGCGCGCCAAGAAGGCGGGCTTCGGATCGATGGGCGGTCTCGGCCCGCAGTAATCTGGAAATGGGGACATTCCTGATTTTCGCGGTTGCTCCGGCGCGAAAATCAGGAATGTCCCCATTTCCTATTCGATCGTGATCTCGGCGGTCACCGAATTCGCGATATAGCAGGCCTCGTGCGCCTTGTGGTGCAGGTCGTCGAGTTCGGCGGCCGACGGCGTGCGCTCGACCCAGGCGATCGCGGGCCTCAGGCGCACCTTGAGCATGGCCATCAGGCCCTTCGGGTTCTTGCCCATTTCGCCGATGGCGTCATCCTCGTACTTGTCGATGACGAAGCCCGCCTTGGCGGCGAAGAACAGGAAGAACAGCATGTGGCAGGAGGAGAGCGAGGCGACCAGCGCCTCTTCCGGGTCCACGCCCGCCGGGTTCGAGAGCGGCAACGGCACGACCTTCGGCGAGCTCGAGGCCGGCACGACCGCGCCGCCGTCGAAGCGCCATTCGTGCGCGCGTGAATACTTGTTGTCCTTGAACGGCGCGCCCGCCGGGCGCGACCACGAAACCGTAGCGGTGTAAGTGCTCATGAGTAAACCGGTGCCGGTGTTGGATAACTGGGGATTTGGGCTGCGACTTTAACCCAAATCCCCAGTTATCCAACACCGGCACCGCTTCAGTAGACTTCGAAGAGGCCCGCGGCGCCCATGCCGCCGCCGATGCACATCGTCGCGACGACATACTTCGCACCGAGGCGCTTGCCGGCGATGAGCGCGTGCGCCGTGAGGCGCTGCCCGGTCATGCCATAAGGATGACCGACGGCGATCGCGCCGCCGTCGACATTGAGGCGCTCGTCCGGAATGCCAAGCTGATCCCGGCAGTACAGCACCTGCACCGCGAAGGCTTCATTGAGTTCCCACAGCCCGACGTCCTCCATGCGAAGGCCGGCTCGCTTCAGGAGCTTCGGCACCGCCAACACCGGGCCGATGCCCATCTCGCCCGGCTCGCAACCCGCAACGGCGAATCCGCGGAACGCGCCCAGCGGCTTGAGGCCCCGTTTGGAGGCTTCGCTCGCGCTCATGACGACACACGCGCCCGCGCCGTCGGAGAACTGGCTCGCATTGCCCGCGGCGACCGTGCCGCCCGGCAGCGCGGGCCGGATCTTCGCGACGCCTTCGGGCGTCGTGTCCGGGCGCAGGCCCTCGTCCTGTTCCAGCACGACCTCCTTCGTCATGACGCGCCCGCTCTCGGGATCGACCAGCGCCATGGTGGCGGGCGTCGCGACCATTTCTTCCTCGAAATGGCCGGCCGTCTGCGCGGCGCTCGCGCGCAGCTGGCTGCGCACGCCGTATTCGTCCGTGCGGTCGCGCTTGATGCCGTATTTCTTCGCGACGAATTCCGCGGTCTCGAGCATCGGCCAGTAGTACTCGGGCTTGTGCTCGAGGATCCAGGAGTCGCGCAGCATCTTCGGGTTCAGGGTGTTCTGCACGCAGCTGATCGACTCGACGCCGCCGGCCACGAACACGTCGGCCTCGCCCGCGAGGATCCGTTGCGACGCCACCGCGATCGCCTGCAGACCCGAGCTGCAGAAGCGGTTGATCGTCACTCCGCTCACCGTGACGGGACAGCCCGCGCGATAAGCGATGATGCGCGCGATATTCGAGCCCGTGGCGCCTTCCGGCAGCGCGCAGCCCATCACGACGTCTTCCACGTCGGCCGGATCGACCCTGGCGCGCTCGAGCGCCGCCTTCACCGCGTGGCCGCCGAGATGCGCGCCGTGGCTCATGTTGAAGGCGCCGCGAAACGATTTCGCGAGCGGCGTGCGCGCCGTGGAAACAATCACTGCCTCGCGGCTCACAGGCTTGCTCCTTCGCCGCCGTTGAACGTGCCGCCCGAGGCGGCAAGGCGTTCGAGGAGCGGTGCGGGCGTCCAGAACGCGGGATCGCCGTGCGGATTCCTGCCGAACTCGAGCACGCGCCGGCGCACGTCGTAGAGCCCGGCGAGATCGGCGTAGAACATCGGGCCGCCGCGCGACGGCGGAAAGCCGTAACCCGTGAGATAGACGACGTCGATGTCCGAAGCGCGTGCCGCGATCTTCTCCTCGAGAATCTTCGCGCCCTCGTTCACAAGCGCATAGACGAGCCGGTCGACGATCTCGGCGCTCGCGATCTTGCGCGGCGTCACTCCGATGTCGCGGCGGTGCTGCGCAATGAGCTCATCGACGACCTTCGAGTTCACGGGCTTGCGCGAGCCCGCCGGGTAGTCGTACCAGCCGCCGCCGGTCTTCTGGCCGAAGCGGCCGAGTTCGCAGAGCTTGTCGGGCAGCGTCGAGAACTTGTAGTCCGGTCGCTCGGCACGCCGGCGCTTGCGCACCGACCAGCCGATGTCATTGCCGGCGAGGTCGCCGACGCGGAACGGCCCCATCGCCATGCCGAAGGCTTCCATCGCCTTGTCGACCTGGTCGGGCGACGCGCCTTCCTCGAGGAGACAGGAGGCCTGCTTGGTGTACGGCTCGAGCATGCGATTGCCGATGAAGCCGTCGCAGACGCCCGAGACGACGGCGACCTTGCGCAGCGTCTTGCCGAGCTTGAGCGCTGTCGCGAGCACGTCCGCTGCCGTCGCCTTGCCGCGCACGATTTCAAGGAGGCGCATCACGTTGGCCGGGCTGAAGAAGTGCGTGCCGACGACGTCCTGCGGACGCTTGGTGAACGCGGCGATCTGGTTGACATCGAGCGTCGAGGTGTTCGTCGCGAGGATCGCGCCGCGCTTCATCACGCGATCGAGCGTTGTCATCACCTGCTGCTTGACGTCCATCGATTCAAACACGGCTTCGATGACGATGTCCGCTTCGCCGATCGCTTCGCAGGAAAGCGTCGGCACGATCAACGCGAGGCGCTTGTCGCGTTCGGCCTGGGCGAGCTTTCCCTTTTTCACCTGGCCGTCGTAGATGCCGGCGATGCGCGCGATGCCTTTGTCGAGCGCTTCCTGTGTCGTCTCGACCAGCCACACGGGAATGCCGGCGTTCAGGAAGCAGATCGTAATGCCGCCGCCCATCGTGCCGGCGCCGATGACGGCAGCCCGGGCGATCGGACGGACGGCCGTCGATTCGGGAACGCCTTCGATCTTGCTCGCCGCGCGCTCCGCGAGGAATGCATGGCGCAACGATTTCGATTCCGCCGACTCCATGAGTTCGGCGAAGCAGCGGCGTTCGTAGGCGAGGCCTTCCTCGATCGGCTTCGCGGCATATTCGATGGCATCGATGCAGCGCACGGGCGCCGGCAGGTTCGGCCACTGTGCCTTGACGCCGTTGCGCGCGAATTCGCACAGCGCTTCGAGATTCGGTTCCTTGAGAACCATGTCGCGCACGCGGCGTGGGGCCGCGGAGGCAACTTCCTTCGACGCCGCGAATTCGATGGCCGCGGCGAGCGGATCACCCTCGACGACGCGATCAAGGAGCGCCGTTTTCGCAAGGAGCTTCGCGGGCAGCGGTTCGCCGCTCACGGTCATGTTGATCGCGGTCTCGACACCGACGAGGCGTGGGAGCCGCTGCGTTCCGCCGGCACCCGGCAGGAGCCCGAGCTTCACTTCCGGGAGGCCGAGCTTCGCGTCGGACTTCGCAACGCGATAGTGCGCGGCCAGGGCGAGTTCGAGCCCGCCGCCGAGGCAATTGCCGCTGATCGCGGCAATGACCGGCTTGGCGCTCGATTCGACGAGGGCGACGAGCTGGCGCAGGCTCGGGCCGCGCAGCACAGCCGGCGTTCCGAATTCCTTGATGTCCGCCCCAGCGGAGAAATTGCCATCCGCGCCCGCAAGGACGACTGCATGGATCGCACCATCCGCCGCCGCGCGTTCAAAGGCAGCCGCCATGTCGGAACGCACCGCGTGCGAGAGACCGTTGACGGGCGCATTGCCGAACGTGATGACGGCAACCGCGCGTTCGGCACGGTAGTCGACTTGAGGCATGGGCTGCCGGTCCTGTAAGGAGGATCAGGGGCGGGAAATATACCGTCTTTTCCCTGATTGCGTTCATCGGCGCGGCGAGTAAGATCGGCCCCGACCGTCCAATAAGTTCGAGCACAGGGAGTGACTCGACGTGAATACGCCCGCCTCACCGGCCGATCCGCCGTCGGCGGCCGCGCGCCTCAAAGCAAGCGTTCCGCGCCTCCTCGTCATTTCCGTCGCGACCGCGTTCGTCGTCGGCGCCATTTATTACGGCGCCTCGCTGACGCGCAGCGCGACCTTCAATGAAGGGCGCGCCTATCGCGTGCTCGGCGACGTGTCGGAGCAGATCGTCAATTTCCACGAGAGCATTGCCGGCGTCTTCAAGCTCATGGCGGCGCTGCCGGACGACGCTTGCGACGCCGGTGCGTCCGGCAGGATGTCGCCGGCGGCCCGGCGCGACAGCATCCTGCGAAATTATCGCGAGCGGCTCGCCATCCCCGGCATCGAGCTCACGCCGCTCGACCCCGATTACAAGGCGGCCTGCGGCAATCGTCCGACGGAAAAGGAATTCAAGGCGGTCTGCGATCCGGTGGACGGCCTGGACCTCGATCTCAATCTTGCGATTCCAGGCGGGCTCCTGGCGGTGAAATCCGTCAACGACAAGCTCGGCTCCGCTTGTCCCTTCTACTGGAAGGGGCAGACCAACGATTCCTTCAACGCCGTGATTTCGCAGGACACCTTCGAGGACGTCCTGCTCACGCTGCGTGACGGTCGCGTGCTGGCTGAGGTGCCGGGCCGCGGCTCGCGCGGCGCTGGCGGTGGCCGGGTTGTGCTGCAGAAGCCGAAGGCACTGACACTTGGCTTCGTTGACGCCGCGCGCCTGCTCGAGCGGGCTTCGAACATCGGACCCGCCGAGGCCGCGGCGAATGGCGAGGAGAAGTCCGACTCCACGGACTGCCAGGGCCCCATGGAACCCACCACCATCGACGACCAGGTCGAGGGCCGCAGCTATCGCGTGTTCATTCTGCCGTTCCGGCCGCCGTTCCAAGTCAGGACCCACGACGACAGCAAGGCCTGCGCCGCGGGCGACATCCTGTACGTCATCGGTCTTCAGCCGAAGAGCGTCGAACAGGAACTCGATGGGCTCCTGTGGCCCTACGGAACCTGGCTCATCGCGCTGCTCATCGTCCTGAGCCTCCTCGCCTGGCCGCTGCTGAACCTCGCGTTCGGCTCGGCCACGGAATCGATCAAGGTCCGCAGCGCAATCCTTTGCCTGCTCGCTGCGCTCCTCATCCCGGTCGTGCTGATCGTCGCCGTCGGCACGTTCTGGAGCCGCCAGTCGCTCGGACAATGGATGGAGAACAGCGCCAGGCAGTACGCCGAGAGCCTGAATGAGCACTTGGCGACGCAACTCGGCGAAGCGACGCAATTGCTCGCCGCCTACCGCGACTACTACCGCAGCCCCGACGTCTATGCGCCGAAGGGTTCGCCGCCGGGTGCCAGGTGCAACTCCGCGCAATTCGTCGAGACGACGGGCGATCTGCAGCCGTACACGATCGGGCCGACCGCAACACTGCCCGTGCGTATCCACGACAACCAGACGATCGCGGGGAAGCTGCAGGCGTATGCGCAGGGACCGGCGGTCATGAACTGCACGACGGTCTTCCTGTCGGTGCCGGCCGAGGAAGCGGCCAAGGACGAGCTCGGGAACTGGTCGCCGCTGCGCACGGTGCTCGCCGTCAATCGCGACGGCTGGAAATTCGGTCCGCGCCTCACCGGTTTTGCCGTGCTTCCGCAGCCGACGGTGGTGCCGGTCAAGGACCGCGAGTATTTCCAGCTGATCGCGCAGGGCAGGGGCTGGGGACCGAAGCCGGCCGACGCCGCAGCCCCGCCGCGGTTTGTCGCGCAGCGGCTCTTCAATCGCGCGGACGGTGCGAAGGTCCTGCAGATCGCCATCCCGATCGAAGACTGGACGAATCCGGACCACCCGGTATTCCGCGGCGCCGTCACCGGCGATGTGCGCCTGCATGGGTTGACCGCATCGCTCGCACCGCCGCTGCTGCGCTTCGCGATCGTCGACCAGCGCTCGGGCACGGTGATCTTCCACTCCGAAGACCGGCGCAGCCTCGCCGAGAATTTCTATCGCGAGACCGAGCAGAACGACGAGCTGATGGCGGCCATGCGCGCGGGCACGGGCCGCCACTTCAATGGCGAGTACCTCGGCCAGCCGTACGGCTTCTATTACCGCCCCGTGCAGTTCAAAGACCCGGCCCGCAAGCTCCCCTGGGGGATCGTCGTTTTCTTTCCGCAAAAGGATCTCGGCGACCTGCGCCTTTACGCGGGCGTCTCGACCCTCGTTGCGGTGTCCAACGTTGTCGTGCCGCTGCTTCTCATCGTGGCGCTCCTCTGCTGGCCGCTCGGGCTGCGTGAGTACGTCGTGAAGGCCGTGGACTACCTCTGGCCGCGTGCCGCGCTTCGCGGCCACTACCGCGCGCTCGGCGTCGTGGCGCCGATTTCCTGGGCCGTGCTGACGCTGGCACTGCTCTCCGGATGGCAACGGGACTGGTTGTGGCTCGCGCTGGGCGTTTCCGTGGCGCTCGCGGTCGTGATCGGGATTCGCCTGCACCGGCACCGCGCGCCGCCCATGGAGATCCTCAGCCACGCGGGCCTGCGCCGATTCGAGCGCGATTACGCACGCTGCCTGACGGCCGTGCTCTTCGCCCCGGTGGTCGCAACGCTCTGGCATTACCTGCATTTTCACGACATCCAGGTCCAGGGGCTGCTGGACGACGAGCTCGTCCGCATTACCTCCCAGCTGCGCGAGCGCCGGGAGGCCATCGATGGCGACTTGCAGCGCTGGTATCCGGACCGCGAAGCGCGTGAGGCGCTGTATCCGCCTGCTGCGAAGCTCGCCACGCTGCCGGTGCCCGGCTTCGCAAGTCCCGCCGACGACCACGGTTGGATCGCCGAGGTCGCGGGCGGTGTGCCCTGGGCGGGCAAAGAAGCCCCCGGCGCGATCGGTTTTTGGGACGAGACCATCTGGTTGGAGACCGGCGCGGGACGCAAACAGGCAAGGCGCGTCAGGCTGCATGCCGACCTCTGTTCGCTCGGCTCACCGGGCCAGGAAGTCTGCGGATCCCCAGGCGGCGCCGACGGGCAAAGGCAGACGGTTGCCGTGCCTCCGGGGCGCGCCGACTTTCCGTGGGCCTCGGGCGGAGACCTCGCCCACGAGACGTTTGCCGTCATGCCGGTCGCACTCGCCCTGCTCGGCGCGTATGTGCTGACCGCGTGGCTCGGTGTTTTCCTGACGCGGCGCCTCTTCGGCGCGGGCACTGCCTACGTGCTCCATGAATTCCGCAGCCGCCGCATCTCGAACTGCTCGGCGGGCACGATCTACCATCGCTCGACGCGCGAACGGGAGCTCGGGACGGACGTGCTCGCGCGCTTGCTCGATGCAGTACCCGACGCAAAGCGGGTCGACCTCTCGCGCGTGCCCAACCTGCGGGACGTGCAGCCCGAGGACCCGGAAGGGGTGATCGTGTTGACTCAGCTCGAAGCGGGCGCGAACGATGTCGGACGGCGCAAGCAGATCCTCGATCTCCTCGAGCGGCTCCTGGCGCAAGAGAAGCTCGACATTGTCATCCTCGGGGAAAATTTCCCGGAGGACTGGCTGCATCATTCGATTCCCGAAACCTGGCGGACCAGGGATCATCACCCGGGTCTCGACGAATCGCGCCGCTGGGCGGACGCACTGCGCCAGCTCACGCGCGTCGACGTTCGCTGGGCGGACAAGTGCGACGAGCAGTTCAAGAAGTTCGCGTTCCCGTATGTCTGGATGACCTGTTCGCACGCGGAACGGCTGATGCTGTTCCAGCTCGCCTGCGGCCACCTGCCGAACCCGCGCAACGACATCATCGTGCTGCGCCTCATCCGCCGCGGACTCGTCTATCTCGACCCGCGGCCGAAGCTCGTCTCGAACCAGCTGCAACGCTTCGTGCGCGCGGCCGAGCCGGCCGAGCTCTTCGCGAAGTGGCAGCACGAGGCGTCCAGGAGCCTCTGGACGAGCCTCAAGGTGCCGGTGTTCGTCGTGCTGATGGTGATCGTCGCCTGGCTCAACTGGACGATGGGCGAGCAGTTCCGCGCGGTATCGGCCGTCTTCATCGGCACGATCGCGTTCCTGTCACAGCTCGTGCAGTTCGTCGGGCTATCGCGTGGCGTCGCCACAGACCCGTCGGCCGGCGCAGGGGCGCGCTGAACCAGCGCGCGTCACTTCGTTTTTCCCAGCCAGCGATACACGCCGCCCGCGATCAGGGCGCCGACGATCGGTGCGACCCAGAAGAGCCAGAGCTGCTGAAGGGCCCAGCCGCCGACCATCAGGGCCGGCCCCGTGCTGCGCGCGGGATTCACGGACGTGTTCGTCACCGGAATGCTGATCAGGTGGATCAGGGTGAGCGCGAGTCCGATGGCGAGCGGCGCAAAGCCGGCCGGTACGCGGCTGTCGGTCGACCCCAGGATCACGACCAGGAAAAAGAACGTCATCACGATTTCCATGAGGAGCGCCGAATGCAGGTTGTAGCCGCCCGGTGAGTGATCGCCATAGCCGTTCGCCGCAAGGCCGCCCGCGATGACGTCGGTGCCGTTGCCGGCGCCGATGTGCGCGATGAACCATGCCGCGAGCGTGGCGCCGACGACCTGCGCGACGATGTAGGGCAGCACGTCGTTGGGGCGTACGCGCCCGCCGGCCCATAGCCCGATCGTCACGGCCGGATTCAGGTGGCAGCCGGAGATGTAGCCGACGGTATAGACCATCGTGAGTACCGTGAGGCCGAAGGCGAGCGACACGCCGACGAGGCCGATGCCGACCTCCGGAAATTTCGCTGCGAGCACGGCGCTGCCGCAGCCGCCTAGCACCAGCCAGAACGTACCGATCAGCTCCGCAGCGAGTCGCCGCGGCATGGAAATGAGCATGGGACCGTCCCCCGTTATTGTTATTGGCGCGGGGACGCTAACGCCAGATTGGGCGGCGCGTCAATCGGACCTTGGATTCAGCGCCGGAAGAACCAGTACAGCACGAGCAGGATGATGATGCCGTCGAGCAGGAGCACCCACTTCAGGATCTTGCCGCGCATCTCGCGGCTCTTGCGCTGGACGCGCTCCTTCAGTTCCGGGTTTGCGGCGAGATAGGCGTCGAGCCGCTGCTTCGCCTGGGTGAGGTCGAGCCGTTCCGACTGCCGCAGGATCTTGATCGCCTCGATGAAGCGTCCTTCGGCAAGCGCGCCTTCGGCGGCGGCGGGCAGCGGCGTCGTCGTCGTCATGAGGTCGGGCCCCTGTGGGGCCTGACCCCACGGTTTCACTTCGGCGCAGTATCGCCCGAATACGTCACCGGCGTCGCGCCCGTGACCGCTCCGATCTTCGCGCGATCGCTCACGTAAAGCTTGACGTCGCGCTCGAACCTGAGCGGTCCGTCGACGACCGCGCCCGGGCCGATCACGATGCGCGGCGGCGAGCCTTGCCACGAAAACCAGCCGCCCGAGGACTTCTCGACCGTGATGCCGCCTTCGACGTGCGAATTCGCACCGACGTTGACATCGCCGTTGTTCGTGTGGATGCCGCCGCCGATGTGGGCTGCCGCGAGCTGGATGTCGCCGTTGACGTTGCTGACCGCGCCGCTGACGCTCGAGCTCTCATCGAGCGTGAGGCGGCCGTTGACGGCGTTCATTTCCTTCGCCGTTGCGCGCGGCCCGAGCGTAATGCTGCCATTCACCGTGCTCGCTTCCTCGACACTTGCCCCTTCGCCGATGGTGACCGAGCCGTTCACCGTGGAGACATCGTCGGTCACCTGGCGGCCGGCGCCGACCTGCACGGACCCATTGACCTTGCTGTATTCGCTCGCGGCCGCGGACGAGGCGCAGGCGACGCCGAGTACTGCAATCAACAGGACGCGGGCGATCATGAGTTGCTCCCGGAGATGAGGCCGGTCGGCGGCGTTGGCTTGTCGATTCCCGACTCCTTGCGGCCCTCGACGAAATAGAAAATGAGGTACGCGATGCCCACGGCGACCGGTATCCAGCCGAAGCCAGAGGCCTGGTCTTCCAGGGCGGGTCGCGCGCCGTACACGATGGCGAGGCCGACGCCGAGCCAGACGAGCCCGCGCAGCAGGTAGCGCGGCCGCGACGGCGCGTCGAGCTTGACCGGGTCCATCGGGAAGTCGAGCCCCTTGTCGATGGCCGCCATGCGTTCCTTGTGGCGCTGCTCGAGCTGCTTCGTCTTGTGCCGGTGCACCGCCAGGATAAAGACAATAGCGACCGACATGCTCATGATCACCGCGATGATCGGGATGAGCAGGGCCATTTGATTTTCATTCATGAACGGGACTCCTTCAGGCAACGAGCAAGCCTACCAGCCATTCGAGCTTGTCCCAGTGGCCGTGCGCGAGGTAGCCGACCAGCGTCCCGATGAGGGCGGCGAGGGCGGTATCTTGCAGGGGTGCGGTCACTTCGGTTCAGTCCCATGGCGGGTTCGCTTACTTTTACTCGCCGGCCGGGCAAAAGGTTTCACCGGCGACGCCCTACAATGGCTGAAACCTTTTGCCCGGTTCCGGAGTATCAACCCAGTGTCATTGCGCCTGCCCGGACTCCGCCCAGGATGCTAGAGGCGAGAGTCATCGAGCTCCTGGCAACGGGCCGGCGCGACGAAGCGCTGGCGGCCGTCGTGGACGCGTTCCGGCGCAAAGTGTTTGGCCTCGCGCTGAGCTACCTGCGCGACCGCGAGGCGGCCGAAGACGTTGCGCAGGAGGTATTCATCAAAGTGTGGAAGGCCTTGCCGCAATTCGACGGCCGAGCGACGCTCTCGACGTGGATCTATACGATCACGCGCAATACGAGTTTCACGGCGCTCCGTTCGCGCCGGCCGAATGCCTCGCTCAGCGATCCGGAGGTCCTCGGCGCCGTCGAGGCCGAGGGCGCGAATTCGGCGGGCGAGCGCGCGGAGCTCGAAGGCGAAGCCCTGATGCGCCTCGTCGATCAGTTGCCGGCGAAGCAGCGCCAGGTCGTGATGCTCTTCTATATGGAGGAGCAGTCATATGAGTCGGTGTCGGCCATGCTGGCGATGCCGGTCGGCACGGTGAAGACGCTGCTGCATCGGGCGCGCGCGCGGCTGCAGGAATTGAAATGATTTCAATCGATGACCGCCTGGCGAAACTCTTCGGATCGATCGACGTCGATCCGGACTTCGACGTGCGCCTCATGGCGCGCGTGCGGGCGGCGGAGGCTGATCGCAACGCGGAGCGGTTGCGGGCGGAACGGCAGCGGGCGCAGGAGGACTACCTCGTCGCCGGAATGAGCCTCGAGCGCTGGCGCCGTGCCGCGCTCCGGATGCTCTCGCTCGATACGATCGCGGCGGTCACTCTTATGATGGTGCTGGCCGCGGCGCTGCCGCGCGTGCTGCCGAAGTTCGATGCGATCGGCTTTGGTTACCTCGCCGCGGGCATCGCTGCGCTGATTGCCATCGTGGCCGCAATACGACTTTTGTACCCTCGGGTCCGGCTGCCCGGCAGCCTATAATCTCGCACTCGTTTTTCCCTGGAGGAAGATCCCGTGCGAATCCCGAGCCCCTGGCGCGGCGTGTCCGCGCTGATTGCCTTCGCATTCCTCGCCGCAGTGCCGGCCCATGCCGGCTGGACCGGCAAGGGCGAACTCGGCTACTTGATGGCGCGCGGCAATTCCGACACCAACACCGGCAACCTCAAGCTCGACCTCGCAACCGAGGGGCCGCAGTGGAAGCACGCCTTCGGCATGAGCGGCCTCTACGGCCAGAACAACGACATCACCTCGGCGCAACGCTGGGATGTCCGCTGGCAGTCCGACTACAAGCTGACCGAGCGCTTCTTCGTCTTCGGCGCCGCCCGCTACGAGGACGACGCCTTCAGCGGCTTTGACTACCAGGCGACGCTTTCCGCGGGCGCCGGCTACAAGTTCATCGACACGGACGCAACCAAGCTGAGCGGCACGCTCGGCCTCGGCTACCGTTCGTTGCGGCCGGAAATCCTCGTGAAGGACGCGGCCGGCAATGTCACCGATCGCATCAAGGGCGACAGTGCGAGCGATGCCATCGTGAATGCCGGCCTCGATTTCCTGCGCAAGCTCACGGCGACCACCCAGATCACCGACAAGCTCCTCGTCGAGTCGGGTTCCGCGAACACCTTCGTCAGCAACGACCTGGCGCTACAGGTCAGCATGACGGACAAGCTCGCGCTCAGCGTCGGCTACGGCATCCGCTACAACAGCGATCCGCCGGGCGGTCTCGAGACGACCGATCAGCTGACGACGATCAACCTCGTCTATTTGATCAAGTGATTGGCATCAAGTGAGCGGCTCGCCGGCGAGAAAGCGCCGGAGCACCACGAGTCCCCAGGTGTCGCGGCTGCAGTAGGCGCGCAGCGCCTTCACGTGCTGCTCGCGCCGGACCGGATCGCCGCCCGGCTTGCGGAGCTCGAGAAACGCGAGCTGGGCCGCTTCGCCTTCGCGCACGTCATCGAGTCCTTCATAGGAAAGTTCCGGCGCGATCGTCGGCAATACGTCCTTGATGGACCAGGAACCCTGCATGTCGCGGTGGTAGTAGGCATCCTTCGCGACCGGCCAGAGGTCGTAGAGCCGATCGCGCACGCTGTCGAGGGCGGCGGCGTGTTCAGGCAAGCGTTCGGCCAGCCGCTCGAGCACCCCGCGTTCGAACGTCGCGTTGTACACGAACACCGGGCCCGTCTTCGGGATGACGGCGACGAGCGCGGCGGCGAGCTGCGAGAAATCCCCGAACGATTCGATGGCGAGATAATCGTGGTGACGGACACTGCCCGTTGCGTCCTCGACGTGCACCGACCACTGGAACGGCCATTGCTCGTACGGCCGCGTCCCGAGGATCTCCGGCACGGCGCGGCCGATGGTCTCGAAATCGAGGTAGGCGCGCGGCAAGGGAAGCGAGCGCAGCTCCGCGGTCGCCGCGGCATCGAAGAAAGCAACGCCGCTCACGGCCGCCGCATGCACGCGCCGGTGATTCTCGTTCGACAATCGATCCGCGGGCACGTGGCGCAGATCCTCATAGCCCTCGGCCCGCAGGGACTCGATCAGCTTGCCGCCGCGCGGGAGCGACTCGAGCGGATACTCGGGCGGCTCGCCGCGCTCGGCGGTGCAGCGTGCGATGAAGGGGCACGGATAGGGCTTCGTGCACTGCGCGCCCATGTCGATGTCCGGCACGTGCGGGGTTGCGACGAGCGCGAGGTGCTGGCTCGCCGTGTCCGCGATCCGCTGCAGCGACGCTTCGACTTCCCTGGTGATGTTTTCTTCGATGGCGAGGCCGGCGTAGTCGCCGGGTCGCTTGAGCACGAAGCGGTTGTCGACGTGACCGATGAAGACGGAGGACACCGGCATGCCGGCGCCGCGCAGCACGAGCGTCTGGAACGCCGCATCGGGAATGTGTTCGTCCTTCACCGTGGTCGAGGCCTTGACCTCGATGAGGTCGTACGACTGGCCGCGACGCCGGAGGATATCGGCGATGACCGCGAGGTCGCCGGATCGGAAGGCCGGCTGGTAGAGGAGTGGCGCTCCGCCGGCTCTCAGGACCGCGGTCGTTTCGGCGATCGCGGCGGGCATGCCCTTGTCCCGCGAGATGGTCCGCCCGGGTGCAAGTCCCCGAACCGCCTCGTCGAATTCACGTCCCTGGAGCAGGGCGAGGCGCTCGATCCGCGGCTCGGTCAGCGGCTGGTTGACCTCGAACCACAGGCGTTTAACGCACTGCAAACCCGCCGTGAATCGGCTCTTTGTCAGCCAGGCCATGGGCCTCATTCCATCATATGTATTGAGATTAAGCTCAAGGTGTAACATATTGAACGTCCTGCCCCACGCTCGCCCCGTGGGGACACAAAACGAAGAATGCGGCCGGGGTGCCTGGATGGCCGGTAAAGCGCTGGAAAATTCGCAGCTCAGCGAAGGGCTGTTCGTCATCAATCTCGATTCATCGAGCTTGCCGATGGCCCTGCTCGTGCCGTTCCGGCATGAGCTCGAGGGCTTTTCCGTATTCCGCTCGCGCAAAATCGAGGAAGGCCGCGAGCGCTTCCGCCTGCACGTCGGCTACTTCGACACGCAGAAGCATGCGGAGGAAGCGCTCGAGGTCGTGCGAAAATATTTTGTCGGCGCGTGGATCTCTTCGGCGCCCGGCGAGAACCTGGGATCGCTTGAAGACACGGTGACCGCCGAGTTCCGCCTGGTGCGCACCGCGTACGCGCGCGTCGTGAAACCGAAAGACGCACACCGGCACGCGGAATTTCCGGCGCCGCAGTCACTGTCCCCGTCGCCCGTCACGTCGAAGATCGTGGCGAGCGCCGTCGTGCGCGAGCCGACGATCGAAGAGCCGGAACTGGATGGCACGCCGACCAAGCCGGAGAAGCAGCGCTATGCCGCGCAGCTTGAATGGGCGGTGGCGCCGATCATTGCCGCGGACATTCCGCGCCTTGCGATCTTCGACGCCTACAGTCTCTACACCGTGCGCGAGCAGCGCGAAGGCGTGCCGCAGTACGGCCTGAGGCTCGGCTTCTTCTCGAGCGCGGATTCCGCCAGGCAGGTGGCGGAGTACGTGCGTGCGGAATTCCCGAACGTCTCCGTGATCCCCGTCAGCCATCGCGAATACACTCGCGCTCTCGAGGCGGCCCGTGCACGCGCGCTCAAGGCCGTCGAGAGCGGAGAGCTGAAGATTTCCGCCAAGACGGAGCCCGCGCTCGCCGCCCGACCCCGACCCTAGCCATGGCACGCGGCAGCGCCAGCATCTGGATCCGTTCCATCCTCGGCGTGGCGCTCATCATCGGCTTGCCCGCGCTCCTCGTGTACGCCCTGCGGTCGGCCTATCAGTCCTCGCCGGAGCCGGGAAAGATTGCGACCTCGGCGCTCGAGTTCGTGGAAGCGGGGAAGGAACCGCCGGCGCCGCCTCCGCCTCCACCTGCACCGCCGACGCCACCGGTTGTCGCACCGGCACCGGAAGTTCCAGGTCCGCCGCCATCGCCCGCCATCGATACGACACTCTCGCTCAAGGTCAGCGGCGAATGCGCGAAGGTCCAGGAAGAGGTCGACGAGATCAAGGCGCGCATGGCGCAGACCTACACGAGCGCGGAAGGCGAGTTCTACCGCGAGCGGCTCATCAAGCTCGGTAATCAGCTGCACGAATTGAAGTGCGGCCGGTAGGAGTGCTCATTGCCGGTTGGCTGCTCGCCGCCGGCGCCCCGGCGGCCGAGCCGCGGCTCGAGATCCCGCTGCAATCCGGCTGGCTCTTCCAGCAGGGTCCGCAATCCGGCGATGCGCAGTCGGCTGCGTTCGACGATTCCCGGTGGACGAGGGTGACCCTTCCGCACACCTGGAATCGTCTTGGCAACGACGGCGTCGTGCGTTCACCGCAAACCAATGCCTATCGCGGCGCGAGCTGGTATCGCCTCCGGTTTCCAACTCCGGCTTCGCTCCCCGGTCATCGCGCATTTCTCCAATTCGACGGCGTCGGCGCGGTCGCGGAGGTCTGGGTCAACGGCCGTGCGGTCGGGCGGCATGAAGGCGCGTTCTCGCGCTTTCGCTTCGACGTCACCGCGGCGCTTCATCCCGAGGCCGACAACCTGCTTGTCGTGAAGGCGGACAACAGCAAGCCGCAACCGGGATCGCCGACGGAGCATGTCATTCCCCTCGCGGGCGACTTCTTCATCTTCGGCGGCCTCTATCGCAACGTCTCGCTGATCCTCACCGCGCCGGTGCATGTCGACATGGCCGACTTCGGCGGGCCCGGCGTGTACGGACGCGCGCTCGCGGTGACTACCGATGAAGCGACCGTCGCCGTATCGACTCGCGTTGCGAACGATGCGGCGGGCGCACGCAAGGTTACCGTCGCGACCCGGATCGAAGACGCGCAGGGTCACGTCGTCGCGGCCGAGGACAAGCGCTCCGCCCTGGAAGCGCGCACGACCACCGTGTTCGAGAGTCAGCTTCGCGTCGAACACCCGCGTCGCTGGCAAGGCGTGGCGGACCCGTACCTCTATCGCATCGTCGTCACGCTGCGCTCATCCACTGGCGAGGTACTTGATGAAGTCCGCCAGCCGCTTGGGCTGCGCACGATTGCCTTCGATCCTGACCAGGGATTCTTTTTGAATGGAGAACATCACCGGCTCGTCGGTGGATCGATGCACCAGGACCGGCCCGTCAAGGGTTGGGCCGTGTCGCGTGCCGATCGCGTGCAGGATTTCGACCTGCTGCAGGAGATGGGCGGCAATGCCGTGCGCCTTGCGCACTACCAGCACGATCAGGTCCCGTACGAGCTCGCCGATGAGCGTGGCATCGTCGCCTGGGCGGAGATTCCGCTCGTCAGCGATTCCTCGTTCGACGGCTCACTGCCGAGCGCTGCGCTCGTCGCGAATGCGCAGCAGCAGCTGAACGAACTCATCCGCCAGAACTTCAATCATCCCTCGATCGTCGTCTGGTCGATCGGCAACGAAGTCGACCTGCGATCGACGGTGACGGGCCGGCAGGCGCGCTCCGGCGACCTGCTGCGCACGCTCAACGCGCAGGCCAAGGCGCTCGATCCCGGCCGCTTCACCACGATGGCGGATTGCTGCGAGCAGTCGCCAACGGCGGCGACGCCGCAGCCACGCGACGTCATCACCGGCATCACCGACACGTTCGGCTACAACCGCTACTTCGGCTGGTACTACGGGAAGATCGCGGAGCTGGGGCCCTACCTCGATGCGGTGCACGCGCTCCGCCCGAAACTGCCGATCGCCGTCTCGGAATACGGCGCGGGTTCCGCCCTCACGCAGCATAGCGACAACGCGCTCGGCGGGCCGATCGATTCGCACGGGCGCCCGCATCCGGAAGAGGTGCAGATCCGTTATCACGAAGAGGCGTGGCGACAGATGCGCGAACGGCGCTATCTCTGGGGAGTCTTCGTCTGGTGCCTGTTCGATTTCTCGAGCGACGACCGGAACGAGGGCGATCTCACGGACATCAACGAGAAAGGCCTCGTCTCCTACGACCGCAGCGTGAAGAAGGACGCCTTCTACTTCTACCAGGCGAACTGGAGCGCGACGCCGAGCCTGCATCTCGTCGGGCGGCGCTACACCGATCGGCCGTACGGCGTGGTGGACGTCAAGGCCTACAGCAATGCGACCGAGGCGCGGATTTCCGTGAACGGCCGCGAGCTCGACGCAGCGCCGTGCACGGGCGGCGTGTGTCTTTGGCCGAATGTGCGGCTGGCGGCGGGCGTCAACACGATCGTCGCGACCGCGAGAATGGCCGGACAGCTGTCGACGGATACCGTGCAGTGGACCTATTCGGGCACGCCTTCGATCTTGCGTATCAAGGCGGGCGACGTGTCCGGGTTCGTCACGGCCGAGGGCACGCGCTACGGCTCCGACAATTTCTTTGATGGCGGCGAGGGCATGGGCATCAATCCGCCCGGTACGGCCCCGTCGCATCGCGTTGCAGTGACGGGTACCGCGGTTCCCGCGCTTTACGAGAACTATCGAACCGGACACTTCACATACGAGCTGCCGCTGCCGGACGGCAAATACAGGGTGACGTTGCGATTCGTCGAACCGGCCGCGTCGAGCGCGGGCGAGCGACTCTTCGACGTCGCCGCGAACGGCAGCGCGGTGCTATCGAATGTCGATCCGTTCGCTCTCGCCGGCGGCCGGCTCAAGGCCGTCGACCGCTCATTCAAGGTGAAGGTGACCGGCGGGCGCCTGCGAATCGAGTTTCAACCGCGAGTGGGGCAGGCCCTTGTGTCAACGCTGGAGGCGGTCGCCGAGTAGCGAGCCGCCCCCGCGTTCCGCTACAGCTGGCCGCGATCGACGCCGCGCAGCACTTCCTCGAGCAGATCCATCGCCTTCGGCGAAAGAAAGACTCCCGAGTGGATGTTCTTCCTGGTGTCGAGCAGCGCCGTCACGTCGTGGTCGAATACGTTATCCCAGACGTTCGAGCGGTCGGCGAGACCGCTGCGGCCAAGTCGGCGCGTACCGAAGTGCTTGAGGCCGGCGGACGCCCCGAGCACCTGGTCGAGCCCCGTGTAGAGCGCGCCGATGCGATAGCAGACATTGGCCATGAGCGAACCATCCGACTCCGTCGCCTTGTCCTTCTGGAAGAGATCGTTGTCGACGTCGGCCGCGACCATCGCGAGTTGCGTAACGAGCGTCAGGAGCTGCGGACTGTTGAGCTGCTTCGCCGCGACGGCCAGCGCCTTCTGCGTGACGAAGTTGCCCATGCTGTGCGCGATGATCGAGATCTTCGCGCGGCAGCCTTTGGCCGGGTCCTGGGTGCTCGCCGCGAGCGACTGCATTTTCCGCAGGTGATCGTGGAGGCCGACCAGCTCGAGCGCGAAGGCCTTCGAGCAGGCGCGGGCATCCTCCCGATCCGGCAGGTAGCCCGCGGCCGAGCCGTTCGACGGCCAGGCAAAGAGAATGGGCGCGCCGAGGTCGCGCTCGTCGAACAGCTCTTCATGGATCTGCGCGTAGCGCTCGGCGGATTCGACCCAGGTGTTGTTGAAGCCGTGCACGAACACGGACACGTGCCGCTGCTGCTCGTTCTGGTCGTCGGGCACCAGCGGAAAGTTGCTCGCGACCGCCTGCAGGCGCTTGGTGAAGTCCGCCTGCGACATCTCGGTCCAGCTCTTGATGCTGCCGAGCTTGCCGGCCTTGAACTCGTAGTAACGCATGGCGGCGATGCGGTCACCGAGGCCGTCGCCGTCCTTATTGCGATTGCTCATCATCAACAGGGGTGTTGCCATGACTTCCTCCTTGTTGTGGCCCGGCGGGCCGCCCGAGGCCCGCCGCATGTAGTCGCCGAAACCGGCGCCGGTGGCTAGCGCCTCGAGCGTTCCTGTACCCTCTTGTCCGGACGCGCAATGAAGAGATAGAGCGCGCCCGCGATGCTGATGATCGCCATGACGAGCAGCGTGATCCAGTCGAGGTTGAACGAGCCGCGCGGGCTCGTGAGTCCCGTCGGCGCGACCACGTTCAGGAGCATGAGTCCCAGATACGTCGCGGCGAGGAAGTAGACCGGGCCCCGCCATTTGCCGAGCTGGAATCGTCCCTCCGGCTTCCAGCCGCGCCCCTTCGCGATGATCGCGGCGATCACCGTGAGCAGGAACGCGAAGTAGATACCGCTGACGCCGAAGGAGACGAGCGACACCAGCGCATTGATGTGCGCCGGATAAGTGATGAAGCCGATGTGGATGTCGTTCTCGGGTGTCGCGTACACGAGCAGCACGAAGAGCACCGTGACGACCGAGCCCGCGAGCAGCGCGTTCACCGGCGTCTTGAAGTGATCGCTCACTTTCGCGACCCAGGGCGAGGCCGGCAAGGCGCCGTCGCGCGCGTACGAGAACATGAGCCGGCTACCCGCACCCTGGATCGAGGTGCCGCAGGAGAAGAAGGCGAACACGATCATGAGCAGGAGGAAATCCTGCAGCCAGCCCGGAAGCGACGACAGGATGAACGGCACGCCGCCGCCGGCGACGGTGGCCTTCACCGGATCGACCGCCGGCATCGCGAGGAGCAGCGCCGCGATCAGGATGAACGAGGACACACCGCCCCAGATCAATGCCCAGCGCATCGCGCGGGGCACCTGGACGCCGGCGTCCTTGGTTTCTTCCGAGATATCGCCGGCCGCTTCGAAGCCGTAGAAGATGTAGACCGGCGCGAGTACGGAGATGAGCGCCGCGCCCGTGAGCCAGTGGCCGCCGAAGTCGAGGCCCGTCGGATTGGTCGCGGCATTCTCGACGCCCTGCGTCGTGAAGAGGAAGTCGAAGCCGTGGTTGAACCCGTGCACAGCAAGAATGATCGCGATGCCGAGCGTGCCGATGATCTCGACATAGACGCCGAATTTCGCGACTCGCCCCATGACCTGGGCGCCCGTGATGTTGAGTGCCGTCTGCACCGCAAGCAGCACGACGGTCACCGCGAGGATCGTCTGATTGTTGGCAGGATCGAGATTCCAGCCGAACCCGTTGTGCGTCAGCGCCGCGACGTAGCTCACGACGCCCGTATCGACCGCGGCCACGGTGATGAGGAGCGCGAGCCCGTAGACCCAGCCGACGAACCAGCCGTACTTCGGGCCTGCTGAAAACTTGCTGTACTGGTAAAGCGCGCCGGCGACGGGGTAGTGGCTCGCGAGTTCGCCGAACACGAGCGCGACGAACAGCATGCCGACGACGGGGATCCACGTGAGCCAGACATAGGCGGGCCCGCCGCTGCCGACGCCGAGGACGAAGAGGGAGTAGATGCCCACCATCGGTGAAAGATATGTGAAGGCAACGGCGAAGTTGCCGAAGTAGCTGAGTACGCGGTTGAGCTGCGGTTTATAGCCAAGGCTCTCGAGCCGGGAATCGTCGCTCTGATGAGCACCCGAAGCCTGCGCGGTCGTCTGCTGCATATCGCCCCCTGGTTATTTTTTTTGGGCGGGGCAACTGTACGCCGCGTTGCAGCGGTTTGCTAGAAGTAGCCGTTGAACTGCAGGAAGACGAGCTGCCGATTCTGCCGGTCGTTCTGCGGAATGCCGTCGTAGTAACGATAGCCGAGCCGCAGCTGGGCGAACTGGATCGGTACGTATTCCCAGACGAGGCTGTAGCGCACCTGCTCGTCCTCGTCGATGTCCGCGTCGGGATCGAATTCCTCGGCCGTGAGCTTCAGGTTGTGGCCCTTCGCGAGGTTCCAGTCGGCCTCGATGAGGCCGGCCCATTGCTTGCGCTTCGGCAGGAGACTCTCGTCGTCGATGTAGTCGACCTCGCCGAGCCACGCGATGGGCCCCGTGCGAACGCCCGCAAAAATGTTCTGCATCTGCCGGTCGCCGACGTCGGTGTGGTTGTTGTTGAAGCTCGCACCCAGGCGCCAGCGGGAGTTCACGTGCTCGACCCTGAGGCTCAGCTGCTTGCCGTTGTCCGTTTCCGGTCCGCCGGCGGAGCCATTCGTGACGGCGACCTGCGCGCTCCACGCAGCGGTCTCGAGCCCGAACTCGACGCCGCGATCGGGCGTTGCGAAGTTGATGCCCGGCGCCTGGCGGACGAAGGCCGAATCGTCCTGAAGCCTCAGTCCATACGGCAGGAACATCTGTCCCGCCTTGACGTAGTAGCGCTGGTTGCCGAACCAGAAGCGTCCGTAGGCTTCCGCATTCGTGCTCGAGCCCGGCGCGAGGCGCTGGTCGATATAGAGAGAGAGTCGATCCGGAATCACCCGCACGTCGACATACGCACGCAGTTCCTCGAGATCGAACGAGGATTGCGAATCTTCGTTCGGAATGCGCGTGTGGGAGGCGTCGGCCCGGAGATTGCCGCCGACGGCGAGGTAGCGTGTGATCTCGCCCATCCAGGGCGCGTTGGCGCCGAAGTCGAGCGTGCGCGCCGGCAACACCGTCTGGCTCCAGGTTTCGCCGAACGCATTGCGCATGCCGCCGCCCGTGGGATTCACGTGACACGTGACGCATTTCAATCCCTGTCGCACGGCGAAGTAGGGTTCGGCGTGCGCGCCGAGCGGCGCAAGCATCGCACTGAGCAACAACCAAAGGCCCGCAACTCTCATGGCGTCGACCCCACGGTGAACTCGGTGACGAAATCGCTCGCGCCGCGGCCGGTGGCGGCGCCGTCGATGGCGTTGCCCGAGACATTGGTCACGGCAAAGGCGCCGCGGCCCGCGATGCGCAGCTGATAGCGATCGGCCGGCCACTCGTCCGTGGGCGCCTTGATGACGACCACCGTCGGTGCCAGCGAGCGAATCGAAACCCGCAGGCCCTCGACCGTGATTTCGTTGCCGTCGTCGAAGGTTCCGTCGCCGCCGCTGCGGACGAGCGTGACGGCGCCCGCCTCGAGCTGCGTCACGTTGAGCTCGCCGTTCGCCGCCACCAGCAATTCACGCGGCGCCTGCGTCAGCACCTGGTCCGTCATCGGCGCGATGGCCCGCAGACTCGTCGCGCTTGCGTTGCCGCCGGCGGCGGCAGTCGGTTGCGCGCCGTCGGAAATCCATTGGCGGATCACATCGATGGTCGATTGCGGCAGGTACGGCCCGCCGAGCGGCATCTGCCCGCCGACGGCCGCGTGGCCTTCGAGCTTCTGGATGATGTAGCTCGCATCGGGATTGCCCGGCGAGACGCGCATGAGCGATGGCACTTCGGCGCTCGGGGTGTTGACGAGCATCGCGTACGACGACGCGGCGTCGAGCCGGAAGCCGAGCGGCGCCGCCGCACCGGCGTGGCACGCGGTACAGATCGGCGTGAACACCTGGTCCTGGATCGATTGCAGGTCGGGGAGCAGCGGCTGCGGTCCGCCGTTGATGGGCTGGCCGTTTTCGTCCAGTCCTTCGCCGTTACCGGCACAGCCGGCAAGCACGAGCAGCACGCTCGTTGTCGCCAAACGCGGACGCATGAAGGTCGCCAAACGCGGACGCATGAAGGCCTCGCCACGAGATGAAGTGTTCCGGTACGTGCCCGCGAGGCGGGCCCGGGGTTTCATCTGTTTGCGACGCCACAGCTTTAATTTCGATTTGCGATTTCGGCAAAACCCAAAACGGGCCATCAGGGACTCACAACCACCGAGCGTGCAATTAGGCGAAACGCAAAGGAGCGAGCATGGGCATGTTTTACCGACTGGGCCGGCGTGCGGCACAGCAATGGACTCTGGCGATTCTCACGGTACTTACGGCCGCCTGCGGCGGCGGAAGCTACGGCGGCGGCGGTGGGACTCCACCCGCAACGGTGACAATCAGCTTGCAACCGTCGACCATCACGCTCGGTCAGAGCTCGACGCTCACCTGGACGACGAACGGCACCGGTTGCACGGCGAGCGGCGCATGGACCGGCGCACAAAGCGCGGGCGGCACGCAAGTCATCACGCCGACGGCGATCGGCACGCAGACGTACACGATCACTTGCACAGGCGGCGCGTATGGCGCGAGCACGGCCCAGTCGGCGACGCTCACGATCAACGCGCCGAGCGCGTTCTCGATGAGCAGCCTCGTTTCGGACGGCGCGGTCAACTCCGTGAACAACGATGTCAACCTCAAGAATCCCTGGGGCATCGTGTTCGCACCGGGCGCCCCCGTCTGGGTGGCGAACAACGCCACGCAGACCTCGACGCTCTATGACGGCAACGCCAACATCATTCCGCTCGTCGTGAACCTGCCGGCAGGCGCCAATGGCGCCGCCGATGCCACCGGCATCGTCAATAGCACGAGCACCACGGACTTCATGGTGACGAACGGTACGACCACGGCGCCCGCGCGTTTCATCTTCGCCGGTCAGGGTGGCACGATCCTCGGCTGGGCTCCGACCGTCGACCAGACACATGCCCTGATCGGTTATGACGACGCCGCGGGCGGCGCCTCGTATACGGGCCTCGCGATCGCGAACAATGGTACGGCGAATCTCCTCTACGCCGCCGACTTCAAGAACGGCAAGATCGACGTGTTCGATGCGACCTTCACCAAGGTCACGGTGGCCGGCGGCTTCACGGACGCGACGCTGCCCGCCGAGTATTCGCCATTCGGCATCCAGGCCGTCAGCATCGGCGGCACGACCCGCATCGTCATCGCGTACGCGAAGAAGGACGCGGTGTCGAACGACGAAGTGGTGGGCGCGGGGCTCGGCGTCGTGAACGTGTTCGACCTGGCCGGTACGCTCGTCATCCACCTGGTGCCAACCGGCGGCGACTTGAATGCGCCATGGGGCATCACGATGGCGCCGGCAAGCTTCGGCACGCTCGGCGGTTCGCTCCTCATCGGCAACTTCGGCGATGGCACCATCCACGGCTACAACCCGACGACGGGCGCGGTCATGGGAGCGCTCCTCGACGCCGGCGGCACTCCGATCGCGTCGCCCGGCCTCTGGGGCATCGCGTTCGGCAATGGCGCGCGCAACCAGCCGGTCGGCACGCTGTTCTTCGCCGCCGGTATTGCGGATGAAGTGGACGGCCTCTACGGACGCATCGATCTCGGCGCGACGCCGCCCGACATCGTGGCGCCGACCGTCGCGTTGACCGCACCGGCTGCGGGCAATGTCACCGGCACGGTGGCGGTCTCGGCGACCGCCGCGGACGACACGGGCGTCACGCAGGTGGAATTCTTTGCGGGCACGACGTCGCTCGGCGTCGATACCACGGCGCCTTACTCGGTCGACTGGAACACGACCGCGAGCGCGAACGGCGTCTTCTCGCTCACGGCCGTTGCCAAGGATGCGGCCGGCAACACGACGACATCGGCTGTAGTCTCGGTGACGGTGGCGAATGTCGCGCCGCCACCGGACGTCACGCCCCCGACGGTTGCGCTGACCGCGCCGCCTGCGGGTAACGTGAGCGGCACCATCGCAGTCTCGGCGAATGCCGCGGACAACATCGGCGTGACGCAAGTCGAGTTCTTCGCCGGTGCCACCTCGCTCGGCGTCGACACGACGGCTCCTTACTCGGTGAACTGGGACACCACGGCCGTTGCGGATGGCGCGTTCGTCCTGACCGCGGTCGCGAAGGATGCGGCGGCCAACTCCACGACTTCAGCCGCGGTGAACGTCACGGTGGCGAACGTCGTGCCGGTGACGCTTGCGCAGCTGCAGACCACCATCTTCACGCCGCGTTGTTCGGGCTGTCACACGGGCGTGGGCGGTGCGCTGCCGGGCTCGATGAACCTGACGAGTGAGGCGAATACGGCTGCGGCGCTCATCAACGTCACGAGTGTGAATGAGGCAGCGCTCAAGCGCGTGCTACCGGGCGACCCGGATAACAGCTACATCATCCACAAGCTGGAAGGAACGCAGACGGTCGGCGTGCGCATGCCCGCCAACGGACCGCCGTACCTCGACCAGGCGACGATCAACATGGTCCGCGCGTGGATCCAGGCGGGCGCGGCGCCGTAGGTCAAAGGAAGCGGGCGGGCGTCAGGGAAGACGCCCACCCGCGATTTTTTTTCTTACTTCAGCTCTTCGTAGATGCTATCCGACACGATCTTGCGCATCGTGCCGAGCTTCTGCATCCAGGCCTTGAGTTCCGCATCGCTCTTCATCATCGCCGTGTCCTTCGCCAGGGCTTCGAGGCTCGGGTACTCGACCGAAACGATGACGCTGCCCGCCTCGGAACCCGCGAATGTCGCGACCCAGGCGCGAATCGTGCCGGTGCCTCCCTTCGCCTTGAGCACTGCCTGGCCTTCCTGGAGCGACTTCACGTAGCCCGCGACATCGGTCGTCTGCACGACGATGACACGCAGCGTCGTGGCGCTCGCGGTACCCGCGAACAGCACCGACAGCGCCGCCACGAGGCACATCAATCCCATCTTGATTTTCATTTCGAATTCCTACGTTGTTGTGATTGGAGTAAGCAGGACGGCGCGCAGCCTACCCCGCTAGTGCTGGCGCCGTAAAGGCTGTGCCGCGTTGTCGAGCACGAACCCGGCGACCGACGCCCCGAGTGCTCCACCATCTCGCGTGGCCGAGCGGAAGTGAATGCCGGCGAAGATCCGGGCGTTCTGCACTTCATCGAGCGCATCCGTGAAGCTGTCGAAGGATCGAACGACGCCCGGCATCACATCCGAGGTCACGCGAATGTGCGCGTGCTCGCCAAAGAAGTCCGCCAGCACGCCGGCCGCGGCGCCGCTGACGCACGAGTGACCCGATGGATATTCGGGATGCGCCGGCGTTGGGAACAACGTATTCCACGTGGGGTCCGCAACCGTTGCGGGATTGTCGTCCGTGTCCGCGAGCGGAATCGCCGTGATGGGCCGCCAGAACACATACGTGTATTTCGCCTCCCAGCAACCGATCGCGGCATCGGCCATGGCGAGGTTCAGGAGCGCGAGCAAGCGGGCGTTCTCGAGCGTCGGCGACCGATGCTGATCGTGCCGGTCGTGATCTGCATCGCCGTGCGAGCGATCCATGAGCGAGAGCGCCACGTGGTTCCACAGATAGCTCGCCGTGCTCGAGGCCCAGAACCATGAAGAGATGGTCTGGTCCGGCGTGCGCGTGGTGCTCGTGATGTTGCCCATGGTCTTCGTTTCATTGAAGTCGGTCGTGTACTGGTCGCTCGTCAGTGCCGGCGGACCGGCCGGTCGAAACTGTCCCGGTTCGCTCATCACCCACGGTGTCATGTACGCGAACTGCGGACCGATGCCCGGTGCGAAGGCGGGCGGCGTGGGACGCCATTGCCCCACCCCCATGCCGCCGACGAATGCCGGCGGCGCCGGCGTGAAGCCGTCGGTGCTGCGCCACGCGAGGATCGCGTCGGCGACGCTCTGTCCCCAGGCGAGCCCGTTCGCGATGGCCGTGCTGCCCTCACGCGTCTTGAGTGCCGTGAGCGACACCGTGAGCCGCGCATCGAGCATGCCCTTCTGGGCCGGATAGAGTTGCACGAGCGTGGCATACGCGGCTTGAACAGCCGCCGCGTCGCGCGAAGCTCCCGCCGGCGCGGCGGGGGCGACGTGTATCGATGTGTAGCGACGGTCGATGCCGTTCACGGCGTCGAACACCGAGGTCTGGACAATCGCGGCGTTGCGCGTGATGACGAGTGGTGACGTAGCGCCGACGAGGGCCACGCGGAACAGCATCTGGTTCCAGTTGGTGACCTCATCCGGTGGCGGTGCGCCGTTGGCGGCGGCGATGGAGCTACTGAGGATCAGTACGGCTCCCGACAGAAGCGTTCGCAGAATGGATTTCATGACGCTCTCCCCTGGACATTTATTCGATTGGCTTTCTTCCTCTCCCGGTGAGCGGGGGTCGCCCTGGCGGCCGGCGTTGATCGGGGCGCGGGAGTATGCGCGCCGATGCCGCGCGCAACAACATGCGCGAATACAGCCGATGGAGTCCGAGCAGTACGTGAAATCCCGTACTCATCTTCATGGACCCATCCGCAGCGCGCATCGACGCCACGGCCGATCCAAACTGCAGCAACGTGCCGCCCGATTCCTGCGGCGTCACCCGAAACCAGGAGCGCGTCTTGCCATAGCGGTCGCCCATGAGGAGCTGCGTGTCGGTGCGCGCTTCGAGTTTCCACGCTGCGAACGTCTCCCGCGTGCCCGCCAGCAATTGCTGCACGTCGTCATCGGTCGAGGGCAAGGCCGCGAGCAAGCGCAGGATCACCCGCTCGGTTCGAAAGAGCGGAGTCGTATAGAAGGCCGTGACGAACTCGCTGAGCGAGACCGGCTTGTCGATGCGCAGTGAAAAGCAATCGCCGTAATGGCCCCAGCGTCCGGGGTGATCTCCGCCGCGGTAGGTCTTCAGCAGCGCATCATCGGCCAGCGGCTCCTGCAGTACGGTTTGCATCGCCGGAATAGTCTAGACTCCAGGCATGTACTACGAGATGTTTTTGCAGATGAAGAAGCAGCTGGGCCAGCTCGACAAGTGGCTCGGCACCGCGGCCGAATTCGCGCAAGCGAAATCCTTCGACCCGAACATCATCCTCGGGCTGCGCCTCGCGCCCGATCAGTTCTCGTTCGCGAAGCAGGTGCAGACCACGTGCGATACCGCAAAGCTCGCGGCCTCGCGCTTGACCGGCAAGCCGGCCGAGACTCATGCAGACACCGAGGCGACGCTCGACGAACTGCGCGCCCGCATCCGCTCAGTGATCGGCTATCTCGACGGCCTGTCGGCGAAGGATTTCGAGGGCGCTGCCGCGAAGGTCATCACGCAGCCTCGCTGGGAAGGAAAGTGGATGACCGGCGCGGACTATTTCATCGAGCACGCCCTGCCGAATTTCTACTTTCACCTCACGACGGCGTATTCGATCCTGCGCCACGGCGGGATGAAGGTGGGCAAGCGCGATTTTCTCGGCCCGCTGAATCAGCGCGCCCCCTGACACCTCATCCCCTCTCCCGCCTTGCGGGAAAGGGTCAGGGTGAGGGTCTGCGGGTGAGGGCCTACCCGTGCGCAAACTGCCAGTAGAGCTCGCGTGCCTTGCGAAAGAGCGGCCCGACGGCAAGCGACCGGGAATCGATGCGCGTGATCGGCGACACCTTGGAGTAGTTGCCGCAGCTCCAGATCTCGTCGGCCTGTTCGAAGGCCGAGTACGTCAGCACCGACTCCTCGACCCGCACGCCGGCGTCGCGCAGCAGGCCGATGACTCGCGCGCGCGTGATGCCGGCGAGGAAGGTGCCATTCGCGATCGGTGTGTACACGACGCCGCCTTTCGCCATGAAGATGTTGGCGGTCGCGAGTTCGGCGACGTTGCCGAGCTGATCGCGCAACAGGCAGTTGTCGAAGCCGCGCCTGCCCGCCTCGACGAGGGCGCGGCCATTGTTCGGATAGAGGCAAGCCGCCTTGGCATCGACCGGCATCGTGTCGATGGTCGGCCGGCGGAAGGGCGACAAGGTGATGGACGAGCCGCTCGGCGCCGGCATCGGCGTGACGTACATCGTCAGGCACCAGCGTGTCGACTCGGGGTCCGCGGGCACTGCGAGAGCGCCGCCATGCTCGGCCCAGTACATCGGGCGGATGTAGAGCTCGGGGTTGGCGCCGAACTTCTTCACGCCATCGCGCACGAGCCCGAGCCAGGTGTCGACCGTCACGGTGGGCTTGAGGCCCATCGTCACCGCCGAGTTGTTGATGCGAGTGCAGTGCTTCTCGATGTCGGGCGTGGCGCCTTCGAAGGCGCGGGCGCCGTCGAAGACATTCGAGCCGAGCCATGCGGCATGCGTGCGCGGTCCGAAGAGGCCGACGTTGCCGTCGTGCCAGTCGTTGTTGAAGAAGGTCCAGGTGCGGGAGGGGACATCTGAGTGGGCCATGGCGGTGAGATCGGTGCCTGCAGCGAAGGTGACGCGGGCAAGTCTAGCGTAGGCGAGCGCCGGGGCGCTGCATCGGCAAACTGATGCTGCGTTAAAAAAAGAGGACTGGCCCACTGGTCATTGACGGCCGCGGACCGGGACCTTAGTTTGCCGTTGATTCAGGGCGCGAGGCCGTAGCGCTTGAATTCCTGGGCTACCTGCGGGTCCAGCGCGATCGCGGCGTCGATGTCCTTCTGGCCCTGTTCCTTCAACCCCTTTCTCAATTGCGCCAGGCCAAGCCCGTAGCGAGAGTCGGGCTGGCCCGGGCGCTGACGCAGCGCTTCCTGATAGTCGGCAATGGACTTGTCGAAATCACCGCGACGCAGCCAGACGAGAGCCCGGCTGTCGAGGATCGATGGGTTGCCCGATGCCTTGCGGAGCGCGGCGTTGCAATCGGCAAGCGCAAGATCCAGCTCCACGTTCAGCGTCGCGCGACACCAGCAGCGCAAGTTCAGGGCGAAGGCAAGCTGATCGTTCCTGCGATTGGCGGCAATCCACTTGTCGAGCTGCGGAATCGCCTCCCTGAAATAGTCCGTATTGGTGTAGGCCTCGGCGATGCGGTAGGCGACGTCGGAATCCGTCGGCGACAACCGCAGGGCCGCATCGAAGTCGGTTCGCGCGGCCGCTTCGTCTTTACCGACAAGATGCAGCTCGCCGCGAGCGGTCAATATCGGGACGTCATTCGGCTTGATGCGCAACGCCTCGTTCAGATCCGCCATGGCGAGATCGAGCTGGCCGTTCTGCCCTCTCGCCAGAGCGCGCGAGTAGTAGTTCTGCGCATCCGCAGGATCCATCTTCACCGCCTGGTCAAGATCGGCCAGGGCGGCGGGAAAGTTCAACCGGGCCGCATGGGCAGCACCGCGCCGTCGATAGCCTGCGGCGTCTTTCGGTGTGTCCGGCGAGACGGCGGCGGTTGCCGTAGCGGCGCTTGCCGCGGCGGGCTCACCGGATGCCGGCGCCGGGGTCTCCGGCGTCTCGTGCACGACACTCAGATCGAACACGCGGCCCCCGTTGTATGTGAAATAGATCTTGCGCTGGGATGCGGCCACATAGATTCGATGCGACAGGAAGAAATCGACGCCCAGGATCAGGTCACCGTGAAAGGGGAGGTCGAAGTCCCCCACGCGCAGGCGGGTGTTCTTGATCACCTCGCCGCCGAAGTCGACCTTGTCGAATCGCGCGATCCAGGTTTCGAAGCGACGCGATCCTCCCATACCGCCGAGGCTCCCGGCGTCGGTGGTATCGACGCTGCTGCGCGTGACGCCGGCGTGTGCCGCGGCCTTCGCGGTCAGCAACGAGCGCGGCGATCCGGTGTCGAAGAGCACATCGATCTTCGTGCCGTTCAGCAGTGCCTTGCCAATGAGGTGCGGCGACTCCCGGGTGACGCCTTCGATGGTGATTTCGGCCACGGACGCGTCCCCGTGCCAGTACGCCAGCAGCTGCTTGCCGCAATCCTTTGGCCTGATGAGGCGAATGACGCCATTGCCGAGATCGTATTCGGTGTCAAAGATGCTGAGGATATTCTGGCCGAGCAGCCCGATCGCGTCCGGGCCCATGGGGGTCGCGGTGACGAGGAAGGCGATCTTGTGAAGCGTCTGGCCGCCGAAACCCTGCAGGGTGAAATCCTTGGCATAGGTCAGCATCGGAGCTTCGCTGCCGCCGAGGCCGGACACCACGGCGCCGAAGGCCACGGGCTCCAGGTGCAGCTGATAGGGACCCAGGCGCTGCTTGGAGAGAGTGCTGAAAAAGGCGCCGCTGTCGACGAAGAAGCGTGCGTCCACGCCGTTGATTGATCCGTCGACCAGCGGCCGTCCACCCGCCATCGTGACCTGCAGTTCCCCGAATTTCTGCAGCTTGCACTCCGCGAAGGCGTGCGTCGGCGCGAGCGCCAGTAGCGACGCCAGTCCGCACGCGATTGCGTGCGCGCGTCTCACGGCACCAACCGTCTCGCATGCAACGCATCCCACGCCGCGAGCGCAGGCTTGCCGACGAAATCGCTGTCCGTGATTCCGATGCTGACGAAGAGCGGAAGATTCGCCGGGATCGGCGGCGGGTAGGACGAGAGGTCGATGTCGGCGTAGAGCAATTGAATGACGCCGACCGCATGCACGCTGTCGAGCAGATCGGCGTGGCGCGTGATGTAGCGAGCCTGAATATCCGGACTCGATACGACCGACCCGACTGACGCACTCGTCCAGCCGCCCTCGACGACCATCACGGGGAGCGTGCGGCCATTCAGGATCCGCGAGTAGTAGTTCGCCGGCAGGTTTTCCGGCTGCGGGTAGACGAAGTAGGGATACGACGAGAGTCCCAGCATGTCGGTGAACGGAAAGTCCTGGAAGTCCTGCTCGACGCCCTCGTAGCTGCCGCCCGTGAAGCCGCCCCAGGCGAATTCCACCTGCACACTGATCAAGAGAGGCGCCGTTCGTCCCGCGGCACGAATGTCTGCGGCCGCATCATTCGCCGCCTGCACCACCGCGGCGTAGAGCGCCGCCGTTCCTGCCGCGCGAATGAGATTCGTCTCCGCGCCGAGGCCCAGGTACTCCGGATGGTATTTGCGCTCGACCGCGAGCGCGTAGTCGCGATAGACCTGCCGCACCGCGGGCTCCGTGATGCTGCGGCCAAGCGCGCGCAACTGCGGCGTTTCCTCGCCGCGCGACAGGCCGTCGGTCAGATCCTCCATGAAATAGAGCTTGAGTCCCTTGCCGCGCAGGTAATTGACGAGCTGCGTCTTGTCGCGATCGAGAATGGCATCCGGCGATTGGCCCGCGAGCAGGTCCGTCCACGGCAGTTCCTCGTGGATCGCCGCGATCTCGGCGCGCGTGCTCCAGGCATCGATCCCCTGGAGTACTGCTTGGACAGTCGGGCGCGGCGGGTTGGGACCGAAGCCCATGCTCCAGGTGCGCGTGGGCGCAGGTGGCGTTGGCGGGGTGTGTGAAGCGCCGCCGCCGCAGCCGGTCGTGGCAAGGAAGAGTAGTGCTACGGCGATCCAATTCACAGAAACACCCGCAGTGCCTTAGCCGTCTTCGATGACTTTTTTCGAAACCCAGGAGAAATAGCGGTCGGCGCCAAAGCCGGCCAACAGTCCGATCGCTCCTCCGACCATGGCGGGGCGGAGTGGCTGCGTCGCGAAGACGTTGAAAATGTCCGCAGGCATCTGCACGACGGAAATCCACGCGAACTGAAGGCCGAAGGTAATGAAGACGGCCGACACTGCCGCCGTGGCGGCGAGTACCACTTGTTCCCAATGAACCTCGGTCGCCCGCGAGTCGTCTCGCGCGCTGTGCTTCGAGTACTTGATCCACACCGGGCGAACGAGACTTCCCAATGCACCGCCTGCACTGCAGATCAGGAGGAACAAGCCCACGAACATCGCGAGTCGCAACCCTTGCGCAAAGCCTACGGCTGCAACTATCGCAGCAGTCAAAACTGTCAATACCAGGGCGGGCGCTGACGCCGAGTTCGGATCCAGTCCGGACTTGACGGACTTGAAATCGGAGGCGCCGGGAGTCGCCGTCGCGACCTTGAGAATCACCGGAAGGGTTCTGTCCACGACCGGGGCCAGGGCATTTGGAAGCAGGCCCTTGATTCCATGCTCCGCGAGTTGCAGGCAAAGGGCGGCACTCAGCGCGTCTCCCGCGCCGGAGGGCAAAACGGGGCCCGGCACCTTCGGAGCATCAACCTTGTGATAGTCGTCGCCTGAGCACACGGCCCACCCGTTCGCCCCACGAGTAACGACCAGGACTGTTGCGTGCAACTTCTTGCGGAGGGCGACAAAGTCGTTCTTCGAGTCGATGTTCGCGCAACCCAGGATGGCCGCCTCAAGTACGTTCATGGTGACGACGCAGGGATGCTTTTCCGAGATCTGTCCGATAGCCAACGCCTCGGCGACGCGCGGAGCCTTGTCGTCCGAAGCGACTGCGACTATCAACGGGATGCCCTCTTCCCGACAAGCCAACACCACGGCCGCAAGGCCAGCCGTACTCAAGTTGCTGTCGACGTAGACCACATCGGAGCGCTTGATGTGCCTGCGAATGCGCCGATCTTCGATTTCAACCCGCTCGACCGCGCTCGCCGTCACGGCCTTGCGAGTGCCTTGAGTGCCGGGGCTGGCCTGGATATGCACAACGTACCCCGAGCTGAACGCAACCGATCCGAGCTGAACGACTTTGAGCCGGCTGGCAGTCGTTTTCGCAAGGATCGCGTGCCCGTCCAGCGTGTCCGAGGCGATGGCACTTAGCAGGACGACATCAGGCGCGGTCCGTCCCTCGAGCAACTTCTCGTTGTGAACGAGATTCCACGCAACGTTGTAAGCGCAGCCGCCGATCGCATATTCGACCGCACCGACGACGTCTTCCACTTTCTCATAGCGATCCGCGTCGGCCTGCGCCCGGACATCGAGATGCACGCTGCCGATAACAGCGATCTTCGCCATGAGCCCTCCCTAGTTGCGCGGTGGCTTTCGCCTTCCGCGCCGGCTTGCGGCTAGTGTGACTGGGACATTGTGCCAAGTAACGGTGGCACTTCAAGCGATGCGTGGCAGCTCACCATGGCCTGGACAGCCGCGGCCTTCCGGCTCAGTTGGCTCGATCCGGTGGTTCCATTTCGAACGCCGAGCCGATAATGGTCAGCGCCTCCGGGCTGTTCCATGCCATGGCGCCGTACATCCTGCGGACCACGCGCCCCTTCTTGTCGACGAGCACCGTCACCGGCAGATGGGATGCACCGAGCATGTTCTCCATGACGCGCGCGGAATCGATGAACTGGCTGAACGTGCTGTTGGTGCGTTTCAGCAGCGCCTTGGCCTGCTCGGGATCGTCGTCGGTCGAGATACCGATGACATTGAAGCGCGCGGCCCATTTGCTCCACGCGAGCTGCTCGAGCGAATTCATCTCCGCGCGGCACGGGCCGCACCAGCTGGCCCAGACATTGATGAGCAGCGGCTTGCCCCGAAAGGACGAGAGGCTCCGGTCAGGCCCATTGAGGCCGTGCATCGTCGCCTCGCGCAGCATGCTCCCGATGGCGACTTGCCCGGGCGTTTGGGCGAGCGCGACCGGCAGCGCCCAGAGAGCACAGACGAGAAGCGCGAGGAACGCTGGTTTCATGAGGTCGCATTAGATGCCCGCGCCGCGCGGGGATCAATGCGGCTTTCGCTGGTACCAGCGGAGCACACGCTGCCGCTGGCGGCTATTTCCATTCCGTGACGACGATCTTCGGCGGCACGCCGCCGTTTCCCGGCAGCTCGCGCGCCTTCTCGAGCATCTTGTCGTAGAAGATTTGCGCAGCATCGAGTGTGGGCTGTCGATTGCAGCGAATGTTGCCGCGGTAGTGGTAGCGCGGGTCGAGATACGCGCGGTAAGCCTTCATCCACGTCGAGTTGTTGCCGTTGCCGCCGTCGATGGGTGGATTGATGTACTTCGTATGCGGGTCGCCCTCGGCCATGCAGACGACGAACGCGGCCTTCGGCGGCTCCGGCTCCGGCGCGGGCGTAGCTGTAGCAATTGGTGTTGGTGCGGGCACCGCTGTCGCAACTGGCGTTGGGGCGGGCGCTACCGACGCGGACGTGGCCGCGTTGTGCGGTCTCGCATGCGAGGAAACCACGGGCGCGCCCGCTGCCGCAGGCTGCGTCGCATACGGCGGCGGCGCGTCCTGATCCGGCGTGTATTCCCAGTCAACCGCAACCGCGCCCGCAGCGAGCGCACGTTT
>Ga0137410_10000062_pt1 | contig 72358 bp, 70 predicted proteins | sample CZODoug1_16funga_FD_108878 | JGI IMG/M metagenome (GOLD analysis project Ga0137410, IMG submission 108878) | Vadose zone soil fungal communities from Angelo Coast Range Reserve, California, USA - CZODoug1_16fungal (Illumina Assembly) | ecosystem: Environmental > Terrestrial > Soil > Vadose zone... | reverse complement strand
TTGTCGCAGATATCCGCCGCATTGGTATCATCCGCGCACGATGAAGTCGACCCGCACTCGGCTCGCCTCCGATATCGGCGGCACCTTCACCGACGTCGCCGCTTTCGACGAGAAGAGCGGGCGCCTCGTCCTGGGCAAGGCGCTGTCCACGCCCTCGCGCCTCGTCGACGGCATCGCCGCCGGCGTCAACAAGGCGGGCGCCCGCTACGCCGACGCCGGCGCCTTCCTGCACGGGTCGACCATCGCGATCAACACGCTGCTCGAGCGCAGCGGCGCGAGGACCGCGCTCCTCACCACCGAGGGGTTTCGCGACGTCTACGAGATCGGGCGCATCAACCGCCCCGACGCCTACAACCTGTACTTCAGGAAGCACGTGCCCCTGGTCGAGCGCGCGCTCCGCCTCGAGGTGCGCGAGCGCCTCACCGCCGAGGGCGAGGTGCACGTCCCGCTCGACGAGGCGAGCGTGCACGCCGCGTGCGACCGTCTCGAGGCCGAGCGCGTCGAAGCGGTCGCGATCATGCTCCTGCACTGCTATGTGAATCCGGCGCACGAAGCGAAGGTGAAGACGATCGTGCAGAAGCGTCTGCCGCACGCGTTCGTCACCGCCTCGCACGAGCTCTCGCAGGAATACCGCGAGTTCGAGCGCTGCTCGACCGCGGTCGCCAACGCCTACATCGGCCCGGTGGTGAGCGAGTACTTGCGGGGCATCGACCGGCACCTCAAGCATTCCGGGTTCGGCGGGTCGTTGCTGCTGGTGCAGTCCACCGGCGGCCTGTACGAATCTCACCAAGCCCGGCAGCAGTGCGTGCGCATGCTCGAGTCGGGTCCGGCCGCGGGCGTGATCGGCGCGCAGGCGCTGTGCCGCGCGCTCGGCCTCGAGGACGCGGTCGCCTTCGACATGGGTGGCACCACCGCCAAGGCAGGCGTGATCCATCGCGGCGAGGCGCTCACCACGGGCGCCGCGCTCATCGGCGGCTACAACCAGGCGCTGCCGGTGCAGATTCCGATGATGGACATCTTCGAAGTCGGCACGGGGGGCGGCAGCATCGCGGCCGTGGACGCGAGCGGGGCGCTCAAGGTCGGGCCGGAGAGCGCGGGCGCCGATCCCGGCCCAGCCTGCTACGGCCGCGGCGGCACCCTGCCCACCGTGACCGACGCGAACCTCCTCCTTGGGCGCCTCGGCGCCGACCGGTTCCTGGGCGGCGAGATGAGGCTCGATGCCAAGGCCGCCGAGCGCGCCCTATCCGAGCACGTGGCGAAGCCCGTGGGTATCGATACCGTGCGCGCGGCCGAAGGCATCCTTCGCATCGCCGCCACCGCAATGTCCTACGCGGTGAAGGCCGTCTCGACCGAGCGCGGCCTGGACGCCGCGGCCTTCGCGCTGATCGCCTACGGCGGCGCGGGCCCGCTGCACGCCTCGGCGATAGCCCGCGAGATCGGCATGAGCCGCGTGATCGTTCCGCGCGCGCCGGGGCATTTCTGCGCGTTCGGCATGCTGTTCGCCGACCTGCGCTACGACCTGGTGCGAACCTGGTTCACGCGGCTCGCGGACGTATCTTTCGATGAGATCGAGCGCGTGTACGCCGAGCTGATTGAAGACGGGCGCAGGTCGCTTGCCGCGAGCGGCATCGCGTCCCGCAGTGTCGCGGTCGCACGCTCGGCCGACATGCGCTACGTCGGCCAGGAGCACCCGGTGACGGTTGCCCTCCCGCCCGATGTCTTCAAGCGCCGCAGCCGCGAAGGACTGAAGCGACGCTTCGACGAGGAGCACCTGCAGCGCTACGGGACGAACGCGCCCGAGGAGCCCGCGGAGATCGTGAGCCTGCGCGCCACCGTGACCGGCGCGATGAAAAAACCGTCGCTCGAGCGCATCGCGCGCGGCGGGCGCACGCCCCCGGCTTCAGCCCGGCGCGGCAAGCGCAGTGCCTACTTCGCCGAGCTCGGGAAGGCCGTCCCCACGCCGACCTACACGCGCGAGGCGCTGCGCTCCGGCAACCGCATCGACGGCCCGGCGCTCGTCGAAGAGCACGCCTCGACCACGGTCCTCCTGCCTGGAGACCGGCTGCGCGTTGACGGCTTCGGCAACCTCGACATCGAGATCGGCAGGAGGAGGACATGAAGCGCGCCAAAGCCGACGCCGTGCTGACTGAGATCGTCCGCAACGGCGTCATCGCGGTGACCGAGGAAATGAAGACCAACCTCATGCGCACCGCGTACAACATGATCGTGTACGAGGCGCTCGACTTCACCGTGGGCCTGTACACCGCCGAGGGCGAGACCGTGTCGATCGGGCTGGGGCTGCCCTCCTTCATCCGCGGCATGGCCGAGACGGTGAAGGCGAAGCTCCGGCATTTCGGCAAAGACGGTCTCCAACCGGGTGACATCTTGGTCACGAACGACGCGTATACGACCGGGAGCCATCTCTACCACTTCACCTTCAGCCTGCCGATCTTCCACTCGGGCAAGCTCTCTGGATTCGCCTGCTGCATGGCGCACTGGACCGACGTCGGCGGCGTGCTCGGGGGCGTGACCACCGACATCTACTCGGAAGGACTCCAGATCCCGATCGTGAAGTACGCCAAGGCGGGCGTGGTGAACCAGGACCTGGTCGACATCATCCGCATGAACGTGCGGATCCCCGAGCGCGCCATGGGTGACCTGCGCGCGCAGATCACCGCGGTGAAGACTGGGGAAAAGCGCTTCCTCGAGCTGCTCGACCGCTACGGACGCGAGGAGGTGCTCGCGGCGATCCACAACATCATGGACCAGTCGGAGAAGGCCGCGCGCGAGCGCACGCGCAGCATTCCGGACGGAGTGTACGAGGCCGAATCCTTCATGGACGACGACGGCGTCGACCTCGGCAAGCGAGTGCCGATCAAGGTGCGCGTCGTAAAGAAGGGCGAGGAGATGACCGTCGACCTCTCGCAGGTCAGTCCGCAGGTGCGCGGCTTCTTCAACTCGGGCGCGACCACGGGCTACTCCTGCGCGCAGGTCGCCTACAAGTGCCTCACCTCGCCGACCGACTATCCGATCAACGAGGGCAGCTTCAGGCCGCTCAAGGTGATCCTCGCGCCGGGCACGGTGGTGAGCGCAGTGAAGCCGGCGGCGATGCGCTGGTGGATGACCTTTCCCATGACGGTGGTCGATACCGTGTTCAGGGCGATGGAGAAGGCGATCCCCGGCCGCACCATCGCCGCGCACCACGCCGACCTGCTGGTGTGCCTGATCAACGGGATTTCGCCGAAGGACGGACGGCTTTTCCTCGCCGGCATCGGCCCCTCGGGCGGCGGCTTCGGCGCGAAGCTCACCGAGGACGGCGTGAGCGCGACCGTGTGCCTGAACGACGGCGACACGCACAACCACCCCATCGAGCAGATGGAGGCGAAGTACCCGATGCTGTTCGAGCGCCATGCGCTGCGCGAGGACTCGGGCGGCGCGGGGCGCTACCGCGGCGGCCTCGGCACCGAGCAGGTCGTGCAGGCGCGCGCGCCGCTCAACATCAACATCCAGGTCGATCGGGTGCATTGCCCGCCCTGGGGGCTCGCGGGGGGGCGCGCAGGCGCCGGCAACCGGGTCGCGCTGCGCATCGCGGGCAAGGACGTCGCGGAACTGCCCAACGCCAAGGTGCTGATGAAGCGCCTCGACCGCGGCGACGCCATCACCATCCGCGCGGGCGGCGGGGGCGGCTTCGGGCCGCCCGAGGAGCGCGATCCCGACGCCGTGGCGCGCGACGTGCGCCAGGGCTACGTGAGCCGCAGGGTCGCGGAGGACGCGTACCGCGTCGTGCTCGATGCAGAAGGCCGCGTCGACGTGAAGTCGACGCGGCACCTCAGGCGGAAGACCTAGCTCAGCGCCGGGTCTGCTTGTCGTGTTTTTGCTTGTAGATGCGCTTGCTCTGCTGGTTCTCGGCGCCTTGGATGTTCTGCTGCTCGCGCTTGCTGATGTGGCCGTTCGCGCCCGCGCGCGCTTCCGCGCGGTCGTCCCTCGCCTGGCCGTTCTCGAGCTTGCCGACCTCGCGGTTGGTGAGCTGGCCTGACTTCACGCCCTGCTCGATGCGCTGCTGCTGGTTGATGTTGCGCTGGACGTCCGCCTGCATGCGCTGCGAGGACGCCGAGTTGGGGTTGCCTTTCGCGGCGTTGCTCTCGAGCTTGTTGATGTCGCGGCTCTCCTGGTTCTGCGCGCGCTGGATGCGGGCCTTCTCTTCCGGGCTCAGCTTGCCGTTCTTTTCCGCGTTGGACTGCATCTGGTTGATTCGCGCCTGCTCCGCCTCGAGCTTCGAGGCTTCGCGGGTGTTGAGGGACCCGCTCTTCAGGCCTTGCTCGATGCGCTGCTGCTGGTTGACATCGCGCTGCACTTCCGAGCCGGTCGTCTGAGCGGTCGCAGCGAGCGAGAACAGGCTCGCCACAGCTCCTGCGATGATCGTTGCTGTTGCCTTCATGATGCCTCCTTGGTGTTGTCGTCCCCTCGCCTCCAGTAACGCGCACTCCCGCGGGAGGTTGATCAGGAATCTGTCAGGACTGTAAGCGGATGTTTCAGGCTTTTGACCGCCCCCGCCCTTCGTGGCAGCATTGTTTCGGACCGAATCCAACTCGGGGGAGGTTGCCATGGAACCCATGGGCCTGCTGGTGCTTGCCACGGCCGTCTTTGTCGCGACTCACTTCGTTCCCAGCACGCCGCTTCGTCCAGGGCTGGTCGCTATGCTCGGCGACAAGGGTTACCTCGGCCTCTACAGCATGGTCGCGCTGGGCGCGCTCGGATGGATGATCTGGGCCTACATCAAAGCGCCATACGAGCGCGTGTGGGTCGGCGACGAGTTCAAGGTCTGGGTGCTGGCGCTGATGCCGTTCTCACTCGTCTCGATCGTCGCCGGCGGCATGACGCGGAACCCGAGCGCGGTGCATCAGGAAAGCGCGCTCGCCACGATGGGCGACCCGCGCGGGATCCTGCGGGTTACGCGCCACCCGATCCAGTGGGGCATCGCGCTCTGGGCGCTGCTGCACCTCATCGCGCGGGGAGACAGGGCCTCGCTGGTCTTCTTCGGCGGTTTCGCACTGCTCTCGATCCTGGGCACGCTGTTCATCGACGCCCGGAAGAACCGGACCCTGGGGGCAAACTGGCAGCGCTTCGCGTCCGTGACGTCCAATTTTCCGTTCGCGGCGATCGTCCAAGGACGAAACCAGTTCCGTTTCGAGGAGATCGGCTGGAAAAAGGTGCTGATCGGGCTCGTGGTGTACCTCGTGTTCCTCCTCCTGCACCCCTTCCTGTTCGGCGCGCGACCTTATTGACGGCGGTCAAGGGGCGCGCGGCCGCGTCGCGGCTTACAATCGCGCTTTCCCCGCAGGAATGAACATGAATCAGGCAGAACTCGTCGCCCTTCCGAAACAGCCCGCCTTCCCGGCGGGCGAGCTCACCGAGCGCATCGTCGCCGAGAAGCAGGGCTCGATCGGCTGGCTCACCTTCAACAACCCCGCGCGCCGGAACGCCATCTCGATCGACATGTGGGAAGCGATACCCAAGGTGCTCGACCGCTTCGAGCAGGACCCCCAAGTCCGCGTGATCGTGCTCAAGGGCGAGGGCGACAAGGCCTTCGTTTCCGGGGCGGATGTATCGCAGTACGAGAAGGACCGTTCGACCGCAGAGGGCATCCAGCGCTACGAGGAGATCGCCGGACGCGTAGCCGAGCGCCTGCAGACCTGCGACAAGGTGATCATCTCCATGATCCGCGGCTACTGCCTCGGGGCGGGGGTCAACATCGCCCTGTGCTGCGACCTGCGCATCGCGGCGGATGACGCCCGCGTGGGCATCCCCGCCGCGAAGCTGGGACTGGGCTACCGCGCCGGCTCTCTCAAGAACCTGATCGACACCGTCGGCCCGGCGTTCGCGCGAGAAGTGCTGATCACCGGGCGCCAGTTCAAGGCCGAGGAGGCGAAGGCCATGGGCTTCGTGCATCGCGTGGCGCCGGTCGCCGAGCTCGAAGCACTGGTCCTCGAGTACTGCGCGATGATCTCCGAGAACGCGCCGCTCACCATCCGCGCGAGCAAGCGCATCGTGCGCGAGCTGCTGAAGTCGAGCGCGTACGACGCGGAAGCCTGCGCCGCACTCGTGAAGCAGTGCTTCGAGAGCCAGGATTACATCGAAGGCCGCAGAGCCTTCATGGAGAAGCGCAAGCCCGTATTCAAGGGAAAATAACGGGACGCGAGAAAAGGAGAAGAGGATGAGACTCATCTGTGCGATCGCCGCGGCGCTCGCCCTGGTTTCGAACGCGACGGCGCAGACGTACCCCGCCCGGCCAGTCACCGTGACGGTGGGCTTCGCCCCCGGCGGCGGCACCGACACCGTGGCCCGGGTGATGCAGAGGAAGCTCGCCGAGTACCTCGGCCAGACGGTGATCGTCGAGAACCGCGCCGGAGCGGGCGGCACGATCGCCGCGACCATCATCGCCAAGGCCGAGCCGGACGGCTACAACATCCTGCTCGCTACGATCGCCGCCCTGGCCGTGGCTCCGCACCTCAATTCCAAGCTGCCCTACAACCCGCTCACCGACTTCGCTCCGATCTCGATGGCGACCGAATCGGGGAACGTGCTGGTCGTGCATCCCTCGTTACCGGCGAAGACTCTCGCCGAGTACGTGAAGCTCGCGAACAGCCGCCCCGGCGGCATCGCTTACGGCACCTCGGGCGTGGGCAGCGCCGGCAACCTCGCCGGCGAGCTGTTCCGCCTGACGGCAAAGACCAACCTGGTCCACGTGCCTTACAAGGGCGGCGGGCCGGCGATGAGCGACCTGCTGGGCGGGCAGATCCCCTCCTCGTTCGCGTCCGCGACGACCGCGACGCCGCAGGTCCAGAGCGGTAAGCTCCGTGCGCTGGGATCGACCGGGTCGAAGCGCTCGGCGGCGTTGCCGGACGTGCCGACGATCGCCGAGCAGGGCTACCCAGGCTACCAGGCGACGAACTGGTACGCGTTCGTCGGTCCCGTGAGGATGTCGAAGGATGTCGTCGCGCGGCTCAACCGCGAGATCGTCAGGACGCTGAACGACCCGGACACGCACGCAGCCATCCTCAAGCAGGGCGAGGAGCCGACGCCCTCGACGCCCGAGGAGCTCGCGCAGCACATGAAGCGCGAGTACGAAACCTGGGGCCGGGTGATTCGCGACGCAGGGATACCCAAGGAGCAGTGAGGGAATGCGCCCGAGCAGCGCTGCGATTGCTCTACTAGCGCTCGGCGCCTGCGGCGGAGGCGGCGGGAGCCAGGTGCCGCTGACTACGGTCACAGGCACGGCGGCCGCGAATATCGCGCTCGCGGGCTACTTCGTCACCGTCTGCGCTCCATACGGCGCGCCCCTTCCCGGATGTCTTTCCGCAGACGGAACCGCCGGCCCCGACGGCCGTTTCAGCGCCACGCGTTTTCTCGACGACCGCCGACCCTTTGTCATCAGCGCCACTCCTCCACTCGGCGGAGGAGTCCGGCAGTACCCGCTTCTCATGTCCGTCTCATACGTCGGCGCCGCGAACGTGACGCCGCTGACGACGCTTCTCGTCGCGCGGCTCCTGAATCGCGTTCCGGAGTTCTCCATCGATCAACACGCGCTGGCCGAGCTGGAGAACCGACCAGGGCCCGACATCAGCGCGGCGCGCGACCAGGTCGTGGCCTACCTGATGACCCGTCCGAGCAAGATCGACCCGACGACCCCTGTCCCCGTCGACGTGTCCGCGGTCACCGACTTCGTCCTGGGGCCGCTCGCCGCGGTCAACGGCGACCCGCATTTCGAGGCACTCAAGCGGCTGCACGACTCGATGCTGGACTCGGAGACGATCCAGGGCACGTCGGAGCACATGCTCTTCGGGAATGCCGCCACGCCGGACCTGCTGGCGACGCTGGCGCTCGACTTCGACGCCAACTGCGGTGTGGGGTCCGGAACGGCGCCGAGCGGCGCCATGCATGTCGTTCTCGACAGGCACGGGGCCACCGTGGGCAGCCTCGATCTTCCGTTCCAGACCGGGGATGTGCTGACGATCGACACATCCGCGCGCACCTGGACTTTCGCCATCAAGGGCAGCGGCGCGAGCGTCCGGGTGGACGTGTTTGAGGGAGCGCTATCCGCCTTTACTGTTTTCACGCCGTCCGGCTCAGCGACCTGCGTTTCCAAGGGCACTGTATCGCTCGCGGGCAAGTTCCCCAGCCGCTTCGGACTATTCAACGCGCTGCGGCAAGCGGTGGGCGTGTTTCCGGATTTCCAGTGCACCGCACCGATAACCATCCCCGGATTCCAGGCTTCCAACACGCTGGTTCTCGAGCCCAACGGCGCGGCGCGCATCAACGGGCCGAACGACCTGGAGTTCCACCTGCCCTCGTACAACATCGAGATGAACGCGTCCATCGTCGTCACGGCAGGCCAGGTCTCGTCGATTCGGGCGACGCGGTTCCGCGCGTTCCGGTTCTTCGTCGGCGGAAACGACGACTTGAGGGTCGCGTTCACCGATACCGGGGTCGTCACCGGGCTGCTGCTGAGCCGCCAGCGAGACCCGCAGCCCTTCCAGTTGCAGACCTGCGGGACGATCTAGAGCGATTCAGCCCGCGATCCGCACCGCGATCTTGCCGATCTGCGCGTTCGATTCCATGTAGGCCTTCGCGGCGGGCAGCTCGGCGAATGGGAAAACGCGGTCGATCACAGGCTTGATCTTCCCCTGAGCGATGAAGGGAAGGATGTCCGCGGCGAAGCCGCGCACCGTCACAGCGCGCTGCTCGGGCGTCCTCAGGCGGTTGGAGACGCCGAAAAGCGTGAGGCGCTTGGTGTGCAGCGTCTCGATGTCGAGGTCCGCGTGCAGCACGCCGTCGACGTAGCCGATGGTCGCGTGCCGGCCCTCGTAGGCGAGCGCGCGCAGGGTCTCCGGGAACACCGAGCCGCCGACGTTGTTCACGACGAGGTTGGCGCCTTTTCCGCCGGTCGCATCCATCACGGTTTTCGCGAAATCCCCGCTGCGCGTACGGATGCCGAGGTCCAGGCCCATCCCCTTCAGCTTGTCGAGCTTCTCCTGAGAGCCCGACGTCCCGATCACCTTGGCGCCGAGCGCCTTGGCGGTCTGCAGCGCCGCGACCCCGACGCCCGACGAGATGCCGGTGACGAGCAGCCATTCGCCCGCCTTGAGCTTCCCTTGAGCGACGAGCATGTCGTGCACCACCATGAAGGCGAGCGGAACGCACGCCGCCTCCTCCCAGGAAAGGTTCTTCGGCATCGCCAAGGCCTCGCGCGCGTCGATGAGCGAGTACTCGGCAAAGGCGCCGCTGCAGCGGCCCATCACGCGATCGCCCGCCTTGAACGAAGTCACGCCCTCGCCGACCTTGGCGACCTCGCCCGCGCCTTCGTTCCCCGCTGCCTTCGCGGGTCCGCCCGCTTTCACGGCGTGCCCGACGATCAGCTCGCCGCGATTCAGGCCCGCCGCATGCATGCGCAGCAGGATCTGCCCGGCGCCGGGCGCGGGCTCGGGCACATCGCGGAATTCGAGCGCGGTTTTTCCGGAATCGGGTTTGAGCCAGTACGATTTCATTTCGTCGCCTCGCTTGCTTTTCGCGCCGACACCCGGCGCAGGTAGAGGTTGTTCGCCACGAGCGAGCTTATCACGAGGGCCGCGCCGAAGAGCTCGAGCAAAGTCGGACGCGCTCCCTGCGCAAATCGCACCGCAAAGGTGACGACGGGCACGAGATTCATGAGCAGCATGGTGTTGAGCGGCCCGATGCGCTGGTTGCCGGCGTTCCAGCACAACATCGAGATCACGATGCCGCCCAGCGTGAGATAGACGAGGTGCCAACCGATCCCGGCGAGCGCCGCCGTTCCCGGCGCGACCGAAGCTCCCGCCGCGACGAGCATGGCGGTTACGGCGACGCAGCCGAGCGAGCCGGGGACGATGGTGAGCGCAGTAAAGCGCAGAGCCGACCAACCCTTGAAAGTCTCCGCGGCCATCGTGTAGCCCACCCAGCAGCCCGCGCCCAGGAACACGAGGATGTCCCCGGCAATCCCGCCCCTGGTGAACGCATGGACGGGATCGCCACGCGTCACGACGGTAACGACGCCGGCAAAAGCAAGCGCCAGGCAGGCGAGCGTGAAGCGCCCGGGGCGCCTTCCTCTCAGCGCCCAGTCGGCGAGCGCGGTCATCGAGGGCTGAAGGGCGACGATGATGGCGGCGTGCTCGGAGCTGGACAGCGCCAAGCCGGGGAAAACAAAGCATCGGCGACGCGCACATGCCGACCAGGCCGACGAGAGCCGCCGCCCAGAACCGGCCGCGGTACGACAGCGCGACCCGTCCTTCGAGCCAGACGAGCAGAGCGACGAGCGCGAGCGCGCCGAGCGCGTAGCGGATCGCGGTGACGTGGAAGGCGTCGACGGAGGCGAATGCGCTCTTGGCAACCGGAAACTGCACGCCCCACAGCAGTACCGTGACGAAGACGAGAATTACGCCCTGCGCGAAGCGGGAATTTGTTCGAGGCAAGATCAGAACCGGCTCAATCGATCCTTGCCCCGACTTGTTTCACGAGTTGCCCGTAGGTCGCGTACTCGGCGCGGATTTGCCCGGCGAACTCCTCCGGCGTGGTGATCCAGGGCTCGACGCCGCCGGCGTTGGAAAGCCTCTCCCGCACATCGGGCAGGGCGAGCGCCTTGTTGGTCTCGGCGCGCAGGCGCGCGAGCACGGCCTCCGGAGTCCCTGCCGGCGCAAACAAGCCGTACCACTGCACCATCACGAAATCCGGATAGAACTCGGCGACCGTGGGCACATCGGGCAGCGCGCGCGAGCGCTGCGGCCCGGTGAAAGCGAGCGCGCGCAGGCGCCCGGACCTGATCTGCGGGGCGGTGGAGGTTCCCGACATCATCACCGGAACCTCGCCCGCCACGGCCGCGGTGGTCGCCGGCGCGCCGCCCTTGTACGGCACGTGGACCGCCTTGAAGCCCGCGCGCACCTTGAGCCGCTCCATCGTCAGATGGTGCTGGCTGCCGTTGCCGCCCGAGGCGTATTGAATGGGGGGATCGGCCTTGCGGGCGTACTCGATGAACTCGGGGAAAGTCTTCGCGGGCACCGCGGGGTTCACCGCCAGGAAAAACCCGTTCGACACCAGGCTCGCGACCGGCGCGAGATCCTTCAGCGGGTCGAAGGGCATCTGCTTGTACATATGCGCGTTGATCACGAACAGGCTGTCGTTTCCGACGAGCAGCGTGTACCCGTCCGCCGGAGACTTCGCCACCGCCTCGCCCGCTATGTTGCCGTTGCTGCCGATGCGATTCTCGACCACCACCGGCTGGCCGAGCGCCTCCGCGAGCTTGGGCGCGAGAATGCGCCCGACCAAGTCCGGTCCGCCGCCCGGCGGGAAAGGGACGAGCAGGTGAATCGGGCGCGAGGGGTACTGCGCGACGGCGCCCTGACACAGAAGAGCCGAGAGAAACGCAATGGAAAAAGGGAGGAGGAAGCGGCGCATTCGTTCAACGTCGCGCTGTGTCGACACCATGCCTGTGCTGACGACTACCGGCGCGAGGCTTATCGGCGCGGCCGTGCGGAACGTCTGGTTCGGGGTGGGCTGTCGGCCGGCGGCAACGAACGGAGCGCTTCATTTACCGCGGCCGAATTCCTTTCCAAATACCGTCGATAGCATTTCCGGCGAACAGCACGGGAGAGCTCGGTAGTCGGGCCGACTCATGCCGCAACGTCAACGTATTCGACGCGACTCGCGGGCTGCGGAATCACAACACCGTCTTCGCGCAGACCATCAAGATGAAACCCAATGGCCTCACGAATCTGTGCTTCGACTTCCTCGACCGTTGCACCGGTTGCAACACAGCCCGGAAGATCAGGCACATAGGCCGAGTAGTTATTCTCGGCTTTTTCGATAACGATTGCGTAGCGCATAGAAGCACTACTTTTCGATCTAACTTGCGTCAAAAGCCAAGATCATACTGGAAGTGCTGAAGAAAATGATCCGCACGATCATCGCTGCCTGCAAACCCCCGACAGCATCTGTTCCAGTGTCAGAACGTCATCTGGCGCTTGACGATGTTCGTCCAGCGCCTCGTCAATCGCTGCGCGATGAGCGTCACTCAAGGGCTGAGACACTCGCGCCGCGTACTTCGTCGCGCCATTTGGTGTCACCTTGACCTGATACATGGTTTCTTTACTTGTCATTCGTCGATGCCTTCGAGAGATCGAGGTTCAAAAAGTCCTTAATCAGTCGCGGGCCATTTTTGGACGGTCGGTTGCATTGAGAGGTTACGTTCTTCACCGCACCTTGCTCAGGCGTTCAGCCATGCGCGTTTGCCAACCTGGGCCTGTGGCCTTCCAGCGCTCGATTACATCGGCAGGCAGGCGCAGCGAGATTAGCTTGCGAGGATTCGGCGACAAAGGTCTTCCACCCTTGTTCACCTTCGCACGGGCAAGCATGTCTTCGGTGAGTTCAGGGAGTTCCTCGTACTCCTCAGGCCTCACCTTGTGAACATCGACGCGAGCGAGGTCAGACTTCAAGGAGCGGCGCGATGCGGGCTTGTTCACGTTCATTGGCTTTCCTCATACTGAAAATGTGGCGGTCCGCGCCACGCGGCGTGTAGCCCACGACAACCATCCGCCCGTCCAAGAGGCCGTAGCAGATGATGCGTGGTTCGCCGTAGTTCTTCCGAGCGTCTTCCACCTCCAAGGTGACACCCGAAAAGACCAATGCGGCGTCAGCGAAGTCCAGTCCACGCTCGGCCAATGTAATGTCGCGTTTGGCCGGATCGAACGTAATTCGCATGAAGGTTATTGTAGCTACAATAACCTGCCGCCGCAAGCTACGAAGGGGTTTTACGCGTCAGTTTCGTCAATCAAGACATCGCGAAAGTCCAAGAGAGCCGAAGACCTGACGCCAGTGGCTTCAATTTCGTCCGTATCCACCAGTCTGCGCTTGAGGCGAAAGCTGTCGTCAAGCGGGTAAATGGCAACCGTGACGTCGCGCTCTCGTTCAACGCGTACGAAGCTTGTCCCCCGCCTTGCCGATGCCGTTCAGGTACAGCTCCCACACCTGGAGATTCCTCTCGCACGCATCGACCACCGCGTCTTCCATCTGCAGCCGCTTCGCAAAACGCTCGACCGCGCGCCAGCCCGCATCGGAATGTTCGATGTCCGCCTCTTCGTGCAGCTCGAAGAATTCGAGCTCGTTGTCGGAAAGCTTGAACAACTTCCCCCAGCGATGCCGCTCCAGGCCGAACCAGCCGTGTTTTTTCATGATGCCTCGGCCGTAGCCGGGAACGTTGGCCCGCTCGGCGCAGGTATTGGCTACGATACCTTCGAGCCAGTGCCGGTTCGCCATCAGGCCTTCCCAGGCGGACCAGGCGAGCTGGGTGCTCGCGATGGGCTCCGCAGCCTGAATCTCCTTGCGCGAAAGACCGATGCGCGTGCCCAGATCCTCGAGAATCTGCCAGTGCGCGCGGCCGCCGCCGTGCTCGTGGTCGGCGATGACCTCCTCGCTGCACGCGCGGATGATGCCGATGCGCGTGTCCCAGTCGGGGCAGTTGGTCGCCACCTTGAGCTTGAGCACCGAGTTGCGGTGGCGCGTGTTGAGGCGGTGCTGCATCGCGAACATGCGTGCGCGGCCCTTCGTGAGGTCCTCCCGGAAGTAGCGCGTGCGGCGGCAGAAGTGGTCGACCGCCGCGTCCAGCCGCGCGAGGACGCTCTTCCCCATCTTCAGAAATTCGCGATCTTGCGCGCCTCGCCCGTGACCTGCAGGATGTGCATCCCCGTGTTGGCGCGGTCGACGATGTAGATGTAGCCGCGGTCGTCGACCTCCAGATTGTTCGTCTGGATCGCGACCTTGCAGCGCTCCTTGCCGTCGGGCAGCTTCACGCAGCGCTTGTCGGTTTTCCCCGTCTTGGCCGGAATGTAGTAGCCGACTTCCCTCGGGTGATACGGGTCGCGGATGTCGATCGCGCGCACCCCGGCGTTGAACCAGGCGACGAACACCAGGCGCTTGGCGTACATCGAAGGCTGGTTCTCGTTGGGCGAGTGCGAGCCGAAGCGCCCGCCGCGCGAGCAGAAGTCTCCCGTTTTCTCCGCAACGTTGAAGCTCGACACGTTGAAAGGCTTGGACTCCGCGGTGACGTCGACGAACCACACGCGCTGGCGGGTTTCCAGGCATTCGTTCAGGATCTGCTCGTTGACGATCATCACGAAGTCGCCCTTGGCGCCCTGCTTGTCCTTCGCGAACTCGGGCAGCGGAATGTCGAGCAGCGGCAGCGTCGTGTGCGCGCCGTTGCCGGGCTGAAGGTCGAGCCGCCCGACTTGCGGGTAGAGCAGGTTCTCGTTGGTCGGCTCCTTCGGTCCGTTCAGCAGCTTCTCGCGGTCCACGATCTGCAGCACGCCGTCCTTGTTGGTGCCGTAGCCGAAGTAGACGCGGTTGCCCTTGGGCCCGGTGGAGATCGGCCCGTGCAGGTCGGCAGGGGGCGTGCCGGTCGCGCCCGGCTGCTGGCCGGGCAGGCCGAAGCTGCGGACGAACACGGGCTTCTCCGGGTCGGAGAGGTCGTACACTTGCGTCATGCGGCGCGTGCGCCAGCCCTCGACGCCCGAGACGAGATAGGCGATCCCGGTGTCGCACTCCCACCAGTTCTTGTGAGTGTCCCTGAGACCTTCTAACACCGTCGTCACCAGGGCGGGCTTCGCCGGGTCGGTGACGTTCCAGATCTGGTGCGCCTGGTTGCCGAAAGTGCGAAGCAGGTACACTTTGCTCTTGTCCGCCTTGGGCAGCTGCGCGCCGTCGCACACGCGCACCATCTGCGCGCCGCCGGCTTCGGCGAGCCCTGGCTGCCCGGGGATGTGCGCCAGGTACTTCGGCTGCTTCGGGTCGCTCACGTCGAGGATCGACGTGCCGTTGTTCTCCTTTTGCCCAGTCAGCGGATTGAGCACGTTGTCGCCGTGATGGCCCACGTAGGCGATCCAGCGGCTGCCTTGCTTGTGGATGACGGGCTGGTAGGCGCTGCGCCCTTGCAGATCGCTGTAGCCGACAAGCTCCATATTGAGCTTCTCGGCCTTGTTGTCCTGCGCTTGGGCGCTCGCCGCGATGACGCACGTCAGCGCCAGGACCAGCTTCGATTTCCTCATTTTTCCCTCCTCGTCGATCATTTCTTTCGCGCGGGCCGGGCTCTGCGCTTGTGCGCCACCCGCGAGTGCGCGCGCTTCTTCGGCACGTAGCCGATCGCCTCGACCTCCAGGCCGCAGTCGAGGGGGGTGCGCCCCGCCTGGATGCGCGTCCGCGCGGGAAGTGTCTCGCGGCTGGTGAAATAGGTGCGGTAGATGCGGTCGAATTGCTCGGCGTCGCGCTGGTCGCGCAGCCATACGATCACCTTCAGCAGGCAATCCATGCTCGACCCCGCCGCCTCGACCAGCTTCTTCATGTTGTCCATGACCAGGCGCACCTGCTGCTCGAAGGGCGGGTTGGGAAAGGGCGGGATCGGCAGGCCCTTCTCGCGGGCCTCGCGCAACGCGTTCGAGTACGCCTCGTCGAACGGCGGCAAGCCAGAGACGAAGATCAGGTCGCCATGGCGCACGCACAGGTTGAAGGGTGCGTTGCTCGACGGCAGGCCGGCGTCATAGTTCTGCTTTTCCGGAGCCGAAGTCATGTTCTCCTCCCTCGACTCCGGATGGTAAGACCTGCAAGTGTGCCGCGCAACGGCGCGGCGCGGGTCAGTCGCGAGCGGCCACGTTCCGCATCGAGGAACCGCCCACCCCGCGCACGAGCGAGTTGCCCGCGTAGACTGTGAGATGCGGGTAAGGGATCTCGACGCCGGCGGCGTCGAAGGCGTACTTCAGCCTCCTGAGGAACTCCCGCTTCACGTTCCACTGTTCCAGTGGAACACCTTCATGCGCGCACGCAGCACCACCGCCGAGTTCTCCCAGCGCTCGACCCCGGCGATCTCCAGGTCCTCGCGGATACGCCACGAGAAGGCGTCGGCGGCGCGCATCTGCGAGGCGACTTCGCGCATGACGCCGAACGCCCGGTCGATGTCCGCGCGATAGGCGATCCCGGCATCGATCACGGCGTAGGCATACTCGCGCGACAGGTTCGTCACCGTGGTGATGGCGCCGTTGGGGATGAAATGGACGTTGCCGTCATAGTCACGCACGCGCACGTACCGCAGCGTCGTCTCCTCGACCAACCCGGCCTTGCCCCCGGCCTCGATCACGTCTCCCTTGCGGATCTGGTCTTCGATCAGCAGCACCACGCCCGCGAAATAGTCCTTCATGAGGCTCTGCAGCCCCAGGCCGACGGCGACGCCGGCGACACCCGCCGTAGCGACGAGCGGCGCGATCGCTATGCCCAGCTGGTCCAGCGTGAGCATCCCGGCGACAACGAGGATGAGCACCGCCGCGGCGTAGCGCAGCACCTGGGTCATGGTCTCGATGCGATTTGCGGCGTCACCGCCCGTCGAGCGCGCGACCATGCGCTCGCGCGCCAGGCGCAGGACGTGCGAGCAGACCTTCCAGCCGAGCCAGGCGAGCACGAGGATCAGCGCGACATGCAGGATCGCGGTTACCGTCTGCTCGAATTCGGGTGCGATCCGAGCCCCGAAGCGCTGGAGAAGCGAGATCATCCTTCCATTGATCGCTGCAATCGCGCTTGGTTCCGCAGCAGGACTGCTAGAATTCCGGTGGTTCCAGACAATGAAAGCCCCCGGAAGTCCCGCGAGATGCATCTCGCGCCGTGCCTGGCTCAAGGCCGCCGCGGTGCTGTCGCTTGGAGGAACCATGCCATCCGTACGCGCCGCCGATCGTATTCTCCAGCGCCCCATTCCCAAGACGGGCGAGGCGATCCCCGCGGTCGGTCTGGGCACGTGGCAGGGGTTCGACGTGGCCGGCGACGCCGCCGAAACGGCGCAGGCGCACGAGGCCCTGAAGGCGCTCGTCGACCTCGGCGGCCGCGTTGTCGACAGCTCGCCGATGTACGGCTCGGCCGAAGCGGTGACCGGCCAGCTCAGCCAGGAGCTCGGCGTCGGGCCGAAGCTCTTCGTCGCCACCAAGGTCTGGACGAGCGGCAGGCAAGCGGGCGCGCGCCAGATGGAAGACTCGATGAGGAAGCTCCGCGTCGAGCGCCTCGACCTGATGCAGGTGCACAACCTCGTCGATGCATCGACGCACCTCGCGACGCTGCGCGAATGGAAGAAGGCAGGGCGGGTGCGTTACCTGGGCGTGACCCACTACCACGCCGGGGCGCACGGCGATCTCGAGAAATACATCAAGCCGGGGGATCTCGATTTCGTCCAGGTGAACTATTCGCTCGCCGAGCCCCAGGCCGACCGCCGCCTGCTCGCGGTCGCCGGCGACAGCCGCACTGCGGTCATCGTGAACCGTCCCTTTGCGGAAGGCGCGATGTTCGGCCGCGTGAAGGGCAAGGCGCTGCCCGAGTGGGCGAAGGAGATCGGCTGCGCGAGCTGGGCGCAGTTCTTCCTGAAATGGATACTCGCCCACCCCGCGGTGACCTGCGCGATTCCAGGAACGCGAAACGCAAAGCACGTCGCCGACAATCTCGGCGCCGCCTCGGGCGCCCTGCCGGACGAGTCCATGCGAAAGAAGATGGCCGCCCACTTCGATTCGCTCTGAGTAGGTGCGTACCCTCTACCTCCTGATCTTCATCACGCTGCTCAACCACTCGGTGTTCGCGGGGACGCGGGTGGCAGGGTCGTTGTACGCGATCTCGCTGGGGGCGACGCCCTTCACGGTCGGCGTGCTCATGGCCCTCTACGCGATGCTGCCGATGTTTTTCGCAGTGAGCATGGGGCGCTGGACAGACCGCGTCGGGGCGCGCGCGCCCATGCTCATCGGATCGGTCGCGATCGGCTCGGGCGCGATCCTGCCTTTCCTGTGGCCGGGCATGTCCGCTCTCTACGCCGCCAGCGTGCTGGTCGGCTCGGGTTTCATGATGTACCAGGTCGCCGCCCAGCACATCGTGGGCTATATCGGCAAGCCCGAGGATCGCCCGGTCAATTTCAGCCTGAGCGCTCTGGGATTCTCGATCTCGGGATTCATCGGACCCATGCTCGCCGGATTCGGGATCGACGAGATCGGCTATATCGCCACCTTCGCGGTGCTCGCAGGATTTCCGCTGATGCCGCTCGCCGTGCTGGGGCTGAACAAGCTGCATCTGCCGCAGCCGCATGCGCACGCCTCGCCGCCCGACCCACGCCACCGGGTCGCCGACCTGCTGCGCCACCGCGAGCTGCGCCCGGTCTTCGTCACCAGCGGTCTGCTTGCCGCCGCCTGGGACATGTTCACTTTCGCCATCCCGATCTACGGATCGAGGATCGGCCTGTCGGCTTCGAGCATCGGCCTAGTGCTCGGCGCGTTCTCCGCGGCGACCTTCGTGATTCGCGGCCTGCTGCCCGCGATCTCGCGGCGGCTCACCGCCTGGCCGCTGCTGGCGGCATCGCTCGCCATCGCGGCCGGGTCGTTCTTGCTGTTCCCGCTGTTCGAGCGCGCGGGGCTGCTCATGGCCGTGGCCTTTCTCCTGGGCCTGGGTCTGGGCATGTCGCAGCCCATGGTCATGTCCATCCTCCACAACACGGCGCCGGCCGGCCGCGTCGGCGAGGCCGTCGGCATCCGTATGACGCTCGTCAACATAAGCCAGATCACGATACCGCTTGCGTTCGGTGCGCTGGGGACCGTGCTGGGAATGCTCCCCGTCTTCTGGGCGACCGCGCTGCTGCTCTCGGGCGGCAGCTGGTACGCGAAGCGCCGCGAGTAGAATCCACCCATGGACCTCGCAGCTTTGCGCCAGGAATACATGCGCGCCGGATTGCACGAGAAGGATCTCGCCGCCGACCCGCTGGCGCAATTCGGCGGCTGGTTCGACGAGGCTCTGCGCTCCGGGATCGTCCTGCCGAACGCGATGACGCTCGCTACCGCCAGCCGGAAAGGGCGCCCTTCTGCGCGCACCGTGCTGCTCAAGGGCTTCGACGCCCGGGGATTCGTCTTCTACAGCCACTACCGCAGCCGCAAGGGGCGCGAGCTCGAGGATAACCCTCGGGCGATGCTGCTCTTCTGCTGGGAGGATCTGGAGCGCCAGGTCGGCATCGAAGGACCTGTGAGCCGTGTCTCGGCAGCGGAGTCGGACGAGTACTTCGCAAGCCGACCCCTCGGCAGCCGGCTCTCGGCCACCATTTCACCGCAGAGCGAAACGGTCGCTGGCCGTGAGGCGCTGGAGACGAAGCTGCAAGAAGCCTCCAAGCGATGGAAGGATGCTCCTCCGCGGCCGGAGCTGTGGGGCGGCTACCGTCTCGCTCCGGAGCGGTTCGAGTTCTGGCAGGGCCGCAAGGACCGCTTGCACGACCGGCTGTGCTACGTGAAGGCTGGCCGGGGCTGGAAAATCGAACGGCTGGCGCCCTGAGGGGCCACCAGCCGTCGTAGGGTGAGCGGAGGTTTGGAGGCGCCGCCCGCCCGGAACCTCGTTAGAGCGAGTTGGCCGTGACAACCGCGCGGTTTGGATCCTGGAATTCCGCCGCGCTGTAGGTCGGGGGAAGGTCGCCCAGTCCGCTATCGAGTGTCTCGCCCGCCACGCTGTAGCGCTGGAACTCGACCGCGGTGTAGCTCGGGGAAAGATCGCCCAGACCGCTGTCCATGGATTCGCCGGCGACGCGGTGGCGCTGGAATTCCGCCGCCGCATAGGTCGGGGAAAGCTCGCCCAAGCCGCTGTCGTGTTTCTCGCCCGCGAGTTTGTGGCTCTGCTGGAATCCCTGGGCGGTGTAGTCGGACGGCAGGTCGCCCAGGCCGCTGTCGAGCTTCTCGCCGAGGACGCGGATCGCACCCTCGTTCGCATCCGACGTCGGGTCGAAGCTGAACGCCGCAGGCGAAAACAGCAGCGCTGCCGCGGAAACCAGTGTCAGAATTTTGCGTGTGCTCATTTTGCAGCCCTCCCTTTGTTTCGGTTATGCCTCGGTACACCCAGGTAACAGCAAGACCGATGCCAGGAGAAAATGTGACTTATTACCGCTCGGGGGCTGCTAGGATGAGCCGCATGACCGCTCTGACCCGGATTTTCCCCGCGGAGCGGGGCGAGATCGGCCCTTCCCTGTGGTCTTCCGCCTGTTTTTTCTGCGTTCTGTGCGGCTACTACGTCCTGCGGCCCTTGCGTGACGAAATGGGTGTCCAAAGCGGTGTCGAGAATCTGCCGCTCCTGTTTTCGGCCACCTTCGTGACCATGCTGGCGGTGGTGCCCGTCTTCGGCTTCGCCGCCTCGCGGCTGCCGCGGCGCCGGCTGGTCTCCTGGACCTACCTCTTCTTCGTCACCAACGTCCTCGTGTTCTATGCGCTCTTCTCCAGCGGCGTCGCGCCCACCGCCGTCGCGCGCTCGTTCTTCGTCTGGGTGAGCGTGTTCAATCTGTTCGTGGTCTCGCTCTTCTGGAGCCTGATGGCGGATCTGTTCCGACCCGGGCAGGCCGCGCGCCTGTTCGGTTTCATCTCCGCCGGAGGGAGCTGCGGCGCGCTCGCCGGTCCGACCCTTACTGCGCTCCTCGCAGCGCCCCTGGGTACCGCGAATCTCCTGCTGGTGTCCGCCGGCTTTCTGGGGCTGGCGCTCGTGTGCATCCGAGCGCTGGTGCGAAGCGCGGACGCCCCGGGCGACGCGCCGCCTGGGGTTGCAGCGGCCGACTCGATCGGCGGCACAACCTGGTCGGGTCTCGCCGTGATCGCGCGCTCGCCCTATCTCGTAGGCATCGTCGCCTACGTGCTGCTCTACACCGTGCTTCTGGGTTTCGCCTATCTCGAGCTCGCACGCATGGTCGCGGCCACTTACCACGACTCGGCGCAGCGCACCGCGCTCTTCGCGCAGGTCGACCTCGCGGTCAACGTGCTCACGCTGCTCGGCCAGCTTTTCCTCGTCGCCAAGCTGGTCGAGAGGCTCGGGGTCGGCGCGGCCCTCGCGCTGCTGCCGGCGCTGGGGCTGGCCGGCTTCGTGGTGATCGGCCTGGCGCCGGTGCTCGCCGTGCTCATCGCATTCCAGGTGCTCCGCCGGGCGGCCGACTACGCGATTGCGCGGCCCGCGCGCGAGATGCTCTTTACCGTGCTCACGCGGGAAGCAAAGTACAAGTCCAAGAATTTCATCGACACCGTGGTCTTCCGCGGCGGAGACGCCGCTAGCGGCTGGGTGTATGCCGCGCTGAAGGGTCTGGGCTTGAGCATTGCGGGCCTCGCCGCCGCGGCGGTACCCGGGACGATAGTCTGGCTCGCTCTCGGCCTGTGGCTAGGCCGGCAGCACGCGCGCTTCAGAAGCTAGGCGAGGCTTTCAGGCAGCCTCGGCGAGCTCGCCGGAGCGCTCCCCGGGCTCATCGCCGGCCGCGGTGTGGCGCACGAGCTCCATGCTGCCATCGAGGCGCTCGACGATCGCGGTGCAGCTGTCGACCCAGTCTCCGCAATTGAGGTAGAGGACGCCGTCAAGCTGCTTAATGACAGGGGTATGAATGTGCCCGCAGATGACACCGTCGACCGCGAGTGCCTTGCCATGGCGCGCGATCGCGACCTCGAAGCCCGAAATGAAGCTCGCCGCTCCCTGGATGTTGCGCTTGGCGTAGTCGGCGAGGGACCAGTGTCCGCCCAGCTTGAGCTTGCGGCGCGCCCAGGAGAGCATGCGATTCAGGTCCACGAGCAGGTTGTACGAGGCGTCGCCCAGGATCGACAGCCAGCGCGCGCAGGTGGTGACCTGGTCGTACTGATCCCCGTGCAGCAGCGCGTAGCGCTTGCCGTCGGCGGCGACGTGCACGTAGTCCTTCTTCAGCTTGACGTTGCCGAACGAGGAATCGAAGTAGTTTTTCAGAGCTTCGTCGTGGTTCCCCGGGATGTAGAAGATCTCCACTCCGTGCCGCGCGAGGCGCAGCAGCTTCTGCACCACGGTGTTGTGGCTCTCCGGCCAGTACACGCCGCGCTTCAGCGCCCAGAAGTCGACGATATCGCCCAGCAGGAATATCGTCCGGCACTCGTACCGCTTGAGAAATGAAAGGAGGCGCTCCGCCTGACAGGCGCGCGAGCCCAGGTGGATATCGGAGAGAAACAGCGCGCGAATTCGCTTCACTGTGCGTGCACCCTGGTCCGCTCCCTCGGTCTTCGGTTGGCCGCAAGGCTAGGTCAGCGATGTTTCCGAAATATGACGAACTGCGCGCAGCCGAAAAAAAACGCCCGTCGGACAACGGGCGTTGAGGGAGGAGTGATGCTGAGCCTCGAGGAGAGGCGATGAAGAGCATACCGACGGATTCCTACAGGCAAGTTACAGCGGGGTCGACGCTACGAGGCCCGCCGGAGGAAATCGGGGGTGCCTCCGTGATGTGCAAAAAACGTCGCGGCGCCCTGCTCGCCCATGTAGCGCGCGAGCACGCGCGGCTCCGACGCCCTGAGATCGACGACTACGAGCCCGTCCAGGGCATCGCTGAACTGGTCGTCAGCGCTGAACCCCAGCAGCCGCCCTCCGAGCTTGAGGTACTGCTTGAGGAGGATCGGTATGCCCTTGTTGTCGTGCTCGATCCTCGCGATGACGCGTGACAGGTGCTCGATGTCCTTCAGGTCGGCGATCTCGACTCCGTTCCGGATCTTCGACCTCTCGACTCGGAACGGGCGCCGCGGCTTCACGTGGCGCGCAAGCTTCGCTTCGCCGTTGTTCACGCGCAGATACTCGACCATCAGCTGGCGCGAGACCGGGGCGTAGCTGTTGCTGATGCTGACGGGACCGAACAGGACCGCGTAGTGCGGCGAACGCAGGATGAATTGCCCGATTCCCCTCCACAGCAGCAGCAGCGGTGAGAAGCTACGCTGGTACTCCAGGCGAACGAAGGATCGCCCGAGCTCGATGGCCGGGTTGAGCGTCTGGAGGAACCTCGTCCCGTACCTGAACAGCGATTGCGTATACAGGCCGCGCTTTCCGTAGCGCATGATGATCTCGTCGGCCAGACCCATGCGGTAGGCGCCGACGATGGCGTTCGCTTCCCTGTCCCACAGGAACAGGTGCAGATAGTAGGCGTCGAAGAGGTCGATATCGGAGGTCTTGCCGCTGCCCTCGCCCGCTGCTCGGAAGGTCAGCTCGCGCAACCGCCCGATTTCCTGCAAACACCAGGGAATCTGCGGAGCGCGTGCGTACTGGACCAGGTACTGGCCGCTCTCGACGAGGCGCTGCTCCGTGGGGAGTGCCTCGATCTCGGCCTTGAGGAGCGACGCCGGAACCGCCGTCGCCACGGGCACCTGATCGGCCCGCACTACGCTGGCGCCGGGAAGCCCCGCGGGCACGAGCCCGGCGAGCATTCTCTTCAGCGCATCCTCCGCGAGTCGTACGATGCGAACGCGATCCATTTAGGCCCTCCCATCAACCGGCGCATCAATGCGCGCCCTTTCGGGCCGCAAGCTTAGGCGCGCCGGATTACATCGATGTGAATGGCCTGTTTCCGATTTGTTTCAATCTTATTGGAATGAAACCTAGTGCAACGCGTCGTTGGCGGTGCGTGCGTGCGCGGCAACGACGCGCCGCGCGGGGAATCTCGCGGTGAAACGGCTGCCGGCGCCGGGCGTGCTCTCGATCTCGAGAGTCGCCTGGTGCCGGGCCAAAGCGTGCTTGACGATGGCGAGGCCCAGGCCGGTTCCTCCGGTCTCGCGCGAGCGGCCGTGATCCACGCGGTAGAAACGCTCGGTCAGCCTGGGGATGTGCTCGGCTTCGATGCCCACGCCGGTGTCCTCCACCGTAAACTCGGCGCCCTTTTGCGAGCCGCGCCAGATGAGGCGCACCTCGCCGCCCGCGGGCGTGTAGCGCACGGCATTGCTGGCGAGGTTGCCGAAGGCGCTGGAGATTTCGGACTCCGCCCCCATCAGATCGAGCCCCTGTTCGGCGTCCAGACTGATGCGTTGGCGCCCCGCCGACAATGCAACGGCTTCGCTGTGGGTCCGCGACAGCAGCAGTGCAATGTCCACGCGCTCGTCGCGCGGCGGTTCGGGCGCGGACTCGAGGGTGGACAACGTCAGCAGATCGTCGATGATGCGCTGCATCCGCTTGCTCTGCTCAGCCATGAGGGTGAGATAGTCCCGGGAGCGCCCCGGGTCGAGCTTGAGCTCGCGCACCGTCTCCAGGAAGCCGACCAGAACCGTAAGCGGCGTGCGCAGCTCGTGAGAAACGTTCGCCACGAAGTCGCGGCGCATCGTCTCGAGGCGCATTCCCTGCGTAATGTCGCGCGACAGCAGCAGCAGCTGGGAGTCGACGTACGGCACGAACTGGACCGAGAGCACCAGGCCGTCGCGGCCGGTCTTGAGCTGCATGGGTTTGGAGAAATCCCCCGCCGAGACGTACTCGACGAACTCGGGCTGGCGTACCAGGTAGGTGATCGGCTGCCCGATGTCGGCTTCGGCGTCGATGCCGAAGTGCGCCGCGCAGGAATCGTTGCACCACACGATGCGGTATTCGGCATCGAGGATCGCGACGCCGTACGGAAGGGCGCGCCCGGCCTGCCTGGAACGGGCGAGCGACTGCGCAAGCTTGCGGCGCTCCGAGATCTCCGAGCGCTGCCTGCGATGCAGAAGGGTAAACACCTCTTCCCAGGCGCCCCTGCCCTCGGGCACGGACTCGGTGAGCGAGCGCGACGCCCAGTTGCGGAGAAGCTGGAGGTGCCGGACGTGACGCAGGAGCAGAGCCACGAGCACCAGCGACAGGAGCGCCCAGCCCCATTCGGCCCCGAAGGCGACGCCTGCTCCGTACGCCAGTGCCGCCACGAGCAGGACGATGATCGCGGTCCGGACCATGAGGATGTTGCTCATTCCCTATCGCCTCGCATCGCGAAGGCGATTATCGCACGAACGATCCTGCGGTCAGAAAGCGAGGAAGGCCGAAGCGATGAGCGCACCCAGGCCGGCGCCCGCGAGCACGTCGCTGGGGTAGTGCAGGCCGAGCACCACGCGGGAAGCCGCCACCAGGAGCGTGAAGGGAACGAGCAGCCACGCGAGCATCGGGTAGTAGGCGATGGCGACGATGGAAAAAGCGACGGCGTGGAGCGTGTGCCCAGAGGGAAAGCTGAACGGGTCCAGCGGGTCGGCTCCGGCGCGCACGGCGTTCTCGACGGCAAATGGACGGGGGCGAGAGGTCTTGGACTTCAGCCACTTGTAAATCACGGTGCACACGAGTCCGGTACCTGCCATGCGCCCGACGGGACCGAAGGCCGAGGCCCCGCCGGCAGCGAGCAGAGTGAATATGAGCGAGTACCAGAATACGCCGTCGCCCAGCCGGCTGACCGCGCGAAACACGATACGCACCGGCGCAATGCGCACCGCGCCGTTGAAGCGAATGCACAGCGCGGAATCCAGGAGGCGAAGGCGTTCGAGTCCGGATTCAAGTCTCGACATGGACGGACTCCTCGCTCACCGCGTCGACCCCGGAACGACGCGTTCCGGCGACGGCGCGCAGCACGCGCTCCAGATCGTCGAACGCCCGGCCCCAGGATGCCGCTTCGGCGGCACGCCGTGCTTCGGCCCGCAAGCGCAACCTCAAGTCGGCGTCTCCCGCGAGCCGGGTGGCCGCCTGGACGAACGCGGCGCGGTCGTCGAAAGGCGCGAGCAGTGCGCTATTCCCCTGGCGCAGGTACTGCCGCGCGGCCGCGTAGTCGTAGGCGACCACGGCCAGTCCGCTGGCCATCGCTTCGAGGGTCACGTTGCCGAAGGTCTCCGTAACGCTGGGGAAAAGAAAGATGTCCGCCGAGGCATAGTGCTCCGCCAGATTGCCGCCGGTGCGCATTCCCGCAAAGACGAAGTCGGGGTGCCGGGCCCGCAACTCGGCGGCCTGGGGACCGTCTCCGACGAGGACCACGCGAAGGCTGGCGTCAACCGCACGCATCGCTACCGCGGCCTCGACGAAAACGCGAAGGTTCTTCTCTGGCGCTAGGCGCCCGACATAGAGCGCAACCGTCTCGTTGCTGCGGCAACCCCAGGTCGCGCGCAACCGCTCGCTGCGGCGGGCGGGGCTGAAAAGGAAGGAATCCACGCCGCGCCCGACCACCCTGACGCGCTCGAACCCCAGCCCTTCAAGACCAGCCTGCATCTCCACCGTCGGCACCAGTGTGCAGTCGGTCCGGTTGTGGAGGGCCCGCAGGTATCGGGAAACGATGGATGCGAGCACCCCGAGGCCATAGTGCCGGCTGTAGCTGTGGAAGTTCGTGTGGAAATCCGAGCAGAGTGGAATCGCCAGGTGCCTTGCGGTACTCACTGCCGCCCAACCGAGGGGCCCTTCGGTAACGACCTGCACGACATCCGGCCGCCACCCCATCCATTCGGTCAGCAGCGCCCGCGGCGGGGCGATGCCGATCTGGAGGTGCCGATAGAACGGGATCGGGAAACCGCGAACGAGGCGCTCGCGCAGGCCCCTGCTCAGGGTGGAAGTGCGCTCCTCGCGCTGACGGGGGCGGACCAACTGAACCTCGTGCCCGCGTTCGCAAAGCGCGTCGACCATGAGACCCACGGTACGAGCGACCCCGTTGATCTCCGGCGGATAGGTCTCGGTGACGACGGCGACGCGAAGCCCGTGCCGTGCACCCGGCTTGTAGACAGGTCTGTTCATGCGCGCGCACAGTGCGCGCGCAACGTGAAGACCGGATTAAGCTTTTCTTAAGCTTTTCTTACAGCTATTTCAGGAGGATTAGACCCCAGACCACCCCTACATTGATCAGGCTCAGGAACACTGCGGCGCTGCCGATATCCTTGGCGCGTTTCGCAAGGAGGTGGTTCTCCAGGGAGATCCGGTCGACGGCGGCCTCGACAGCGGAATTGAGGAGCTCGACGATGAGCACGAGCAGGACGCTTGCGATCATCAGCGCCTTCTCCATGCCGCTCACGTGAAGGAAAAGGGCGACGGGAACGAGGATCGCGGCGAGCAGGCATTCCTGCCGGAACGCATCTTCGTGCCGGAATGCAGACGCCATGCCTTGCAGCGAGTAGCCGAGCGCGTTCCAAAGGCGTTGCAGGCCGGTCTTGCCCTTGAAGGGACTTTCCTGCATGTATCGACCTCCCAGAGAAAATGGGCAGCAGTGCTTACTTGTCGGCAGCAAGCTCCGCCAGGAGCTGCTCCTGGGCCGAGCGGGGGATGCGACCTCGGGACTTCCTTCTGTGGTAGTTCCCGTCTGAGTCCATTTCCCAGGCCTGGCTATTGTCCGCCAGGTAGGGCCTGAGCCCTTCCTGCATCACCCGCTCCTTGACGTGACGGTCGAGGAGGGGAAAGCACAGCTCGATGCGGCCGAAGAAGTTGCGTCCCATCCAGTCCGCGCTGGAAAGGTAGAGGTTCTCCTCGCCGCCGTTCAGGAAATAGAAGATACGGGAGTGCTCCAGGAATCGCCCGATGACCGAACGAACTCGTATGTTCTCGGACAGGCCGGGGACCCCGGGGCGCAATGCGCACACGCCGCGCACGATGAGGTCGATCTTCACGCCGGCGTGCGACGCGCGGTAGAGCGTCTCTATCACCTTGGGCTCTATCAGCGAGTTCATCTTCGCGACGATATGGGCACGCTCCCCTGCGCGCGCGTGATTGGTCTCGCGCTTGATCGCAGCCAGAATGCGGTCGTGAAGGGAGAACGGCGAGATCCACAGGTGGTGGAGGCGCCGGGCCCGCCCCAGGCCGGTGAGCTGCTTGAACACCTCGTTGACATCCTGGCAGATCTTCTCGTCGGCCGTCAGCAACCCGAAATCCGTGTAGAGCTTCGCGGTCCGCGGATGATAGTTCCCCGTCGAGAGATGGACGTAGCGGCGCAGCTTGCCTTCCTCACGGCGCACGACCAGCGACATCTTGGCGTGAGTCTTGTATCCGACCACGCCGTAGACGACGTGCGCGCCGACCTCCTCGAGCTTGGCGGCCCAGTTGAGGTTGGCTTCTTCGTCGAAACGCGCAAGGAGCTCAACGACAACCGTGACCTCCTTCCCTCGCTGCGCCGCGTCGATCAGGTACTTCATCAGCACCGAGTCGGTGCCGGTGCGGTACACCGTCTGCTTGATGGCGACGACGCTTGGGTCTTCCACCGCCTGTTCGAGGAAATCGATCACCGGCCCGAACGACTGGAAGGGATGGTGCAGAAGGACGTCCTCCTTCCGTATCGCGCGGAAGATGTCCGGCGTGTTTTCCAGCTGCCTGGGAATGCCGGGCACGAAAACCGGGAATTTCAGCTTGGGCGCATCGACCATATCGAGCACTTGCATCAAGCGCACCAAGTTGACCGGACCGTCCGCCCGGTAAAGGTCGTCGGTGGCGAGCTGGAACTGCTCAAGGAGGAACCGCTCCAGCTCCGTAGGCATGTTCTCCGCAACCTCGAGGCGCACGGAGTCCCCGAAGTGCCGCTGCGAAAGCTCGCCGGCCAGCGCCGTGCGCAGGTTCTTGATCTCCTCCTCGTCCAGGAACAGATCGCTGTTCCGGGTGACTCGAAAGGGATACGAGCCTCGCACCGTCATACCCTGGAACAGGGCCTGCACAAAGGCCTGCAGGATCGAGGTGAGCAGCACGAATACGTGACCGCGGCCCGCGATGCCTTGCGGAAGCTGAACCACCCTGGGGAGCGCTCGTGGCGCCTGGACGATCGCAGTCCCGGAATTGCGCCCGAACGCGTCCCGGCCCTCGAGCTGCACGGCGAAGTTCAGGCTCTTGTTGAGCACGCGTGGAAAGGGATGCGAGGGGTCGAGCCCGATAGGCGTCAGCAGCGGAATCATCTCCCGCATGAAATAGTTGTGCAGCCAGGAGCGCTGCTCCTTCGTCCAGTCCTGCTCGGTGAGAAAGCGCACTCCCTCTTCCGCCAGTTGGGGGAACACCTCCTTGTTGAGCAGCCGGTACTGCCTGGCAACCAGAGCGTGGGCGCGCTCGCTGATCAGCCGGAACGCGTCTCCCGGCAGCGCTTCCCCCGGGATCTCGATCTCGTTGCCGAAGCGGATGCGCTCCTTGAGCTCGGCGACCCGAATCTCGAAGAATTCGTCCAGGTTGCTCGACAGTATGCACAGGAATCTGAGCCGCTCGAGCACCGGAACCCGCCGGTCCTCGGCCTGGGCCAGAACCCGCTCGTTGAACGCAAGCAGGGACAGCTCGCGGGCAAGAAACTGCGGCTTGATCCTGCTTGCAGGAATACGGGTTCTCTGGAGCACGAAAAAGGTCGACTGTAGAAACCGGTTGTTGCAGAATTGTTACAACGAGGGCTGCCCTACCTCTTATTAATTATGCAGTAACGGCATTATGATACCGTCGTTTCGAGCTATACGAGGATCGGCACTGAGATCGTGAAACAAGAGACCCTGGCCGCGCTCGACCTTGGATCCAACAGTTTTCACTTGCAGATCGGTAGGGTCGTCGACGATCAGGTCTACCTTCTGGACAGCCTGCGGGACCCCGTCCGCCTGGGCGCCGGCTTCACCCGCGACCGTCGCATCGATCAGGTCACCAAGACCCGCGCGCTCGAGGCGCTCGCGCGGTTCGCCGAGCGCCTGCGTGGCTTCCCGCGCTCGGCGGTGCGCGCCGTGGGCACGAGCGCGCTGCGCGTGGCGAAGAACGCGGAATCGTTTCTCGCCGAGGCCGAGGCCACGCTCGGATTTCCCATCGAGGTGATCTTCGGCCGCGAGGAAGCGCGGTTGATCTACCTCGGCGTAGCACATAGCCTCGCTCCTTCGCCGGAGCGGCGTCTGGTGATCGACATCGGCGGCGGATCGACCGAGCTGATCATCGGCACGGGACTCGAGCCCGAGCTCATGGAGAGCATCTCCATGGGCTGCGTCAGCTACAGCCTCAGGTTCTTCCCCGAGGGACGCCTGGAAAAATCCTGCTTCAAGCGCGCCGAGCTTGCGGCCGCCAGCGAGCTTCAGCACATCGTCGACGCGTACCGCCGCATCGGCTGGAAGCACACCGTAGCGTCCTCGGGAACCGCCAAGTCGCTCGCGTCGATCCTGCGGGAATGCGAGCTGTGCGAGCACGGGATCTCCGCCGCCGGGCTCGAGAAGCTACGCGGGCTGCTCATCAAGGCCGGCGAAGCCGACAAGCTCGATCTGCCGGGGCTGCGCGCGGACCGGGTGCCGATCATCCCGGGCGGAGTGGCGATCATGTCGGCCGCTCTCGCCGAATTCGGGATCGATCAACTGGAAGTCGCCGATGGAGCCTTGCGCCAGGGCGTGCTCTACGACCTGCTCGGGCGCGTGCGGCACCGAGACATGCGCGAGGCGACCGTGCGTCAGTTCATGCGGCGCTATCAGGTCGACGCCGCGCAGGCCGAGCGGGTTGCGAGGTTTGCACAGAACATCTACGAGAACCTGAACGGCGAGCCGTCGGAAGCCGATACGACGATGCTGCACTGGGCGGCAAGCCTGCACGAGATCGGCATCTACATCGCGCACACGGGTTACCACAAGCATTCGGCCTACGTGCTGGCGCAGGCAGACATGCCGGGCTTCTCCCAGAAGGAGCAGTCGCGCCTGTCGCGACTGGTGCTCGCGCACCGCGGCAAGCTGGCGAAGATCGAGGACCTTCCCGAGAGCAGCTCCGAGTGGGCGCTGATCTTCGCCTTGCGGCTCGCTGTGCTCTTCCACCTCAGCCGGCGCGACAGTAAGCTGCCCTCGCCGGTATGCAAAGCTTCAAAGAACGGCTTTCAGCTGACGCTGTCGCGCGCCTGGCTGGAGGAGCACGCCATGACGGAAGCCGCGCTGGAGGAAGAAACCGAGCAATGGCACTCGGTCGGGGTCAAGCTCGAGGTGCGCTCCGTGGCAAAGGAAGAGCGCGCCGCGCTGGCCACCTAGCGCTAGGCCAAACTGCGCCGGAAGCGATAGCCGGTTCCGCGGACCGTCTCTACCAGTGAATCCAGCTCCGAGGGCTCCAGCGCCTGCCGCAGTCGACGGATGTGAACGTCGACGGTGCGTTCCTCGACGAAGACGTGATCTCCCCAGATCTCGTCGAGGAGTTGCGCACGGCTGTAGACGCGCTCCGGGTGCGTCATGAAGAAATGCAACATCCTGAATTCGGTCGGGCCCAGCGCGAGCTGCGTCCCCGCCGCGCTGACACGATGCGCGATGGGATCGAGCCGCAGGCCAGCGATCTCCACCGCGTCGTCGGTGAGTTGGGGCGCGCGGCGCCGCATGACCGCCTTGATCCGTGCCAGTAGCTCGCGCGGCGAGAAGGGCTTGGTGACGTAGTCGTCCGCGCCGCTCTCCAGTCCGGCGACGGTATCCTGCTCCTGCGCCCGTGCGGTGAGCATGATGATCGGGATGTCCCGAGTGCGCTGGTCGGTGCGCAGCTGACGCGCAAAATTCACCCCCGGTGGCCCTGGGAGCATCCAGTCGAGCAGCACGAGGTCCGGCAGGACCTCGCGCACCAGCGCCTCGGCCTCCGGCACGTTCGCCGCGCGCAGCACCTGGTGCCCTGCATGCTCGAGGTTGACCGCGATCAACTCCTGGATCGCGGGTTCGTCTTCGACCACCAGGATCGCACCGCGCATGCGCGTTCCGTTCCCGTTCGCCGTCGACGAGGTGCGCATTAGCCCAGCGCCTCGCGCTCGACCACTTCGACCGTTGTATGCCGCACGTCGGTGCCCTTGACGATGTAGATGACGTCCTCGGCGATGTTCTTGGCATGGTCGCCGATCCTCTCAACCGCCTTGGCAATCCAGACGATCTCCAGTGCGGTCGAGATCGTGCGCGGGTCTTCCATCATGAACGTGATAAGTTGCCGGAGTATCAAGCGGAACTCGGTGTCTATCGCCATGTCCTGCCGGATGATGCTCGCCGCCTGCGCGGTATCGAGACGCGCGAACGCGTCGAGCGCCTGTCGCAGCATGGAAAGCGCGATATCGGCCGCGTGGCGGATGTTGGCGAACCGGTGCAGGTCCGTGTGCCCGCGGTCGTGGATCTGCTTGGACATGCGCGCGATTTTCTCCGCCTCGTCGCCTATGCGCTCGAGGTCGGTGACGGTCTTGCTGATAGCCATGATGAGACGCAGGTCGCCCGCGGCCGGCTGGCGTTTGACGATGATGTGGCTGCAGTCGTCGTCGATCTGAACCTCGCATTCATTGACCCGGACTTCCGCGGCGACGATCTGCTCGATGAGATCGGCATTGCCGTTGGAACGCCTCGATGGCGCCCCGGATCTGCGACTCGACCAACCCGCCCATTTGCAATACTCCGGAACGGAGAGTCTCGAGGTCGGCGTCGAACTGCTTGGAAAGGTGTTCGCTGCTCATATCGTGTCCTCCGCTCAGCCGAATCGACCGGTGATGTAGTCCTCGGTCTCCTTCTTTTTCGGCTTGATGAATACCTCGTCGGTGACCCCGAATTCGACCATCTCTCCCAGATACATGTAGGCAGTGTAATCCGAAACCCGCGCCGCCTGTTGCATGTTGTGCGTCACGATCACGATGGTGTAGTCGCTCTTCAACTCGTGCACGAGCTCTTCGATTCTCCCGGTAGAGATCGGATCGAGGGCCGAGCATGGCTCATCGAGCAACAGGACGTCAGGCTTGACGGCGATGCCGCGTGCGATGCACAGACGTTGCTGCTGGCCTCCGGAGAGGCTCGTGCCGCCCTGCTTCAGCTTGTCCTTTACTTCCTCCCAGAGAGCCGCCTTGCGCAGCGCCCATTCGATGCGCTCGTCCGTTTCGCGCGCGGAGAGGCTTTCGTACAGTCTCACCCCAAACGCGATGTTGTCGTAGATCGACATCGGGAACGGAGTCGGCTTCTGGAAAACCATGCCGACCTTGGCGCGCAGACGGTTCAGGTCCTGCCCAGGCGAAAGCACGTTCTCCCCGTCGAGCAGGATCTCGCCGCGAGCCTCCTGATTCGGGTACAGGGCATACATGCGATTGAATGTGCGCAGCAGCGTCGATTTGCCGCAGCCCGAAGGACCGATGAACGCCGTGACCTTGCGCTCCGGGATTGCCAGGTTGATGTTCTTCAGGGCATGAAATCCGCCGTAGTAGAAGTTCAGGCTTCTCACCTCGATCTTCTGAGAGACCACGGTGTCGGGCGACGATTGCAAGACGGCAGCGTTCATAGTCAGTACACCGGAGTCTTGTTTCGGAAGAATACGCGGGCGAGGATGTTCAATGCGAGCACGCTCAGAGTGATCAGCAAGGCGCCCGCCCACGCGAGATGCTGCCAATTCTCGTACGGGCTCATCGCGAACTGGAAAATCACGACGGGAAGGTTGGCCATCGGCGCGTTCATGTTGAGCGACCAGAACTGGTTGTTCAACGCCGTGAACAGCAGCGGCGCGGTTTCGCCGCTGATCCGCGCCACTGCCAGGAGGATACCCGTGATGATCCCGGCCTTGGCGGCGCGAACGGTCACGAGGCTGATGACCTTCCATTGCGGGGCGCCCAGCGCTGCCGCCGCCTCGCGCAAGCTGTCCGGCACGAGGCGCAGCATGTTTTCGGTGGTGCGTATCACAACGGGGATCACGATGAGCGCAAGCGCCATGATGCCCGCCCACGCCGAGAAATGCCTGACGTGCACCACGTAGGCCTGGTAGATGAACAGGCCGACCACGATCGAGGGCGCAGAGAGCAGGATGTCATTGATGAAGCGCGTCACTGGCGCAAGCCAGCCGCGACGCCCGAACTCCGCGAGATAGATGCCGGCCATGATTCCGATTGGCGTGCCGAGCAAGGTCCCGGCCACCGCCATGAACAGGCTACCGGCGATCGCGTTGAGGAGTCCTCCAGTGCTGCCGGGAGGAGGGGTCGTGCGCAGGAACAGGTCTGGCGTGAGGGCTGTGAAGCCCGCCTCGAAAAGGGTAAGCAGAATCCACCCCAGCCAGAACAGCCCGAACACCATCGCGAGAAGCGACACCAGGAGATTCACGCGGTTGACGAGCAGACGGCGCGTGTAGAGGCTCACCGGCGGTCCTCTTCGGATCTCATGTCTTCTGTCCTTCCTGCTTCGCGAGACGCATAAGCAGCAGCTTGGAGAACGCCAGCACCACGAAGGTGATCACGAACAGGATCAGGCCCAGCTCGATGAGCGACGAGAAATAAAGGTCACCTACTGCTTCGGTGAACTCGTTGGCGAGCGTGGAAGCGATGCTGCTACCGGGTGCCATCAGCGAGCTGGGGAGCCTGTGCGCGTTGCCGATCACGAAGGTGATGGCCATGGTCTCGCCCAGCGCCCGCCCCAGCCCGAGCATCACGCCGCCCACCACGCCGACCTTGGTATAAGGCAGCACCACGTTCCACACGACTTCCCACGTCGTCGAACCGAGCGCATAAGCGGATTCCTTGAGGACCGCAGGAACGATCTCGAACACGTCGCGCATCACCGAAGCGATGAACGGGATCACCATGATGGCGAGGATGAGCCCGGCGGTGAGGATACCGATGCCTATCGGCGGACCCTGGAACAGCCTGCCCAGCAGCGGCACGGCTCCCAAGGTCCTGGTCAGGAGCGGTTGCACGTACTCGGCGAACGCGGGGGCGAAGACGAACAGCCCCCACATGCCGTAGATGATGCTCGGGATTGCGGCGAGCAGCTCGATCGCGGTACCCAGCGGCCTGCGCAGCCAGGCAGGCGACAGCTCGGTGAGGAACAACGCGATGCCGAAGCTCACGGGAATACCGATCAGCAGCGCGATCAGGGAGGTGACCAGCGTTCCGACGATCGGCACCAGCGCGCCGAATTCCTCCGTGACCGGATTCCAATGAGGCGTTACGAGAAACTTGAGGCCGAACGCGTTGAGCGCCGGCAAGCTGCCCACGACCAGCGACACGATGATTCCGACCAGAAGAGCGAGGACCAGGAACGCAAACGCGCGGGTCGCGTGGCGAAACAGCTGGTCAAGCCGATACTGCTTCCTGAGACTCGCGTCTGGGATCGCCTTCGACACCGTGGACAAGTCGGAGGGGCCGCGGGAGAGCCCCCCAATAGTATTGGCAACGGTGCTCATTCTAGATGCTTTCGGGCGCTTCGCGCGCGCCCGCCTACCAGACCGCCTTGCCGGACGAGTCCCTGATCTCAGCCTTCCATGCAGACTGAACCAGGTTGATCACGTCTCCTGGCATCGGGATGTAGTCGAGCTCCAGCGCCATCTGCTCGCCGCTCTGATACGCCCAACTGAAGAACTTGAGTACTTCCTTGGCTTTTTCCCCGTCGGCTTGCGCCTTGTGCATCAGGATGAAGGTAGCGCCCGTGATCGGCCAGCTGTTCTTGCCAGGCTCGTCGGTGAGAATCTCATAGAAGCCAGGCGCGTTTTTCCAGTCGGCCCCGGCCGCGGCGGACTGGAAGGTCTTGTCGTTCGGAGCAACGAAGACGCCGTCCTTGTTCTGCAGGAGCGTGTAGGCCATCTTGTTCTGCTTGGCGTAGGCGTACTCGACATAGCCGATGGCGCCCTTGATGCGCTGCACGAACGAGGCCACGCCTTCGTTTCCTTTGCCCCCGGAACTCGTGGGTGCGGGCCAGGACACCGAAGCGTTGTTGCCAACCTTGTCCTTCCATTCGTTGCTGACCTTGGAGAGGTAGTTGGTGAAGATGAAGGTCGTTCCTGAACCATCGGCTCGATGCACGACGGTGATCGCCTGGTCGGGGAGCTTGAGGTCGCCGTTGAGGCTTGCGATCCGAGCATCGTTCCACTTGCTGATCTTTCCGAGGTAGATATCCGCCAGGACCGGCCCGGTCAATTTCATTCTGCCCGGCTGTACACCCTCGATGTTCACCACCGGCACAACGCCGCCCATGACCATGGGAAACTGGATGAGGCCGTCCTTCGCCAGCTCGTCGGCCTTGAGCGGGGCGTCCGACGCGCCAAAGTCGACTGTCTTCGCGCGGATCTGCTTGATGCCACCGCCGGACCCAATCGACTGATAGTTGAGTCCCACGCCGGTCTTCTGCTTGTATGCCTCGGCCCACTTCGCGTAGATCGGGTAGGGAAAGGTAGCTCCGGCACCGGTGATGTCCGCTGCCACGCCTGACTGACTCGCCGCGCCCAGCGCGAGCGCGGCCGCTGCGAGCAGACTGGTGTTCAAGAAGGGTGCGACTTGCATGAAGCCTCCCGAGTAGGAATTCGGTGAAAACGGCGGGGAAAACTCCGTGCATGGTATGCGGCCATTATTGCAAAATTGTTACAGTTTTCGGCAAGCTAACCCAAATAAATATTTCTGAATCAACATGTTGCGCTATCGGTCGCGCGAGTGGCCACCTCTGTTTACCTGCGCTCGGTCGACGTGGTTTTCAGCGGCCGCGGAGGCACCGCCCCAGCAGCTCTGCGCCGCGGCGAGTCACCGATCTCGGGCAGCAAGCAGGAATCCATTCGAGACCGTCGCTGAGACGCTCGCGTGTCGAGCGTCCGCTCGAATTCCTTGCGTGCTCGGTTTACGCGCGTCACTTCTCGGCCGACTCGACTGCGACGTTTCACAAGCCGCAACTTCGCCGAGCGCGTCGATTCGCTTGCAGCGCGAGCGCGATGAAGTCTTCGCGTCGCTCGCGAGCGCGGAAGCTCAGTCTCGCGTCGACACGATCTCAAAAACGTTGATCGAGTGAATCGCACGCGCTGTCGACAACGTCTTTTCGCTAAATACTTCTTGCTGCTTTGCTCAATATGTGCAATGCTGCTGAAAATTTTTTGCGTGATGTGTCGGAGATTCTGAGAACACAACAACATCACGCTGGAAAAAATGTTGGTTTGGTCGCTCGGTCCGCTGGGCGACGAAAGGATTCGCCGCCGGGTTACTCTCGACGGACGAATCGCCCGCCGCAGGCAAGCGGGCGCTGTGCTTGCTTCTTTAACCTTTGACGGAGGCTTGTGATGGCGAAGAAGAGAAAAGCCAAGAAAGCTGCGAAGAAGAAGAAGTAGTAGATAAGGAAGTCGCTAGTAGACCCGCCCGACCGCAAGAGCGGTCGAGAGAAGCAAGGCTGGGAACGGACCGGGAAAGCTACGGCGAACCGGCAGCGCTAGTGACGGAAACAGCGCTTGACGCGCTTTCCGTTGCGGTCGCGCCCGGGGCAGGACCTGCCCCGAACCCCGTGGCAGCTTGGTCGCTCCCCTGAACGATGCGCCTTGTGCGGGTTGCGAATGGACTGCGGCCCGGTCCGGGGCCGCTAGCTCCGGACCGGACCGCAGACATTCGGAACTAGCTATCTCTTTAGTTTTTCCAGAAAGTGCTTCCGGAATTTCGCGACCTTGGGCTTGACCACGTAGGCGCAATAGGGCTGCGCGGGATTGCGACGGAAGTACTCCTGATGGTAGTCCTCCGCTAGGTAGAACTGCGACGCCGGCGCAAGCTCGGTGACGATCGGGTCGTCGTACACTTGTGCTGAATTCAAGCTTGTGATGACCTGCTCCGCTGCAGCCTTCTGCGCGGCGGAATGGTAGAAAATCGCGGACCGGTATTGCGTGCCCGCGTCGTTACCCTGCCGGTTGAGGGTCGTCGGGTCATGGATCACGAAAAACACCTCCAGGATCTCCTTGAACGACACCGCGTTAGGGTCGAAGGTCAGGCGAACCACTTCGGCGTGGCCGGTTTGCCCGGAGCAGACCTGATCGTAGCTCGGGGCGGGGGTCCTGCCGCCCATGTATCCCGACTCTACTGACTCCACGCCCTTCATGTCGTCGAAGACGGCTTCCAAGCACCAAAAGCATCCCCCCGCCAGCGTCGCCATTTCCTTTATTGCCTGATTCATGTCGTCTGCCTCGTCTCTCCGGTAGCGCGCCATTTGTCGGCCTGAGGCCGAGTTCAATTACAGTATGCAATATGACCGCCTCTCGCGCTGAAACCGCCGGTTCCGTCAATCAGCCGCCGCCCCTGGTCGGGTTCAATGCTTGGTCCGGCGATCGGACACTTCAGGAGGCAGTCGCACGGGAGGGCGGAGGATGGATCGCGCCGCGTGCCGGGGACATGGGAGCACTGGTGGGCAGCGAACGCATGCAGGTGCTTGCTGCGCAGGCCAACCGCTTTGCCCCCGAGCTGAGGACGCACGACCGCTTCGGCAATCGTACTGATGTTGTCGAATACCATCCCGCCTACCACGAGTTGATGGCTCTCGCGTTCGGCGCGGGACTGCACTCCCTCGCGTGGACGGAGAGCAGGCAGGGAGCGTGGGTCGCGCGTGCGGCGCTCAACTACCTCTGGAACCAAGGCGAGAACGGCGTGACGTGCCCGGTGACCATGACTTTTGCCTCGGTTAGGGTGCTGCGAAACGAGCGCGATCTCGCCGTGCAATGGGAACCCAAGCTCCTCGCATGCGAGTATGACCCACGACCTCTCCCTTTGGCGCAGAAACGCGCCGTCACAATCGGTATGGCAATGACGGAGCGGCAGGGCGGCTCGGATCTGCGCGCGAACTCGTCCGAGGCCGTGCGGGCGGCCGATGGTCAGTATGTGCTGAGCGGGCACAAGTGGTTTTGCTCGGCCCCAATGAGCGACGCTTTCTTTACGCTCGCGAAGACCGGCGCGGGTCTCACCTGCTTTTTCGTGCCGAGGTCCCTTTCGGACGGCACCCGCAACCCGTTCTACATCCAGCGTCTGAAGGACAAGTGCGGCAACAGGTCGAACGCTTCGTCGGAGATCGAGTACCGCGGAACGAGCGCGCGGATCGTCGGGGAGGAGGGTCGAGGCATTGCCACTCTGATCGAGATGGCGCACCTTACGCGTTTTGACATCGTCGTCGCCTGCGCGGGGATGATGCGCGCCGCGCTCACTCAGGCGCTTCATCACGCGGCGCACCGACACGCGTTCGGGCGATCGCTCGCCGAGCAGCCGCTGATGCAGAACGTGCTCGCCGACCTCGCTCTGGAAACGGAGGCAGCTACCCTCCTGGCCTTCCGACTCGCGCGAGCTTTCGACCGCTCGACGAGCGACGACTCAGAGCGAAGGCTCGTTCGTCTGATGACTCCGATCGCGAAGTACTGGCTTTGCAAGCGCCTGCCGCCACTCGTAGTCGAAGCGATGGAATGCCTAGGAGGGAACGGCTATGTGGAGGAGGCGCCGCTCGCTCGGCTCTATCGCGAGGCCCCTCTGAACGGCATCTGGGAGGGATCCGGGAATGTCATCTGCCTGGACGTGCTGCGCTCCCTCCTGAAGGAGCCCGCCAGCCTCGAAGCGCTCCAGGCGGAGATCGGTGTCGCCGGCGAGCGCGTGCGCAAGCAAGCTCCCACGATTTCCGCGCTGCTCGGGGACGCCGAGACGGCGGAAGGTCAGGCGCGGCGCATCGTGGAATCCATCGCTGTCGCGCTGCAGGCCAGCCTCATGGTCCGTCATGCGGCGCCGGACGCCGCCGAGGCTTTCTGCGAGTCCCGCCTCGAAGGTAATTGGGGCCGGGCACTCGGTACTCTTCCGCCGAGAGCGCCTTGTAAGGTGATTGCCGAGCGACAGCGGATCGCGTTCTAGCAGCCCGGCTTGTCGCCTACATCAGGCGGCTTCGCGCAGGCGGCCTCCCGTAGTCGGAGCAACGAGATTCGCCGACGTCACCAGAGCCAGGCTCAGGAGCTCCAGGCTGCGCTTCGCCGCGAGCATGACTTGCCGCTGCATGCGCTCAGTTAGCGCATAGTGCTTGATGATTTCCAGCGCGAATTGCGGATGCTCGTCGTCGTAGTGAGAATGCTCTCTGATCCACTTGTAGGTTCTGGGGTTCATGTTCACCCCGGGCCGATTTCCGTAGGCTTCGAAGCCGGTAGAAATCTTCCGCGCGAGAGCGCCTGCGACGCCTTCGATCGCAAAGCTCGTGGCGGCGACGGCCTCCGCAAGAGATCCCTTGGTGTTGACCCGCCACACCCAGTCGGTGAGCGACTGCACGTCGCGCAGGATCGGCGTCCCGCCCTCTGCCACATCCAGCATCTCCTGGCGGTCTAGGCCGAAGCCTTCGCCCATCCAGGTCCAGTGCTCGGCGTGCGCCTTCTCGATGCGAATGTTCTCGATCAGGAACGTCCGCGCGAAGTCGTCCTCGACCTTGATCAGGCCTTCGGCCAGAAATTTCGGAAAATCGTAGATGAACGGATAGAGCTGGAGAATCCACCCCTGCATCTGCTGGATACTGAGGCGCCCGGACACGATGGATTCCGCCCACGGTCCGTCAACGAGCGCGTCCCAGTGGGGCGAAACGAATTCATACATGGAAGCCACCCATCTCGGGTGCGCGGACAGCTGACGTACCGAACTGGCATTCATGTTTCACTCCCTGGGTTTCGGTTTATGGAATCGAGATTCAAGCGGCGGTCCGATCTATTTGCCGGCCGCGGATCGCATACGAACCTTGCTCAGACTTGGACGAGACGACGGGGGCGAGGAACGGAACCGGCGGGGAAATCCAATGACCTTGCGCGAAATCGACGCCGATCTTGCGAAGCGCCTCCAGGCCAGCCTCGCTGTCTACCGACTCGCCGATGGTTTTCTTGCCCATTTCGTGCCCGACGTCGTTGATGGCTCGGACCATCGCAAAATCGACTCTATCGCTCGCGACGTCCTTCACGAAACTGCCGTCGATCTTGATGTAGTCCACTGGCAGGTGCTTTAGATATCCGAAAGAAGACATGCCCGCCCCGAAGTCGTCGAGTGAAAACAGGCATCCCAACGCCTTCAACTCCCCGAAGAACCGAGCAGCTTTGTCGAAGTTCGCGATCGCGGCGGTTTCGGTGATCTCGAAGCAGATCGTCCGCGGCGGCATGACGTGGCGCTTGAGCTGGTCACGCACGAATTCTAGAAATCTCTCATCCCCGATCGAAGTGCCGGAGATGTTGATGGCGTAGGTCCCGCAGTTGGGCCCGAGCGCACTGACCTTGGCAAACGCGCTCTGGACCACCCACTGGTCGACCAGGGGCATCATGCTGTAGCGTTCGGCGGCAGGAATGAACGCCATTGGAGGAATCAACTTGTCGTGTTCATCGAGCATGCGCACCAGCAGCTCGTGATGCACGCTCCGGGCGTCGTGGTCCTTGATCGAGATGATCTTCTGCGCATGGAGGGCGAAGCGTCCCTCCTGCAGCGCCCGTTGGAGCCGTGATACCCATTCCATCTCACCCCGGCGGAGGAACACCTCGCTGTCGTGCGGGCGATAGAACTGGACGCGATTGCGTCCCTTCTCCTTGGCCATGTAGCAGGCGGCGTCGGCAGCACCGAGAACGTCGGTCAGGTTGAGCGTCCCGTCCGCGACGTGAATGACGCCGATGCTGGCGCCAATGTTGAACGACTTTCCTTCGCTGACGAACCGGAAATCGGCAATGCACTGGCGCAGCTCATGGGCGATCCGGATGGCTTCCTGCATCGGACAGCTCTCGAGGAGCACGCCGAACTCGTCACCGCCGAGCCGTGCAAGCGTATCGCCCTCGCGCACCTTCTGTTTCAGCAGCGCACCGACCTGGCGCAGCAGCTGATCGCCGGCCGCGTGCCCGCAGGTATCGTTGACGATCTTGAACTGGTCGAGGTCTAGATACATCACCACGTGCTGCCGACCCTGCGTGGTCACGGTCTGCAGCGCCTGCTTGAGGCGGTTCTCGAACTCGGGGCGGTTGACCAGATTGGTGAGCTGGTCGTGACTCGCGTGGTAGGCGAGCTTCATCGCGTATTCCTGCCCGAGCTTCAGCTCCTTGAGCTCGCGCTCGGCGCGGTCGATCCGGCTGACCATCCGCTGCGTGAGGAAGATCCCGATCGGAACCAGAGTGCCGGCGACGGTCACGATCACAAGCAGCAGCGTCGACCGGATCCAGCGCGTGGCCTCGCCGAGGGTGTTCGAGAAGCGGTTCTGCCAGGGCTTGAGCTCTTCGTTGATCTCTACGATGCGGCCTAGGACGTTGTGCAGCTCAGACCGGTCCAGCCTGCCTGCGAGGTGGAGTTCGTGGAGTTCTCCGGCGGCGGCGTCGAGCCTGGTCAGAAACTCGTCGCCAGTCCGCCAGATGTCGAGCACGCTCTTCATGTAGCTCACCTGGTGGAAGCGCTGATACAGGCTGATGACGCCGGGAATGTCGTCGGGATGGGTGCCGCCCTCCAGGAAACCGCTGCGCACGGTGGCATAGTCGGGCTTGGGTTTTTCGAGCTCGAGCCGCGCCTTGCGGAAGCCGAGCGGTGCACCGATCGCCTTCCTGTAGTTGAGGAAATCAGACTCTGACCGCGTCTCGGCGAAGCGGAGCAGGTGGAAAACTGCCTCCTTCTGGTTTTTCGACCAGAGGCTCTCGCCCTCCACATACGCGCGGCCTGCGGCGAGGATGTCGATGCTGACGATGGCAAGCCATACGAGCACCGTGACGATCACGAGAAACGGGGAAACGATCAGCAGCATGCGCTTGCACGTGGCAAGCCAATGCATGGTGTCCGCAAACGTACTCAACAGCGCCTTCGCCATGAGGCTTCTCCCATCCCCTTCGGGTAGCGTGATCGTATCCAGGCTAGTTCCGACGGACTATTGCTGCAGCGCGAGTCTAGGCTGCCCAGCAAACATCGTCTGTCGTTGCCTTGCCTACACCCATGTTTCAATTCATTCATCGCCTTGCTCACGATTGTGGAGCAAGTCCGATGCCCGAATGCCTATGGCGTAGGGGCTTTCGCGCGTCGTGTGCGCATTATTGGCGGGGGACCGGTCAAAGTGCGGGTTGTGTGCGCTGCAGCACCCTGAATCCGCAGAGAAAAATGACTGAAACCACGCTCGTCGAAGGGAGGACTACGAGGACGCTATGTGAGCAGACGCGCACACCCGGCTAGCGGCGGCCGGCGAGGCGACTGCGACACAGCGCAAGCTTGACGGACGCTCGACCTTTTTGGTCGAGCGTCCGTCAAGCGGAAGACCCGCTAAGGCAATTCGCTTCTTAGAACGTCCAACGCGCCTGCGCGCTGAAGACCTGAATCGACGATCCGCTGTAGTCGGCCGAAAGATTGCCGCGGGAGACGTTCTCGTTCGGCGGAGCCGCGGATGCGGTCTTTCTGACGTGGGCGTCATCCGCCTTGATCATCACGTACCCGAAATCGAAAGCCCAGCTGCGCGATAGCTGCCAGCCCGCTCCGATCGCGTACCAGGTGCGATCCGCATCGGGCAGGCGCGGGGTCGTGTTCTCCGCGCTGGTCACAGGCGTCTGATCCCACGCGAAGCCGCCGCGCAGGGTCCAAGCATCGTTCAGCTTGTAGGTCGCACCGACCGATACGCGCATGGTGTTCTTGAGGTTGAGAGTCACCACGGAGTCGGCCTGAGCGACGGGTTGAACCGGGTCGAACCTGATGCGCAGCTCCTTCAATTGGCTCCAGTAAGTCTGACTGACGTCGGCCATGAGGGCCCACTGGCCGATCTGCTGAACCGCGCTTATTGAAAGCGTCGCCGGCAGTACCACGTCCGACTTCGCGCCCGTGTCAGCAATACCGAAGGTCGCGGCTGCGGCGGCCGTGGCGCCAGCGGCTCCCGCGGGTGCGGCGGGGGTCGGCACCGTGGCGTCGAAATCACCCTTCAGGTGGTGCGTGATTTTCGATCGGTACGCCACTCCCACTCGAAAGTCGTTCGGAAGCTGCGCGAGCAGGCCCAGGTTGTAGCCCCAGGCGTTGCTGTCGGCAGTGACTTTCGCAAAACCGTCATTGGGGTTGTTTGGTTGGCTAAAGTTTGGAAAGGCGCAGTTCGCAGCAGCAGCGACGCCCCCACCAACGGCCAGATTGCAGAGGGTCGCGAAATCGATCGCCTGGGTGAGCTCGGCCTTAAGGTGCTGGTAGCTGACACCAGCCCCGCCCGACCACACGTCATCGAACCGGTATCCCGCGCCAAGATTGTAGTTGATGGTCTTGATGTCGGACTTGACCGCGTGGTATCTGCCCGCCCAGCTGCTGTCGTACTCCGTTACCAGACCGAAGGGCGCGTTAATTCCTGCGCCGACCGAGAAGTCCTTAGACAGCGGGTGTACATAATAGAGGTTCGGAACAAAGGCACTTTCACCCGGATTCTGTCCGGCACCCCCGCTAATCGGCAGACTCGGAATAGCGCCGAGGTTAACGGTGCTCGCGCTGACCGAGTTGGTCTTGATGTTTATGTCCAGGTAGCTGCCGCCGAGGATGAGTTGCGGACGATCCAGGCGCGTCATGCCCGCCGGGTTATACCAGACCGTGCTGGCGTCCTCGGTGATTGCGGCGCCTCCGGCGAAAGCCGTGCCGAGCCCCGACGCGCTTTGCTCGGCGATCGCGAAGAACGATGCCGAGGCCGGGGCGGAAATTCCGGCTATCGCAGCGGCGAGAGCGGTTTTTTGCAGCAGGTGGCGGGTGCGGGATTTCATCTTGTTTCTCCTCCTTTTCCCTTGTAGGGGGACTCGGGCCTAACGATAGCACAAGCTCTTGCGCTGGCAAATGGAATACCGTGCTTGCCTTGCCGGCTCAGCGACCCTTCCAGGCCGAGTGGCGTAGGCTTCAGGCCAGCGTGACCCTGGCAAACTTGCGCTTGCCGACCTGGAGCACGATCGTTTCCCCTTGCCTCACGGCCAATCCCTTGTCGGTGATCTTCTCGCCGTTGATCCGCACCCCGCCCTGCTCGACCATGCGCAGGGCCTCCGAGGCGCTCGCTACGAGCTGCGACTCCTTGAGCACCCGGGTGATCGCCAGCTCGGGCACCTTCCCCGCGGAATTTCTCTTGTCGCTCGGAATTTTGACCGTGACTTCCGGGATGTTTTCGGGGACATCCCCATGCCTGAAGCGCGCTTCGAAAGCGGCTGCCGCCGACTCGGCGGCGGCGGCGCCGTGGAAGCGCGTGACGATCTCCCGCGCAAACAGCACCTTGATGTCGCGTGGATTTCCGCCCTCGGCTACGTGCTTCTTCCACTTTTCGATCGACTCCACGGCCTGCAGCGAGAGCAGCTCGATGTAGCGTCACATCAGCTCGTCCGAAATGGACATCAGCTTCCCGAAGATCGTGTCGGGGGGTTCGTTGATTCCGACGTAGTTGTCCAGGGATTTCGACATCTTTTCGGGGCCCCGCAGACCTTCCAGCAGCGGCATGGTCAGAATGCACTGCTGCTGTTGACGGTAGTGCTTCTGGAGCTCGCGGCCCACGAGGAGGTTGAATTTCTGGTCGGTTCCTCCGAGCTCGACATCGGACTTCATCGCGACGGAGTCGTACCCCTGCATGAGCGGATAGAGGAACTCGTGAATCGCGATAGGCTGGCGGGCAGCGTAGCGCTTCGCGAAGTCGTCGCGCTCGAGCATCCGCGCCACAGTCCACGTTCCGGCGAGGCGGATCAGGCCAGCCGCTCCCAACTCGTCGGACCACCTGGAGTTGAACAGGATCTCGGTGCGATTAGCGTCGAGGATCTTGAAGACCTGATCCTGGTAGGTCTTGGCGTTGTGCAGGATCTGCTCGCGTGAAAGCGCCGGGCGCGTCTCGTTCTTGCCGCTCGGATCTCCGATCATGCCGGTGAAATCGCCGATTAGGAACTGGACCTGATGCCCCAGATCCTGGAACTGGCGCAGCTTGTTGATGACCACCGTGTGCCCCAGATGCAGATCGGGTGCTGTCGGATCCATCCCCAACTTGACCCTCAAGCGGCGGCCAGCCTTGAGTTTCTCGCGCAGCTCGGCCTCGACGATCAATTCGTCGCAGCCCCGCTTCATGAGTTTCAGCTGGTCGTCGATATCGCTCATGGATTCTCGAAAATGGCCTGTCTCGCGGTTATTTGTTAGACTTTTCCAGTGCAAACCGCGGCGACACATGCATAACAACGAGGAGCGAATTGTAGCGCGCTCCCGGGGAAGACGCCTCCATTGGCTCGCCGCCGCTGTCGGCGCGCCCCTGTTCGGCGTGGTGGCTGCTTTCGGGACGGTACGCCACGAGCCCGAGACCGTTCCAGCCCGGCTCGTTGTCGAGCCTCTCAAGCTGTCCCCGTCTTCCATTGGTGAACCCGGGCTGAGCATCTACTTCCAGGAGGGAGTGTCCAGGCGCAACGAACCTCCCGGCGTCCTGCTCGGCCGACTCGGGGCTGGCGAGGAGGATACGGAAGCCATTCTGCGCTCGCCGCGCGCCCAGCGCCCCTTCCGTCTTCTGCCTCCCGGAACGGAAGTCCAGACGAAGATCGATCAAAGCGGCAAGCTGCGCTCGCTGTCGTATCTCACGGACAGGGACACGGTGCTGTCGCTCGATCGCGTCGGCGAGGTCTTCCAGACGTTTGAGCAACAGGTCGACCTGACGCCCAGGACCGAGATGAAGTCAGGCGAGATCAGGACCTCACTCTTCGCCGCTACCGATGCCGCGGGAATCCCCGACACCGTGGCGATACAACTCGCCGACATATTCGGCGGCGAGCTGGACTTTCACCGTGACCTTCGTCGCGGCGATCGCTTTGCCGTGGTCTATGAGACGGTCTATTTCGGCGGACGAGCGGTCCGCTCGACCCGAGTGCTCGGCGCGGAGTTCTCCAGCCGGAAGCAGACGTTTCGCGCGGTCTGGTTCCGAGATGCCGCGGGCACCGGGGGTTACTACACGCCCGCCGGCGAGAACCTGCGAAAAGTTTTCCTGCGGTCGCCCCTGGAATTCTCGCGCGTGACGTCAGGGTTCGGTTTGCGTCGTCATCCCATCCTTCAGCAGTGGCGCGCGCATCAAGGCGTCGACTACGGGGCTCCGGCCGGGACCAAGGTCAAGGCGACCGGCGACGGGGTGGTGGCATTTGCAGGCCGAAAGGCCGGATACGGCAACCTCATCGTGCTCAGGCACCATGGGGGATACAGCACCTACTATGCCCACTTGCGGGACTTTGCCCGGGGACTTAAGTCGGGCAAGCGAGTTCTGCAAGGCGAGGCCATCGGGTACGTCGGGCAAACGGGCTGGGCCACCGGGCCTCACCTGCATTATGAGTTTCGTGCGCACGAGCAGAATCGCAATCCGCTGACAATGGTGTTCCAGTCGGCACAGCCGCTTCTTGAGATCGAGATGCCAGCGTTCAAGCGCGCATCCGAGCCATTGCTCACGCGTCTCGATCTTCTAAAAGGCAGCGAACTCGCGATGCTCGAGTGAGCAGTACCCAAAGCCCCAGGGGCGCGGAGCTCTACATCGGCCTGATGTCAGGCACCAGTCTGGACGGCGTCGATGCGGCGCTTGTCGACCTGCGCGCTCGGCCTCGACTGCTCGGTACGCAATACCTGCCCTACACAGAGGCCTTGAAGGCCACGTTGCTGGCCTTGCACGACCCGTCGCGAGACGAGCTGCATCGCGCTTCGCTCGCCGGGATTCAGCTTGCGAAATTCTATGCGCGAAGCGTCGACCGGCTCCTCCGCAGGTGCCGCGTCGCAGCGCGGTCCGTACGCGCCGTCGGGTGCCACGGCCAGACGGTCCGTCATCAGCCGGCTGCCGGGTATACCGTGCAGCTCGGCAATCCCGCGTGGCTCGCCGAACTTACCGGCATGACAGTTGTCGCGGACTTTCGCAGCCGGGATATCGCCGCTGGAGGGCAAGGTGCGCCGCTCGTGCCCGCTTTTCACGCGGCAGTCTTCGCTGAGCCGCGCGCGCACCGGGTCATCGTCAACCTGGGAGGTATCGCCAACCTTACGGATCTGCCGCGCCACGGTGCCGTTACAGGGTTCGACACGGGCCCGGCCAACGTCCTGCTCGACGCTTGGGTGAGGGCGAAACTTGGCCGCTCATTCGATCGTGCCGGAGCCCTGGCCTCGCGGGGCCGGGTCCTCGAACCTCTGCTGAAGGCCCTGCTGGCCGACGCTTACTTCCAGCGCACACCCCCTAAGAGCACTGGCCGGGACCGTTTCAACCTTGAATGGCTCGAACGGTTCCGTGTTACGCGATACAAGGCAAAAGATGTACAGGCTACTCTTGCCGAGCTCTCCGCACGCAGCATCGGCAAGGCCATTCTGAAATTCTGCCGCGGTGCCGAGGAGGTCTACCTGTGCGGAGGCGGCGCGCGCAACCTGGATCTCGTCGCGCGTATCGCGCGATCACTACCAGGAATCCCAGTCGCCCCGACGCTCCGGCTCGGGATTCACCCGGACTGGGTCGAAGCAATGGCATTCGCGTGGCTGGCTCAACGCAGATTGAAGTCCGAGACCGGAAGCCTCAGCGAGGTCACCGGAGCAAAGAAGCCGCGGATTCTCGGTGCGATCTATTCGGCCTGACGCCAGCCCACTGCGAGTCAAAAACAAACGGGGGCGCTCAGCCCCCGTTGGTCTCCGTTACGAATGAGCTACGCTGAGAACGAAGACCCGCAGCCGCAGGTGCTGGTTGCGTTGGGATTCTTGATGACGAACTGGGCGCCCTCGAGGCCCTCGCTGTAGTCGATTTCGGCGCCGGCCAGATATTGGTAGCTCATCGGATCGATGAGCAGCATGACTCCGTTCTTCTCCATCACGGTGTCGTCATCGCTCTTCACCTCATCGAAGGTGAAACCGTACTGGAACCCGGAGCACCCGCCGCCGGTAACGAATACGCGCAGCTTCAACTCGGAGTTGCCCTCCTCGTCGATCAGCTGCTTTACCTTGTTTGCCGCGCTGTCAGTGAAGACCAGGGGTGTTGGGGCTTCTGCGACTGCGTTCATCTCTTTGCTCCTGTTGCCTTGAAGCCTCCCATATTGGGCCCGGGGAGACTCATTCAAGACGGGCTGGGCCCGCGTCAGCCTGCGGGTTTGCTGGTAGCGAGCTTGAGCTCGACCGTCCTCGACTCCGACTCGCCCGAACGATGCACGAGGTGTCCTTCGACGATCGCTCCGAGGTGCATTTCCAGACTGTTGTAATGCACGTCTCCTTTGACGCGGGAGCGTGACTGAAGTTCGAGGAATTCTGCGACATAGACAGGTCCAGAAATTTCGCCGTTCACGACGAGGTGCGAAACGCTTATTTCCCCCTCGATGCGCGCTTTTTCGCTCAGCACCAAAGTCGAGGGCTCGTCCGACACCGCGGTTACGTTTCCGATCACCTCGCCGTCTACTCGCAGGCCTCCGGTGAAGTTCACGTTGCCTTCGATCTTCGTACCCACACCAATCAAACTGTCGATCCGATTCTGCGGTTTGCTAGGTTGCTTTCGAAACATAGCGTTCCCTGCCTAAGAAAGGTTGACGTTCTGGCTGGCGCGAGCCTCGCCGGAACCGTTCTCAAGTATACGCGCCTGCACCGTGCGCACTTTTGCTCCCGCTGGAACTCGAAACGTTCCTTCGACTCGGCGAAAATACTTGAAGTTAAGTTTGAAGACGGAGCTACCACCCGTATCACTTGCATCAGGGATGACCATTGTAGCATCCCTGCCCTCCTGTTGCATTTCCACCACAAGCTGGAGCGATCCGTGGAACTCGCGGTCTAGCTTGCCTCCCTGAAGTACGAGCAATCGGTAGCGGAATTCTCCGGGGAGCACGTCCCGTTCGACTTTGAAGCGGTGGATGCTGACCTTCTCTCCCCGCCGCTCGGAGGGAACCAGATTCTCGAAGAAGGCTAGATCCTCCTTCAGCCGGTTGTTTTCGTCCTCGAGGGTCTTCACCTGCGCGGCGAGTTGATTTTGCGCCGTTTGCTCGATCTTGAGCCGGGATTCGCTCGCGTTGGCGATCGATCGGAGCCTCGCCGCCTCGCTTTCGAGCCTAGACATGGCGTCGCGCAAGCGAGTGAACTCGTTTTGCAACTCGCTCCGGTCGAAGCCAGCGAACCTGCGCCCGGCGTCGTACATCCAGGTCGCCAGCGCGAGGGCGAGCGAAAGGAATACCAGCATCCCAAGCCAGCGCCAATACCAGGCTACGTGCGTCTGCACTGTCATCCTGGGCGCCGAGATTCCAAAGCGCTGGCGGAACTGTTTGAGCAGCTTGAGCATCCGTTTCCTGCCTTCGTTCAGGGCACCACTGCGAGGTGCGAGAGCCCTGTCGTCTCGTCCAACCCGAACATGATATTCATATTCTGCACCGCCTGTCCCGATGCACCCTTCACGAGGTTATCGATCACCGATAGTACGACCAGCGTGTCTCCTCCGTGCGGACGGTGGAGGGCAATGCGACAGGTGTTCGCGGCGCGCACGGAGCGTGTGTCGGGCTCGCTTCCGGCCGGAAGGACGTCCACGAAGGGCTCCCTGCGATAGCGATCTTCGTAGAGGCGCTGAAAGTCCACGGACTTCGTGATGCGCGCGTAGAGGGTCGCGTATATTCCGCGAATCATCGGCACCAGATGCGGTACGAACGTCAGGCCGACGCTCTTTCCCGCCGCCGCGTCGAGTCCCTGCAGGATCTCCGGCCAATGGCGATGGCCCGAGACCCCGTAAGCCTTGAAGTTATCCGCAGCCTCGGAAAAGAGCAGATGTTCTTCCGTCTTCCTGCCTGCACCGCTCACCCCGGACTTTGCGTCCGCGATCAAACGCCCGCTGTCCACGGCGCCCGTTTCCAGGAGAGGCAGCAAGCCGAGCTGCACCGCGGTCGGATAGCACCCTGGGTTGGCGACGAGTTGCGCCTTTCTGATCTTGTCGCGATTCACTTCGGGCAGGCCATACACCGCCTGTGAGAGCAGCTCAGGTGCCGCGTGCTTGACCTTGTACCATTTTTCCCACACGCTCACATCTCTGATGCGAAAGTCGGGCGAAAGATCGACGATACGTACCCCGGCCTCCACGAGTGCTCTCGCCTCGCCCATCGCCACAGTACTCGGCGTCGCAAAAAAGACTGCGTCGCATTTGCGCAAGTCCACGCCGGCGGGATCGGAGAACGCAAGATCCACGATACCGCGCAGGCTTGGAAATACTTCGGCCGCCGGCGTTCCCGCCTCCTTGCGCGAGGTGATCGCGACAAGCTGGGATTCCGGATGCCGCGCGAGGATGCGCAGCAGCTCGATGCCGGTGTAACCTGTCCCGCCGACAATGCCGATCTTGATCATGATTTTCTCGGCTTGAACCCGCCACCGCGGGCGGGAATTCCTGCCGCCAGTACGTCAAACAAAAAAGCCGCCCTGAGGCGGCTTTCCTTCGCGATCCTTATAAACATCACCGTTTGGAGTATTGCTTGCGCCGCCGTGCCTTGTGCAACCCGACCTTCTTTCGCTCGACCTCGCGCGCGTCGCGCGTGACGAGCCCAGCCTTGCTCAGCAAGGGCTTCAGCGCCGGGTCATATTCGATCAACGCGCGCGTCAGGCCGTGACGCACCGCGCCGGCCTGCCCGAATTCGCCGCCACCGGACACGTTCACGATCACATCGAACTGGGTCAGTTTCTCTGTCAGCACGAGCGGCTGTCGCACGACCATCTGTCCCGTTTCACGAGCGAAGTACTCGTTCGCGGGCCGATCGTTGACGATGAAATCGCCCTTCCCTGGCTTGATGAATACGCGCGCCACTGAACTCTTGCGCCGCCCGGTTCCGTAGTAGTACTGCCCGATCATGCGTTGATCTCCAATGCTTTTGGCTGCTGCGCCGAATGAGGGTGCTGGCCGGCCGGATAGACCTTGAGCTTCTTCAGCATGGCGTAGCCGAGAGGCCCCTTGGGTAGCATGCCCTTCACCGCAACCTCGAGCGCGCGCGTGGGAAAGCGCGCCTGCATCTTCGCAAAAGTGGTCGCGTATACGCCGCCTGGATAAGTGCTGTGCCGGTAATAGGTCTTGGCCTCGGCTTTGTTGCCGGTGACGCGCAGCTTGGCCGCGTTGACCACAACGATATAGTCGCCGACGTCAACGTGAGGCGTAAACTCGGGCTTATGTTTGCCCCTCAAGCGACGAGCGATCTCAGCGGCGAGCCTTCCGAGTACCTTGCCGTTCGCGTCGACCAGGTACCAGTCGCGCTTGATGTCGTGCGGCTTGGCTGAAAACGTAGTCATCGAGATATCGCCCTGCGGCCTGAATTCTGGCGGAAGCGCGTGATTTTATTGAACAAGTACCAAACTGTCAAACCCAGCCGGGCCGACACCTCTTCCAAAAAAAAGCGCAGCCTTGCGAGCCGCGCTGAAATCCACCAAAGGAGGAGGGTGGAGGAGACTGAGCGCCTCGGCGCTCAACTGGGATGTATTATATGCCCCGTTTTGTGCAGTGCAAGAAAAATATTGTGCGGCGCGGTAACCCGGTCATGGCATCAGTTATTTCTGATTTATATTCAATTATTTGAAAGTTGGGGGCACAGATGGAATGCAAGGTGAAATGGCTCGGGGCAGAGGGTATGAGTTTCGTTGCGGAGACCGAGAGCGGTCATGCCTTCGTGATGGACGGCGCGCCCGAAGTGGGAGGACGCAATCTAGGTCCACGACCGATGGAAACGGTGCTCGCCGGCACCGGGGCTTGCACCGCCTCCGACGTAGTTGCGATCCTAAAAAAGAGCGGTCAGAACGTTTCGGCTTGCGAAGTCCATCTGAACGCCGAGCGCGCCCAAGCGGATCCCAAAGTCTTCACGAAGATTCACATGCACTTCGTGGTCCGGGGGAAGGGGTTGAAGCCCTCATTGGTGGAGAGCGCGATCAAGCTCTCGCACAACAAGTACTGCTCGGCTTCGATCATGCTTGCGAAGACGGCCGCGATCTCGCACGACCACGAGGTCGTGGCCGAATAGGAAGGAATCTAGGTCTAGAGGCGATAAGACACGGTTGTCATCACGCGCGCGGCAAGGCGCATCGCCCAGGCCACCGCCCCGGGAAGCTCGCGCGCCCCGAGTGTTTCGGCGTTGCGCTTGTGCTCCGCTTCCTCGCGCTGCATCGCTTCGATGACTGCGTGTGTCCTTGCGTCGCGACCCCCGAGCCGATCCATGTGACTCTGCAGGTGTTCTTCCACCTGGTGCTCGGTTTCAGCGAGGAAACCCAGGTTCCATTCGTCGCCCAGGCGACCGGCGGCATATCCCAAGGCGAACGAGCCGGCGTACCAGAGAGGGTTCAGTAGGCTCAGGCGGCCGCCGAGCTCGCGCACACGTTCGGCGCTCCACGCGAGGTGATCGCTCTCCTCGCTCGCCGCCCTGTCCAGTGCGGTCCTGATCGACTCGTTCGAGGACGCCAGCGCTTGCCCCTGGTAGAGCGCCTGCGCGCATACCTCGCCGCAGTGATTGACGCGCATCAGGGCTGCGGCGTGGCGGCGCAGTTCCTCGTCGAGGTTGTCCTCCGGACGGCCTTCGGCCGGACTCGGCCTGCGGGCGATCGGCTCTCCGAATACGACGCGCACGGCTTTATCCAATGCGGCGACGCACCGGTCGGGGTCGAAACGCGCGCGCTGTGTGTGTTCCATGGGTAAGCCTTGGTGCGGCCCAATGGTACTCGAAACAAGAGCTTCACTTCAGCCGGCCAGGCGAAAAAAAAGGCGCCCGAAGGCGCCTTTTCTCAAACGCTTGCTTCGGATCAGAACACGTGCTGAATTCCGACGCCGATAGTCGTTACGTCTGTACCCTGAGCGAGACCACCGTTCGTACCCTGGCCGCCTTGGAAGCCGACGGCGGCTGTGCTGGGTACACTGTTCGCAGCCGGGCCGGCGATGTAGTAGTAGCTCGAGCCGACTTGGGCACCGTTGGCCAGCGTGGTGCTTCCGTTGTCGATCTTGTTATAAGCCACGTACATCTTGGTGCGCTTCGACAGGACGTAGTCGTAGCCGAGCGAGTACATCTTCGCCTTGACTCCGCACGCTGCCGAGCCGATCACCGTGACCGTGTTTACGGTATTGGTGCAGCTCTTGCCTTCCGCGCCGGCATAACTGCCCCAGACTGCGCCGGGACCGATGTTCCACCTGCCGTTCACTACGTACGCCGGCACCTTCAGGCTGCTGTCCAGGGTGGTGCCGGTGGCCGTGTTGCCCCACTTCAGTTGCTCGTAGCCCACGCCGATCTCGCCGGGGCCGAAGTTCCACTTGGCGCCGACTTGAATGCCCGTGTCCTTGGCATCGACTATGCCGTTTGCCGTGGTGACCGGGCGAAGACCCGCGTGGTAGTCATAGCCCAGGCCGACCGAGAGCGGTCCGCGCGCATAGGTCACGTTGGCGGAGTATTCCTTCGCCTTGGGCAAGCTTTGCCCCGCGAGCGCGGCCGTGGAACCCGGAGACTGATAGGGCGCCATCGCGGTCATCAGCTTCGCCTGGAAGCCGCTCATGATTGGCGTCCAGTACTGAACGGAGTTGTTGATCCGCCGCGAGAACGCCGTGTTGCTGGCCGTGGCTTCCGTCGTGCAGACACCCTGCGCGGCCGTGGTGACCGTGCCGCTCGGGTTGTTCACCGCCGTTGCGCACAGCGCGTTATTCAGCGCGCCCGTGGAGTCGGCCTGGCCCATGATGATGCCTGCGGCCGAGAAACCGCCGGAAGTGAGGGAGTTCCACACACCGAAGGTCTGCTTGTACGGCGTATCCCAGTTGCCGAGGAAGATATCGCCGATGCCGCTGGTAACGCCGATCGCGGAGTTCCGGCCGCCCCAGTTGTTGCCGGTGGTCGCTGCCGTATCCAGACGCTCCGACGGCCAGACGCCGATCTCGAGCTGGAACCATGCCGAGGTGCCGCCGCCCAGGTCTTCCCTGCCGCGGATGCCCATCGCGTTGCCGGGCGAATAGATATCGCCCTTCTTGACTTCGGATACCGTGCCGTTTGCTAGGGCGGCGCTCGCCGAGTACTTGTCGTACATGATGGTTTCGTCGAGCCGCCCGTAGAGCGTTATACCGTTGCTCGTCGCCAACCCCGGCGAAGGAACGATGCTGGTCGGGGTATTCGACGTCTGCGCAGAGGCAAGGCCTGGGGCGGTAACCGCGGCTGCGACCGCCAGTGCCATAAGCTTCTTGTTCATCGAAAATGTCTCCTCTTCATATTTGAATCCGAGGGCAGCCACACGCAGCCACCCGCTTAACCCTGAACGTTGGGTTGTTGCAATTCTGCCAATCGAATCTTTCAAGCTCAATAACAAACGTGATTTATTACTGGCAATGCGGGGACCGGCGTTGTATTTCTACAACAATAGTAGATAGTAAGTCCCATCAGTTACTTATGAAGAGATGTGCAAGCTCTGCCCCAGGGTCCGGTGCGCGCATGAAGGCCTCTCCCACCAAAAACGCCCGCACGCCCGCACGGGTCGCCCGCTCCACGTGCTCGGGCGACAGTATTCCGCTCTCGGTCACGGCGATTCGGGGTGCCGGAATCAGAGGAGCCAGGGAAAGGGTCGTCTCAAGCTTGGTTTCGAAGGTCCGCAGGTCGCGATTGTTGATTCCGATGAGGGAAGTCGCAAGCTGCAGCGCGAGGTCGAGCTCGGCGCGGTCGTGCACCTCGACCAGTACGGCCATGCCGAGCTCCCGCGCTAGAGCCTCGAGGTCGAGCATCCGGGGCAGATCGAGCGCGGCGACGATGAGCAGTATGCAATCGGCGCCGAGGACGCGTGACTCGCATACCTGGTAGGTCTCGACCACGAAGTCCTTGCGAAGCACGGGCAGATCACAGGCGCTGCGCGCGGCGACCAGGTCTTCGGCGCTGCCCTGGAAGAACTGCCGATCGGTGAGCACCGAGAGACAGGCTGCGCCGTGCTGCGAATAAGAGCGGGCGATTGCAGCAGGATCGAAATGCGCGCGCAGCAGGCCCTTGCTCGGGCTCGCCTTCTTGATTTCGGCGATCACGGCCCGCGTGCCGCTTGCGATCTTGCGGCGCAGCGCCGCCGCAAAATCCCGCTGACCCGTCGCCTGCTCCGCGCGACGCCGCATTGCCGTGGCGCTCACCGCCTTTTTCGCGCCCGCGATTTCCTCCGCCTTCACGGCAAGGATCTTCTCCAGAATATCAGCCACGTGCGAGCTGCTGGGTAAATTTCACGAACGCGTCGAGCTTGGCGCGCGCCGCCCCGCTCTTGATCAGCTCGAAGGCTTTCTCGACGCCGTCTTCAAAGCTCGGCGCCTGACCCCCTACGTAAATGGCGGCCCCGGCGTTGAGGGCCACGATGTCTCGCGCGGGTCCCCCGACGTTCTCAAGGGCGGACACGACGACCCTGCGCGACTCTTCGACCGTGGAGACGCGCAAAGCCCTCGGGTCGTGCACAGGGAGGCCGAATCGCTCCGGATGGACGAGGTACTCGCTTATTTTCCCGTCCTTGAGCTCCCCGACCATCGTCTGGCCGCTCACCGATATCTCGTCGAGCCCTTCGAGGCCATATAGGGTCATCCCCCGTTGAGCGCCGAGCCGCTGCAGCACGCGGATCTGGATTCCGACCAGGTCTTGATGGAAGACACCCATCACCTGCCTTTGCGCCCCCGCTGGGTTGGTCAGCGGACCCAGGATATTGAAGATGGTGCGCACCCCGAGCTCACGGCGCACGGGAGCGGCGTGCTTCATCGCCGCGTGATGCGCGGGGGCAAACATGAACCCCACCCCCAACTCGTCCACGCAGCGTCCAACCTGCTCGGGCTTGAGGTTGATGTTTGCACCCAGTGCTTCGAGCACATCCGCGCTGCCCGACTGCGATGACACCGCGCGATTGCCGTGCTTGGCGACGCGCACCCCTCCGGCTGCGCAAATGAACATGGACGCCGTGGAAATATTGAACGTATGGGCGCCGTCCCCGCCCGTGCCGACGATGTCGACCAGGTTGTCCGGGTTCTTCACCGTGACCTTGGTCGCGAGCTCCCGCATGACCTGGGCAGCGGCGGTGATTTCCCCTATCGTCTCCTTCTTCACTCGCAGCCCTATGACGATCGCCGCAATCATCACCGGCGAGATCTGACCGCTCATGATCTGGCGCATCAGATCGAGCATCTCATCGTGAAAGATCTCGCGGTGCTCGATCGTCCGCGTGAGCGCCTCTTGAACGGTAATGCTCATGCAGCCTCCCCTTGCAGGAAATTCTTCAGGAGCGCGTGCCCATGCTCGGTAAGAAAAGACTCGGGATGGAATTGCACGCCTTCCACCGCATGTTGGCGGTGCCGCACACCCATGATCTCACCGTCCTCGGATTCAGCGGTCACTTCCAGGCAGTCCGGCAGACGCGCCCTCACTATCGCCAGCGAGTGATAGCGGGTCGCGGTAAACGGCGAGGGCAAGCCGCGAAACACGCCGGTTCCCGAATGGCTGATCCTCGAGGTCTTTCCATGAACCACCCTTCCCGCACGCCCGACTTCTCCCCCGAACGCCTGGCCGATCGCCTGGTGCCCGAGGCACACTCCCAAGATCGGCACCCTGCCCGCAAAATCGCGAATCGCGCTCAACGATACGCCCGCCTGGCTGGGGGTACACGGTCCGGGGGATATCACGATACCACCGGGCCGCATCGCCCCGATGTCGGCTACTGCGACCTCGTCGTTGCGGACCACCCTGACTTCGGCGCCAAGCTCACGCAGATACTGCACGAGATTCCAAGTGAAGGAATCGTAGTTGTCGATCATCAGGATCACGGTTCCGCCTGCGCGTTCATGCCGCCCGCGGCGATCTCGGCAGCGCGCAGGACGGCGCGCGCTTTCGCCTGCGTTTCCTGCCATTCGCTCTCGGGCACCGAATCGGCCACGATCCCGGCGCCCGCCTGAACGTGCATGCGGCCGTCTTTGACGAGAGCGGTGCGAATGGCAATGGCAAGATCCATGTCGCCGTTGAAGCCAAGGTATCCGACCGCGCCCGCGTAGAGCCCGCGCTTGTCCGGCTCGAGCTCGTCGATGATCTCCATCGCCCGCATCTTGGGAGCACCGCTCACCGTGCCTGCCGGAAAGGTTGCGCGCAGCACGTCCACGTTGTCCAGTCCGTAGCGCAGCTTGCCCTCGACGTTGGACACGATATGCATTACGTGTGAGTAGCGTTCAATCGTCATTTTCTCCGTGAGCTGCACCGATCCGGTCGCGGCGACGCGTCCTACGTCATTGCGGCCAAGATCCACGAGCATCACGTGCTCGGCGCGCTCCTTGGGGTCGGCGAGCAGCTCGCGCTCCAGCTCGGCATCCTTATCGCGAGTCGCGCCCCGCGGCCGAGTGCCGGCGATCGGCCTGACGGTCACCGTACCGCCTTCGTGCCTCACGAGGATCTCAGGGGAAGCACCCACGACCTGGAAATCACCGAAATCAAAATAGAACATGTAGGGGGAAGGATTGATCGAACGCAAGGCCCGGTACAGCGACAGCGGGCTCCCCGAGTAGGGCCGGGAAAGTCTCCGCGAAAGCACGACCTGCATGATGTCGCCGTCTTGGACGTAGCGGATGGCGCGCTCGACGGCGTTGCGGAAGGCGTCGCCGCTGAAGTTCGACGACAGCTCGGCGGGGTCGGCGCGGGGCTCCTGCGGGAGCGTAAGCGGCAGCCTGAGCGCACCCAGGAGCTCGCGCAGCCGCGCCTGCGCATCGCGCCACGCGTGCAGCTTCCCGGGGTCAGCGTAGACGACGAGATAGAGCTTGCCGGAAAGGTTGTCGATGACCGCGAGTTCCTCCGACAGCAGCAGCAGCATGTCGGGGCATCCGGTAGGGTCCGGCTTGAGCCAGCCCGCGGAAAGCCTGGGCTCGATCCAGCGCACGGTGTCGTAGCCGAAATAACCCACGAGGCCCCCGCAAAAGCGGGGCAGTTCGGGCAAACCTGCGACGCGATAGCGGGCGAGGAATTCGCGCACGAACTGCAGCGGATCCGCGGAATCGGACTTTTCCACGGTCGCGTCACCATGCATGACGGTGACGAGTCGTCCGACCGCGCGCAAACGGATCCGCGTCGCGAGCCCGATGAAGGAATAGCGTCCAAATCGCTCACCGCCCTCCACTGATTCGAGAAGATAGGTGTCCGAGCGGTTGGCGAGCTTCAGGTACAGCGAAAGCGGTGTATCGAGGTCGGCGAAGGTCTCTGCGACGAGCGGAACGCGGTTGAATCCTTCGGCGGCAAGCCGTTGAAACTCTGCTTCAGTCATCAGACTGCTCCACGAAAACGTTTCGGCTACTGCGGGTGCGCGCCGAATTCTCGGCGCACGGGCGATCGCGAGCTAGCTGCGCCACCAGCGCCAGCGCCATTGCACCCGAGTTCCTGCGTTTTCGAAGAGCACGATCGAGGTCTGTATTGCGGCTTCGTTGGGGAGGGCTACTCTATAACAGGCGCGCGCGCCTTGTCCACCCGTGCGCTAGAGGACCTTGCCTGGGTTCATGATCCCGTGTGGGTCGAGCGCGCTCTTGATCTTTCGCATCAATTCCAGCTCGAGCGGAGACTTGTATCGTCGGATCTCCTCACGCTTCGACTGTCCCAGGCCGTGCTCGGCGCTGATTGAGCCCCGGAATCGAGCAGCGCTGTCGTGCACGATGCGGTTGATCGCCGCGGTTTCCTTCACGAAGGCGTCTGGCGCAACGCCGTCGGGCGCCGACACATTGTAGTGCACGTTGCCGTCTCCTACGTGGCCGAACGTCACCATTCGGACCCCGGGGTGGACGCCCGCGAGCTCCGCGTCGGTCGCACGAATGAAATCCGGAATTCGCGAGATCGGGATCGAGACATCGTGCTTGATGTTCGGGCCTTCCTGCGCTTGGGCGTCGGAGATGAGCTCGCGCAGCTTCCAAAAAGCCCTCGCTTGCCCCTCGCTCTGAGCTATTGCCGCATCGAGGATGGCGTCTCCCTCGAGAGCCGCTCCCAGGATGTTTTCGGCCAGATTCATTACCGCGTCTCCCGGCCGGGTGTCGGAGAGCTCCATCAGCACGTACTGGGGAAAGCGGCGCGGAAAGGGCGGCGCGGTGTCCTTAAAGTGCTTGAGCACGAGCGACAAGCAGAGATCGGAGAACAGCTCGAAGCCGGTCAAGCGCTCGCCGCATCCCTCGAGAGTGCGCGTCAGCAGCTCGATTGCTCGCTGGGGATCCCGCAGCGCCACCACGGCGGTGGCGCGGGACCGCGGACGGGGAAAGAGCTTGAGAACCGCCGCGGTGATCACGCCCAGCGTTCCTTCCGCTCCCACGAAAAGCTGCTTGAGGTCGTAGCCCGAATTGTCCTTGCGCAAGCCGCGCAGCCCGTCCCATACTTCGCCCGAAGGCAGGACCACTTCGAGGCCCAGGACGAGATCCCGGGTGTTGCCGTAGCGCAGCACGGCGGTGCCGCCCGCGTTCGTCGATAGGTTGCCACCGATCTCGCAGCTTCCTTCCGACGCCAGACTCAGGGGGAACAAGCGTCCCGCCTCCTCGGCAGCCTTCTGCAGGCTGGCGAGGACGCACCCCGACTCCGCCGTCATGGTGTTGTTGTGCACGTCGATCTCTCGAATGCGGCTCATGCGGGACAGATTGAGGACGATCTGCGAGCCGCTGGCGTCCGGAGTCGCGGCACCGCACAGCCCCGTATTTCCGCCTTGTGGGACTACGCCCGTGCGTGATTCACTGCAAGCGCGCACGACCGCAGCGACCTCCGCGGTCGATCCTGGCTTGACGACGGCGACCGCTTTGCCGCGGTAGCGTTTGCGCCAATCCGTCGCGTACGGCACGGTTTCTGCCGGCGAGCTGATCAGCCCCGCCGGTCCGACGATGCCTCGAATGCGCTCGAGCAAATCTCTCATCTGCCCGCTCCCGCACCAGCCGAACACCATTCCCGCCACATGAAGCGATAGGCGCTCTCGAGGTGGCGGGTAAAGCGCTCCACGTCCATGAGCGGCGAACCGGACATCCGCTCCCGCATGCCGGCACGCAGGGTCGCGAGCCTGTGGCGGTTGCCTGCGAGCGAGCAAACGCGGTCGAGGTACTCGTCAGGCGTACTGGCGACGAACTCCTCCAGACCAATCGCACCGAGCAGGCTCGCCCCGCCGCGCGAAGGCGTGGAGTCACCGGTGAGGCTAACTACGGGAATGCCCATCCACAAAGCATGACAGGTCGTCGTGCCCCCCGTGTACGGAAAAGTATCGAGCATGACGTCCACGGCGCCGTGCAGTGCGAGATAGTCGCCAAAGGACTGAAATCCGCGAAGCTCGATGCGCTCGGGCGCCACCCCCTCGGCGGCGAAGCGGGCGCGGTATTCCTCGCCCATCGACTCCAGACCCAGGCCCACGACAAGCAGCTTTGCGTCGGCGAGGCGCCGCAGCAACCTGGACCACAGCGCGATCACGCGTGGACCGATCTTTGCGAGGCTCGAGAACGCTCCCAGCGTCACCGGACCGGTGCCCGCGGGCGTCACCGCAGGACAATCGGGCGGCGGCTGATAGCACCACTGGCTGTCGGGCAGGCGCATCAGCCGCTCGCTGTGGAGCGAATCAAACACGCCCTCGGGACTCGCCCTAGCGTCGGTAATGCGGTAGCCGATCGAGTCGAGGCCGCTGGTGCCGGGGTAGCCCAGCCACGTAGCCTGCACGGGCGACGGTCTGCGCGCGAACAGGAGTAGGCGATTGAATCGCGTGTGGCCGCTCAGGTCCACAAGAACGTCGATCGCGTCCGCCCGCACCAGACCGGCTGCCTCGTCGTCGTCGAGCGTCGCGATCTCGCGCCAGCAGTCGGCGCTGCGACGCAGCCGGCTCGTCGTCTCGTCCGAGTGGCGGAGGTTGTGGTAGCAGAAGATCCGGAACCCGGCGCGGTCGTGTCGCGCCAGCACCGGCTCGAAGAATTGCGAGACCGAGTGGTGCCGGAAATCGCCCGACACGTAGCCGACGTGCAGGGGACGTTCCGGCTCGCGCGGGTTCCCGTGCGCAGCGCCCGAAGACAGCCGGGAAGCGTGTCGCCGCGCCCATTCACGGTGCTCTTCGAACACCTCGCGCGCGCCGACCTCGGCAGAGTGCAACAGCGAAAACAGCAAGCGCGAGCGCGCCTCGCTGTCATCGGGACGCAGCAGCATGGTCCGCCTGCCGGCGCGGATGGCCTCCTCGATGTCGCCCAGGTCGTGCAGCGCGGACGCCAGGCCGCTCTCCGCCTCCGCCAGGCGCGGATCGATCGCCAGCGCGGCGCGAAACTTTTCCGTCGCAAGCCGAAGCTCCCCGGAGCGCAGGTGCAGCAGGCCCCAGTTGTGGTAGGCGTCAGCGTATTCCGGCGCGACCGCCAGCGCATCGCGAAAGCACGCAGCGGCTTCCTCGCGCATTGCTAGGTCGAGCAGGGCGTTGCCGAGGTTTGACAGGGTCGCCGGGTCCTGCGGACGCAACGCAAGCGCGGTCCGGTATACCTCCACCGCTTCCGCCGCGCGCTCCTGCGCGCGAAGCACCATGCCTAGATTTCTCAACGCGTCGACCGATCGCGGCTCGATCGCTATGGCCATGCGCAGGCTCTGGGCGGCTTCCTCGTTGCGCCCGAGCCTGTGCAGAAGAAGGCCTAGATTGTTGTGTGCCTCCCATGAATGCGGCTGAAGGGCAAGCGCACGGCGAAACGCCGCCTCTGCGCCCTCGAGGTTCCCTGCCTGGCCGCGCGCGAGGCCGAGCTCGTAGTAGGCCTCGGCGTAGCCCGCATCGAGAGACGCGGCCCGCTCGAGAGCTTCGCACGCCTCCGCCGCGCGTCCGGCCTGGAGCAGGGCCTTGCCGTAGTTGAAGCGGTACGCCGCGTTCTGGGAGTCGATTGCAACCGCCCTGCCTATCCATTCCAAAGCCGATGCCTGGTCGCCGCGCTGCGCGCACAGGATCCCGAAACTGTTCATGGCGTCGGCGTGGCGCGGCGAGCGCTGCAGTATTTCCCGGTAGAGACCCTCGGCTTCGGGCAGGTAGCCCTTGGTGTGCAGATCCCGGGCGCGCTCCAGCGTTCCCTTGACGTTCACGGCAGTCCCCGCGGACGCCCCCTGCGCGGCTCGCGCAAGACCCGCCCCGTGGCAATGCTTGTATTTTCGCCCGCTCCCGCAGGGACAGGGCGCGTTGGGGCTCACCGCCATGGTCAAACCGAGGCCAACGCCTCGCGCATCTGCTGGATCGTCGCCCGGTAGTCTTTCGATCCGAAAATCGCCGACCCCGCGACGAAGGTATCGGCTCCGGCCCGCGCGATGCTCGCGATATTCTCCACATTCACACCGCCGTCCACCTCGAGCATGATCTCGCGTCCCGTTTGGTCGATTTTCTTGCGCATGTCGCGCAGTTTCTCGAGGGCGTGCGGAATGAACTTCTGCCCGCCAAATCCAGGGTTCACCGACATGATCAGGACCAGGTCTAGCTTGTGCAGCACGTGATCGACGCTCGACAAAGGGGTCGCGGGGTTCAGCACCAGGCCCGCCTTGCATCCGGAATCGTGTATCAGTCCGACGGTGCGATCCACGTGTTCGCTCGCTTCCGGATGAAAGCTGATGATGTTCGCTCCTGCGCGAGCGAAATCCGGAATGATACGGTCGACGGGACTGACCATCAGATGGACGTCGATCACGGTCTTGGTCACCGGGCGGATCGCCTCGCACACGAGCGGACCCACGGTGAGATTCGGCACGTAGTGGTTGTCCATCACGTCGAAGTGGATCATGTCCGCCCCGGCCGCGACGACCGCCGCGACTTCCTCGCCGAGCCGCGCGAAGTTCGCCGACAGGATACTCGGTACGATACGGAACGTGCGCGCAGCCATTGCGGGAAATTCTACTTGGATTCGCCGCGCGCCGCATGAAACGACGCATGCTCGCCCTTGTCAGGCCGCAGGAAATCGTGTGGAATGGCCGCATGGCCACTGAGAAAAAATACGAGGTCACCGTCTCCTCGCAGACGCAATACGTCGCAGAGCAATCTGACGAGGAGAGCGGCCGCTTCGTGTTCGCCTACACCATGACGATCCGCAACATGGGCAGCCTCTCCGCCCAGCTAGTCTCGCGCCACTGGATCATCACCGACGGCCGCAACCAGGTGCAGGAAGTGAAGGGACTGGGCGTGGTGGGGGCGCAGCCGCTCCTCAAGCCCGGGGAGAGCTTCGAGTATACGAGCGGCACCGCGATTGCGACGCCCGTCGGTACCATGAAGGGCAGCTATCAGATGGTGGCCGAGGATGGCACGCACTTCGACGCGCAGATTCCGGAGTTCACGCTCTCGGTCCCGCGCGTGCTGCATTAGGGGCCAGGGGTAGGGTCGGAGTCGTCGCGTGAACCTCGCGACCTTTCCTCGTCCCCTGGCTTTTTCGGCAGCGTCCACCAAACGAGTGCCAGGAGCAGCGCAAGCGCGCATCCCGCCTCCAGCACAATGATCCAAAGTCCGGAACTCACGTCGCCAAGCCGCCTCAAACTCTTCGATCAATGATAGACCCCATGCGCCCAACGATCCTCTTCACGGCAGTGCTGATCGCCGGCTGTGCCGGCCCGCTGGGTCCCGCCGGCCAGGCGCCGGGCGACTGCAGCCAGCTGGCAGGTTGCCCGGCCTGTCCGGTATGCCCGGCACCGCCCGCAACCGCCCAGCGCGTCAACCCGTTCGAAGCCGTCGACTTCCGCGCCATCGGGGGGTGGAAGGACGGCGAGCAGGCGGCCGCCTGGCCAGCGTTGCTCGTTTCCTGCCAAGCGCTGCGCTGGCGGGAGGGGTGGCGCGGCGCCTGTACCAGGGCGATGGAGCTCCGCAATCCCACCGACGACGAGGCGCGCCGCCTGCTGGAGGAGCACTTCGTTGCCTGGCGCCTCGCGAATCCCGACGGCGCGCTCGACGGGCTGGTCACAGGCTACTACGAGCCGCTCCTGCGCGGCAGCCGCACGAAGTCCGCGCCCTACTTGTACGCGCTGTACGGCCCCCCCGACGACCTGCTCACGATCGACCTCTCCGCGACCAATCCGGATTTGCGCGGCATGCGCCTGCGTGGACGGGTCGAGGGCAAGCGCATCGTGCCCTACTACTCGCGCGCCGAGATTGCGCGGGGCGCCGCACCCGTCGCCGGAAAGGAGCTTGTGTGGGTGGACGACCCGATCGAGGCGTTCTTTCTCCAGGTGCAAGGGTCCGGACGCGTCCAGCTCGCCAACGGCGAGACGCTGCGCGTCGGCTACGCGGACCAGAACGGCCATCCCTTCCAGTCGATCGGGCGCTTTCTCGTCGACCGCGGCGAGCTCAAGCTGGGAGAGACATCGATGCAGTCGATCAAGACTTGGGCCGCGGCCAATCCTCAGCGCGTCGAAGATCTCCTCGATCAGAATCCGAGCTTCGTTTTCTTCCGCGAGCTGCCCCTCGCCGATCCGGCGAGCGGACCGATCGGCGCGTCCGGGGTGCCGCTCCTTGCCGGGCGATCGATCGCCGTGGACACGCGTTACGTTCCCCTCGGCGCGCCGGTGTTCCTCGCGACCACTTTCCCGGCAAGCGCGACGCCCCTGAATCGGCTCGTGCTCGCGCAGGACTCGGGAGGCGCGATACGCAACCCGGTGCGCGCCGACTTCTTCTGGGGATCGGGCGCGGAGGCCGGCGCTCTCGCCGGGCGCATGCGACAACAGGGAAGGATGTGGGTTCTGCTGCCGAAGGGGATGAAGCCCCCCGTAGGGGGAGCGGCGACTCCCTGAGGCAGAGCGTCGCGCCCGGGACCGGGGCGTCCGCCTACTTGCTCGACTCCGCTATAAGCTTGACAAGCTCCTCGGGGCGGGCACCCATGATTCGCTGCCCGTTCGTCGTGAAGCTGGTGGGCGTCGCCCTCACGCCGATCTTCTGGCCCAGCGCGAGCCACTTCTCCACCGGCGCGCTGCAGCTCGCCGCCGGCGCGGGCTCCTTGGCGCTCAGCATGAAATCGTAGTAGGCCTTGGCGCGGTCGGGTGCGCACCATATGGTGCGCGCCTTGTCTGGAGACTCGGCACGCAGGATCGGATAGAGGAAGGTGTAGATGGTGATGTCGTCCTCGCGCATGAGTGCCCGATCAAGACTTCTGCAATAAGGACAGAAAGGGTCGGAGAAGATCGCCACAACGCGCTTGCCGTTGCCGCGCACCTGCTTGATCGCGATCTCCAGCGGCAGGTCCTCGAACTTGATCGCGCTGAGCTTCTGCTGGCGTTCCTCGGTCAGGTTCTTCTTGCTGCGCGCGTCTATCAGCTCGCCCTTGAAGATGAAGCTCACCTTTTCGTCTGTGTAGAAGATCGCGTCCCCGACCACGATCTCGTAGAGCCCGGCGTAAGGGGTGCGCGTCACGCTCTCGATCTTGACCCCCTCGAAACGCGCCTCGACACCGCGCTTGACCGAGGCCTCGTCGGCGAGCGCGCGCCCAGCGAACATCGTCGCGAGAAGCAGAATCCATAGCCGCGGAATCATGGGGTTTCCCGTTGGCGGAGCCCCTGGCCCACGGCGGTCGCGCGGCGGGCGAGGAGAGTTTTTATGACCGGGTTGGCGTTGGTGAGGTTCAATCCCAGGTTGCGTATTCGCCCAATCGCCGGGTGGCCCGCGCCGAACAGCCGCAGCAGCCCGTGCGTCACCCAGTGCAGCGCGAGTATATCCTCGGCGCGGGAGCGCTCAAACCTCCGCAGCAGCATGCGGTCCCCAAGATTCGGAGCGTCCCTGAGAAGGTCGGCCAGGCAATGCGCGTCGCCCAGCCCGAGGTTGATCCCCTGTCCGGCGAGCGGATGCACCACGTGAGCCGAATCGCCGATCAGCGCAACCCTGTCCTGCGCGATCCGCTGCGACTTCAGCCGGCCCAAGGGAAACGCCACTGCCGAGCCGAGCAGCTGGAGTTCGCCCAAGGCGTCCCGGCTGGCCTCCCTGACGCGAGCGCAAAATGCTGCGGGGGGCAGGGCGAGCAGCTCGCGGGCGTGCGCCTGCGCGGCAGACCAGACGATGGAAACGCGCCGGTCGGGCAGCGGCAGAAAGGCGAGAACGCCGTCCCTGCGAAACCACTGGTAGGCGGCGTTGCCGTGCGACCGCTGGCAGGCGAAGTTGGCGACTACGCCGAGCTGGTGGTAGCTGTCGCTTCGCGCGTCCATGCCGGCGGCCTGCCGCACCCAGGAGTCGGCTCCGTCGGCACCGACGACCAGCTTCGCCCTCACGCTGCGACCGAGGTCGAGCCGGATCTCGATCCCATTTTCGTCGCGGCGCAACTCCGAGGGAACGGCCGGACAAATGAGCGACAGGTTCCTCTGGCGCTCGAGCCCGCGCCACAGAGCGTGGTGCAGCCGGCCAGCCTCCACGGTCGCGCCGAGCTCGGGCAGGCCCGACTCGTACGCCGAAAAATCGAGCCGCGAAACCCCATCGTCACCGAACACGCGCATGTCGTAGATGGGCGTGATGCGCTCGCGCGGTACGCCCTGCCAGACACCGAACCGCTCGAGAAACGCTATGCTCGCCGGCGTGAGGGTATACACGCGTAAATCCCAGTCTGCGGGCGGCGCCGGGGGGACCTTGCGCTCAATCAAGGCAACCCGCTGAGCGTCCCCTGCGAGCGCCGCGGCGAGGCCTGCGCCGGCCAGTCCGCCCCCGATGATCACAACGTCGAATTCCATCTCGCGATTGTACCCCGGGAGCCGGTGCTTCCTTGACAACTACCTAATGCAAAAAGGATAATTTCAGGTTTCGTGGCGAATTAGCTCAGCTGGTTAGAGCGACGGAATCATAATCCGCAGGTCCGGGGTTCGAGTCCCTGATTCGCCACCATTTCCCTTTCAGGCCTCGAGGGCCATGGTCCTTCGCTTCTCAGCGTACCTTGCTCTCCTTCCGGCCTTGCTGGCGGTCCCGGCGCTCGCGCAGCTGCGCACACCGCCCATACCGCCCGATGCGCAGCGGGGCGTCATTCGCCATCTCAAGGCAATGGCGATTGCCATCGACGAGCGGCCGGTGCAACTCGCCCCCGGCGCGCAGATCCGCAACCAGCAGAACCTGATCATCGTGCCCGTGTCCATTCCGCCGAGCGGGGCTCCGGCCGACTACCTCCTCAACGGGGACGGCCAGCTCTTCCGCGCGTGGCTGCTGACACCGCAGGAGTTCGCGCGGCCGAAAAGCGGCCCCGGAGGCGGCTAGGGTGGCGAAGAAGCTGTTCATCCGTACGTTCGGCTGCCAGATGAACGAGTACGACTCCGACAAGATGGTGGACGTCCTGCGCGCCGCTCAAGGCTTCGAGCAGGCTGACCGCCCGGAGGACGCTGACCTCATCCTTTTCAACACCTGCTCGGTCCGCGAAAAAGCGCAGGAGAGGGTGTTTCACGACCTGGGCCGGGTCAAGGCCTTGAAGAAGGCGCGGCCGGACCTGCTCATCGGAGTGGGTGGCTGCGTCGCAAGCCAAGAGGGTGCGGCGATCGTGAGGCGCGCGCCGTTTGTCGACCTGGTCTTCGGGCCGCAGACCCTTCACCGGCTGCCGGAACTGATCGACGCGCGGCGGCGCTCCGGCGAGCCGCAGGTGGACATCAGCTTCCCCGAGATCGAGAAGTTCGACAACCTGCCTCCGGCGCGCGTCGAAGGGCCAAGCGCCTTCGTATCGATCATGGAAGGCTGCAGCAAGTATTGTAGTTTTTGCGTGGTGCCCTACACGCGCGGCGAGGAGGTATCCCGTCCGTTGGAGGACGTGCTGGCCGAGATCGCAGACCTAGCGGATCAGGGCGTCAGGGAGGTGACCCTGCTGGGACAGAACGTCAACGCCTACCGAGGGCCGATGGCGGACGGTGAGATCGCCGATTTCGCGCTGCTACTCGAGTACATCGCCGAGCTTCCCGGCATCGGGCGCGTGCGCTATACGACCTCCCATCCCCGGGATTTCACCCAGCGGCTCATCGATGCGCATGCCCGTATCGAAAAGCTCGCCTCGCACGTGCACCTCCCGGTCCAATCCGGATCCGACCTCGTGCTTGCGGCCATGAAGCGAGGCTACACGACGCTCGAGTACAAGAGCATCGTGCGCCGGCTTCGCGCAGCGAACCCTGACATCAGCATCTCGTCGGATTTCATCGTCGGCTTTCCGGGGGAGACCGAGCGCGATTTCGACGCAACGCTCGCCCTGGTGGACGAGTTGGAGTTCGACGACTCCTTCTCCTTCGTGTACAGCCGGCGCCCCGGAACCCCCGCCGCCGAAATGGCCGACGACACGCCGAGCGAGGTCAAGCTGGCGCGGCTCGAGCGGCTGCAGGACAAGATCACGGCTCACGCCGATCGCATCAGCGAAGGCATGGTCGGCACGACGCAGCGCATACTGGTGGAAGGCGCTTCGCGCAGGAACGCGGTGGAGCTCTCCGGGCGCACGGCCAACAACCGCATGGTCAGCTTTCCCGGCGCGCCGGACCTTGCAGGCCGGTTCGTCGACGTGACCATCATTGCAGCCCTCGCCCATTCCCTGCGCGGCGAGATCCGCACAGCAGCCTAGTCCTTGAAGACCCGTCCCCTGGAACTCGTTCTCAGCCCGGTCGACAATCAGCGTCTCGCAAATCTCTGCGGGGCGCTGGACGAGAACCTGCGACAGATCGAGACCGCCCTCGACGTCGCCATCTCGCGCCGCGGGGAGAAATTCACGCTGCGCGGCACTCAGGCGGCGCGCGCCGCCGAGGTACTTCAAAAATTCTACGGCGAGGCGAAGCGCGGCCTGACGCTCGACGACATCCAGCTCGGTCTGATCGAGGTTCGCGCCCGCGGCGGCAACGCGAAGGGCGATACGCCCCTCCTCACCCGGCGCGCCGATCTGCACGGCAGAACGCCACGGCAGCGGCAATACATCCAGAACATCCTCGAGCACGACATCACCTTTGCGATCGGCCCGGCGGGCACGGGCAAGACCTACCTCGCTGTGGCTTGCGCGGTCGACGCGCTGGAGCGCGACGCGGTCAAGCGCATCGTCCTGGTCCGCCCTGCGGTCGAGGCCGGCGAGCGCCTGGGCTTTCTTCCCGGCGACCTCGCGCAGAAAGTCGACCCGTATTTGCGCCCGCTCTACGACGCGCTCTACGACCTGCTCGGATTCGACAGGACCGGCAAGCTTTTCGAGCGTGGCGCCATCGAACTGGCACCGCTCGCTTATATGCGCGGCCGTACGCTGAACCACTCGTTCGTCATTCTGGACGAGGCCCAGAACACCACGCCCGAACAGATGAAGATGTTCCTTACCCGAATCGGGTTCGGCTCCAGGGCGGTGGTCACGGGAGACATCACCCAGATCGATCTCGCGCGCGGACAGAAAAGCGGGATGGTGGCAGCGCAGAGAATCCTGGCCGACGTGCGGGGCATCGCGTTCAGCTCGTTCAAGAGCGACGACGTCGTGCGGCATCCCCTGGTCCAGAGCATCGTGGACGCCTACGAACGCCTCGGGGACGAATAAGCTGCCGTGCCGGAGCCGCGTCTCAGGCTCGATCTTCAGATTGGGTCGCGCGCAGTCCGTCCACCCACGCCGGCGCAGGTGCGCCGCTGGACCAAGGCGGCTCTGGGAAAGCCGGGCGAGATCACCGTCAGGATCGTCGGCTCGACCGAAGCGCGGCGCTTGAATCGCCGCTACCGTGGCGAGAACCACGCGACCAATGTGCTCAGTTTTCCCTACGCGCTCTCTCGCGGCGTGGTGCAGGGCGACATCGTGCTGTGCGGTCCGGTCATCGCGCGCGAGGCCCGTTCCCAGGGCAAGACGCTGGAGGCGCATTTTGCGCACCTGGTCATACACGGCGCCCTGCACCTGCAGGGATACGAACACTCGCGGCCGCGCGATGCGCAACGCATGGAAGCCCTCGAAAAGAGGCTCTTAACAAAACTCGGTTATCCTGATCCCTACAACACCCCGTGACGATCGGACGAGGCCGGGCCCAAGGCGGCGCGGACCACGCTGACATGGACGAATCGAACAAACCTTCGCTGCTCGAACGCGTCTCGGCAATGCTCACGCGCGGCCCCGAGGACCGCGAGCATCTGGTCAAACAGCTGCACTCGGCGTTCGAGCGCAATCTGCTCGACGGTGACGCGCTCGCCATGATCGAGGGCGCGCTGCAGGTCTCGGAGACGCAGGTGCGCGACATCATGGTGCCGCGCTCGCAGGTCGACATGATCGACGTCAACGAGCCGCCGGACAAGTTCATCCCGCACGTGATCGCCACGGCACACTCGCGCTTCCCGGTCGTCGACAAGAACCGCGACGACGTCATCGGCATCCTGCTCGCAAAGGACCTGTTGCGCTATTACGCGGGCGAGGAGGAGTTCAACGTCCGGCGGATGCTCAGGCCGGCCGTGTTCGTGCCCGAGTCCAAGCGCCTGAATGTACTGTTGCGCGAGTTCCGCGCGAACCGCAATCACATGGCGCTCGTGGTGGACGAATACGGAGGGGTGGCCGGGCTGGTCACCATCGAGGACGTGCTAGAGCAGATCGTCGGTGACATCGAGGACGAGTACGATTCCGACGAATCCGAGGACAACATCGTGCGCGAGCAGAGCGGACTGTACCGCGTGAAGGCCCAGACGGAAATCGCCGACTTCAACCGGGTGTTCGGCACGAAATACTCCCACGCCGATTTCGATACGGTGGGAGGGCTCGTTCTGAACCGCTTCGGACGCCTTCCCAGGCGCGGCGACGCGATCACCATCGATGGCCTGCGCGTACAGGTGCTGCGTGCGGACAGCCGCAGGCTGCATTCTCTTCAGGTGCACCGACTCCCCGCCAAAGCTTGAAAGCGTTTCTGCAGTCGCAACCGGTTCTTCTCCTCGCCGCGGCCGCAGCGGGCGCGCTGTCCGTCGCAGGCTTCGCCCCGATGGCGGCATTTCCGGTGCCGATCCTCGCCTTGTGCGTACTGCAGCTCCTGTGGGGTACCACGACGCCGCGAGCGGCGTTCCTTGCCGGCTTCGTCTTCGGGGCGGCCCTGTTCGGCGTTGGCGCATCCTGGGTCTACATCAGCTTGCACGATTTTGGAGCGATGCCGGCCCCGCTCGCGGCGATCGGGACGGTCGCGTACTGTGCAATCCTGTCGCTCTATTCGGCGGGCGCGGGGTGGTGCTACTCGAGACTGCATCCCGGGAAACCCGCCTGGGCGCTGCTCGGATTTCCCTCGCTTTGGACGCTGTTCGAGTGGTGGCGGGGCTGGATGTTCACCGGCGTCCCCTGGCTCGCGCTGGGCTACAGTCAGGTCGACTCGCCGCTCGGGGGCTTCGCGCCTGTGCTTGGTGTATACGGGGTGTCTTTCGCGATCGCGCTCTGCGCGGCGCTGCTCGTCGCGATGATAAACCGCCCGGGCAGGGGCCGCATCGCGGCCGGCATGGCGCTGGTGTTCATCTTCGGGCTGGGACATTTTTTCAAGCAGGTGGAGTGGACTACCCCGGTGGGTCTTCCCCTCAAGGTGTCGCTGCTCCAGGGAAACATCCCCCAGGATCTCAAGTTCCAGGCGAACCGCTACGCGACAACGCTGGCCCTCTACAAGCGAATGATCGACGCGAGCGATGGGCGACTTATCGTGCTACCGGAGACCGCCATTCCTCGCTTCCTCGAAGACGTCGATCCGCGCTACCTGGACGTCATCGCGCGTAGTGCCGCCGACCGCGGGGCAGACATCCTTCTGGGCGTGCCGGTCCGCGCTCCAGGAGGGCAATACTTCAATAGCGTCGTGAGCCTCGGCGCTTCGCCGATCCAACGCTACGACAAGGCGCACCTCGTTCCGTTCGGCGAATTTGTTCCGTACGGGTTCCACTGGATCGTGAACACCGTCGCGATTCCCATGGCCGATTTCTCCCTGGGCATCGACCATCCCAAGCCGATCGAGCTCGCCGGCCAGCGGGTGGCCCCCAACATCTGCTGGGAAGACGCCTTCGGCGAGGAGATCATTCGCCAACTCCCCGAAGCGACGCTGCTCGTGAACGTCTCGAACGTCGCGTGGTTCGGTGACTCGCTCGCGCCCAGCCAGCACCTCCAGATCTCGCGCATGCGCG
>Ga0137410_10000061_pt1 | contig 72443 bp, 116 predicted proteins | sample CZODoug1_16funga_FD_108878 | JGI IMG/M metagenome (GOLD analysis project Ga0137410, IMG submission 108878) | Vadose zone soil fungal communities from Angelo Coast Range Reserve, California, USA - CZODoug1_16fungal (Illumina Assembly) | ecosystem: Environmental > Terrestrial > Soil > Vadose... | reverse complement strand
TGCGGCCCTTGCGGCGGCCTCTGCGGCCCCGGCGGCGGCTCCGGCGGCCCCCCCGGCGGCTCTGGCGGCTCTGGCGGCGGCTTCGGCGGTCCAGGCGGCGGCTTCGGCGGCTCTGGCGGCGGCTTCGGTAGGCATTCCATTCTCGAAAAGGCGACAAACACCTTCAATCGCTTCTTTGCATTGTTTATGCCAAGGTTCATCATTGTTACCGAGGGAGACCAGCCGTCGTTTCAAAGTTCGCACAACCCATTGTGGGTAGACCTTACTAAGGTCCGCTCCTTCCTGAATTGCGCTTAGGAATCGTTCGGGCCACATTAGATGGTTCGTTGGCATATTCTCAAATAACCAATCTTCGAGATGAGCAATCTGTTCGGGCACCCCGAGAAGTTCTGGGTATCTGCCGTGGTCGTAGGTGTGCAATGTGCACCCCACTGCGCAGCCCTGCTGAGTACCGTTCGATTCCCAGGTCACACCGCGAACCAGTTCATCGGCCTTGCGATGGGCCTTCACGCGGGCGATGTACATTTTCTTGTTGCGGTACGGGTATGCACCCGGCTGCCGCTCGGTTGTTGGTTGGGTTGGTTTTGCTGTGGTTGCCATTGCGCGGTCTCCCTTTACAGGTATTATCGGGTGGGGGACGAGGCTTATTCAGTCGGTGTATGTGTTATCTGGGTCGATCTCATTGGCGATGACATTAAAGGCGTATGCCACATCAAGTAGGGCACCGTTGGCGTATGTGGCGCTCCATTTCGATGCCTGCGCCCGCAGGACCTTGGCTAGGTGTAGAAGTTTTTCCTCGGGCGTTCGGTCCTGCCGAATATCGCCCGAGCGGCGTTTTGGTTTTGTAGTCATGATTCCCTCGTAGTTAGCGGCGGCGACCATCGGCCCGGCGGGCGGTGCGGGGCCGGTAGTCGGCGTCGTTTTACGTTCCGAGTACTGCATCGATGGCGGCTTCATCCGCCGCGTCCGCGTTGATCCGCTCACCCTTGTGGCATGCGCACTCGGCGCGGCATGCGGAGCAAATGGCGACCTGGCCGGGGAAGTGGGTCGGGTCGGCTACACCCCAGTTACCGGGGCCGTCGCGGCGGGTTGTGCACCGGCCGCTTGATGAGGGGTGGTCGCAGTAGCAGTCGCACCGGGCGGACACGGCCATTTGATCATAGATGGCCTTTTGCCTGGGGTTGGATGAATCGGTCACTTCTGGCATCGTAAGGCCCTCGTTTGGTTATCGGCGGCGACCATCGGCCCGGCGGGCGGTGCCGGGCCGATGGTCGGCGTCGTTAGCGGTTATGTTTTGACGCTAGGTACTTGTCCGCGCCATGCGTTTTCAGGTAAGTAAGGGCGGCAAGGTTTGACAGTACTATTCCGTTCCCGGTGCGCCAATCTTGTGCGGCTATGCCGTACTGGTCACTGGCCTCGTGGACGATTTCCAGATAATGCAGGCGGTTGATCGCTGCGCGTAGTTGGGTTGCTTCAGACTTTGTCATTCGGCGGTGTGGTGCGGTTGCCATGATTCCCTCGTAGTTAGCGGCGGCGACCATCCCGGCGGCGGGCGAAAACGGCCGGGGTAATCGGCGTCGTTATCACCCGCTGCCAGTGGCAAATGCTACGGCGCGTTCCTGGGCGTCTTTAGCGGTATCAAAACCTTGAAATCCACCGCCGCTGGAAATCCCACAAGACCATCGCTTGCCCTGATCAGGGTCGTTGGTGACCGTTATGGTATCATCTTCAATTACGGCTTGCAGCACAGTGTGCTTGCCTGCCCGGCATTCGATGCCGTACAGCCCCCGGTATGTTTCGGTCGGCGCAAGTTTGCGCCATTTGATCGGGGTTGCGGTTGCCATGATTCCCTCGTAGTTAGCGGCGGCGACCATCGGCCCGGCGGGCGGTGCGGGGCCGGTAGTCGGCGTCGTTATTTTTTGCTGCGGGCATCCAGATAGTCGCCCACCCGCTGGAACAACGTGCGAAATGCGGCTGCCTTCTGATCGTACCCGGCGGTCGGGTACTTGGTGTGATCGCGGTCCATAATTGACGCCGCCTTCAGCAGGGCGTCACCTACCAGGTACATTTCGTTCGGCGTAAATGAAGGTTTGCGAATCGCGGTCATCATTCATCCATACCGGCTAAGCCGGCGTTAGTTGTTCGCGGGGTCGTTCCCGCTACTACCTAGTTATAGGCCGGTAATAGGCCGAAGGCAAATCGGAATTGCAAGAATACTTGTTTCTTCGTCGTAAGTCCGCAATCCTTCTAGGTGTTACGGAATCCCCGGTATTTTTCGGGGCGGCCGGGCTGGGGGAATTCCGATAATTCTTTGCGCCGGGATTTGCCTTCCGGGTATTACCGGCCTATAACTAGGTAACGGGGCCGAAAACCGGCCGCCGAAAAAGGGGATAAAGATGGATTACCACGGGATGAAGTATCGGGTAACGCCTCGCCAAACTACGGGCGGGCTTTGTTTCGATGCAGAAGTTACCGATGGGTTCTACCGGCTTGTGTGGTGCCATACCGGCAGCGACCAAGTTGGAATGGAATCTCTCTGCCGTCGGATAATCGATAATGGTAAACAGCCCAGTGGTAATGTTGGAACTTGGTACAACTAACCCCGGCCAAGCCGGAAGGAAACGACTAACCAAATCCATCGCCCTAACTTCTAACCCGAGGATTCAATGGCTCGTAAACGATACTCATTTCACATTGGGGACCGGGTAACGGTCTTGAACGGAAACATCAATGGCCAGCTTGTCATTGAAGGCAAGGCAACGATCATCCGAGCTATGGCTATCGGCGACAACACATACCTTGTAAAGTTTGACAATGGCGATGAGGCTATTCGCTTCATTGACCCGGCCGCGCAGAAAGACCCTAAGAAGTACATTTCCAAACTAGAAACTAACCCAAAAACGGGAGGACGCAGTGCCAAAGCGTAGCGACATCATTGTGCCGCCCATCTTCGATCCCTTCTTTACATGGGACGACGAGGAACCGCCCCGCCTTGAGGACGCAACTATCCCGGTCGGCGCGGACCGCGACGTGACCGAGGACGAGATCATTGACGAGTACAATCGCCTGCGCAAGGAAAACCAGTAGGGGCCACACCGGTCCCTGCATAACCCGAGGAGGACTAACCATGTCCGTTGAGATGCGAGTTGAGGTTATCACGCCCGAAAAGGCCACCGAGTGGCTCAAGCACAACACCTGCAACCGGCCGCTTTCACAGCGGCACGCAGCCACTTTAGCTGCGGCTATCATCGCCGACCAGTGGGAGTTGAATGGTGAATCGGTTAAGTTCAACGGCGACGGCACGCTGGTTGATGGCCAGCACCGCTTGACCGCGATTATCAAGGCGGGTAAGGCCATCAAGTGCTATGTCGCGCGGGGCCTCAGCGCCGAAAGCTACGACACGGTGGACCAGGGGAAATCACGTAGCCTTGCCGACGTTCTGGCGCGGCACGGCGAGAAGTCCTACACCAGTCTGGCAGCAGCCGTTCGCTGGCACCAGGCGGTCACTACCGGGGCATCGCTGGCATCGGTTTGCCGGTTTAGCGCGGTGACTATGGTCAAGTACCTTGAAGATAATCCCACCCTCCGCGACTCGGTGGAGTTCATTCGCCACCTGCCGCACACCGTTAAGTACCCATCGGGAATCATGGGGGCGCTGCACTGCATATTTGCGGCCCGCAGCAAAAAGTTGGCCGAGGAGTTCTTTTCGCGGGTTCTCGTTGGCGAGGACTTACTGCGGGAGATGCCGGAGTTCAAACTGCGGGCGCTGATGATTAAGGACCAGTCGGCCGTTCGCAAAACCCCGAGCGAGGCTTTGTGCATTCTCACCATCAAGGTCTGGAATGCGGTGAAGGGCAATAAGATGCTCAAGCACCTGGGCATACAGGTCAACGAAACGCGGGCGAAGATTCTCTAACGGAGGCCGGCGCATGAAGCGGAAATGGTATGCACTTATGGTCTACGGGGGCCGTGAGAATAACATCGCGGCCGACATCCGCGACGGCGCGATCGAGGCCGGGTTGAAACGGGCGGTCGGCAATGTCCTGGTGCCGACCGAAACTACGCGGGTGCTGCTGCGGAAGAAGTGGCAGGCCCGCACCCGCGCTAAGTACGGCGGGTATTTGTTTGTCGAGCTTAATCCGATACCGCCGGTGGTGCGAATGCTCCGGGGCATTGCCGGCACGTTCGGCCTGCTGCCGAGCGACGAGCGGCCCGTACCGCTTGCCGAGGATGAGGTGCTGGGTCTCCTGGCGGATTGCCGGGTGACCCGCACCAATGCCGTGCGGCAGGCGCGGGTGATGATCCCCTATGAGATTGGGGACCAGGTCAAAATAGTTCGGGGGAACTACAGCGGCACTTTCGGGGCCGTAACAGAAATCGATGAGCCACGGCCGGGGGCCGAACCTATCGTCACGGTGGCGGTGGAAATCCTCGGCCGGAAGGCTCCGATCAGCGTGCCGTACTGGCAAGTGGAGGTGATATGATCTACGGACCCGATACTTTGCCTTATGATGTGGCCGCCCTGCGGCGCATCAGGCTCCGGCCGCCGATCTCGGCCGGAGCCGCGTGGACGGGAATTCCCCACCACGAGCTACTGCATGAGATTATAGCGCAGGCCCAGGCCCGCGACTGGTGCGGCCCCACGCCCGCCGCTACTTATGCTCTCGGCCGGTACGAATCGGATATGGCGGCGGCGATCCTTCTGGATCGATACTCTCCCCCCTTTTCGGTGTTTGCTCCCTTCATCGGCATTATCAACTGGAATAGCCGACGGCGCAATGTGGAAATTCTCCTGGGCGTTCAGATAACTAATGACGGCGAGCAGTACTCGACGGTACTCGATACCCCGCTACTGCAGCATAAGCACACCGGTGGCTTTGCCATCCCCGAAAAGGTAACGGGTGCTATGGACATTGCCGCCGGCCTGCTCCGGCGGGTGCCGGCCTACATCATCGACCGCAAGGGTGTGGACCTGGATGATACCGAGGCCGACCGCCTGCTAATGGCGGCCGGGCGGCGGGGTCTGGTTGCCCCGTCACGCATGCTGGAGGTAGATGCCGCGTTCAAGCAGCGGGGCCGCTCGGAGCTGGGGTTGATGCGGACACCATCGGCCTGGGACTTACTGGCGGCCTTCTCGCTGATAGCGCAGAAGGCCCCGGCGTTGTATCAGATGGATTATCTTCGGGAGTTCGGTCGAATGCTGCCGGTGGCCGGGAAAATCCCGGCTTGACCCGGATATAGGGTTTCATATAACGACTACCCGATAATACTATGGAGATGGTGCAATGTGCCGAGCGGCGGTGGAAACGACCTACCTGGATGTGCGGCGGTTGATCGGCAACGCCGTGGCAATCTTCATGCGCCGCTACGGCGGCAGTTTCGAGGACCATATGGCCGATGCAAGTTTATGGTTTATGGATGCCTACCGAAAATGGGACGGGTCACGGTCCTCGTTTGTGACTTATGTGCGCGGTTATATCTACTGGCAGCTCCTCGAAAAGCAGCGGCAGTATATGCATGCCAACCGCCGCATCGACCGCGAGGTGATTTACCTCGATGAATTGGTTGGTCCAACGCCGCCTGCATTCGATCTGGGTAGCTGGCTCGGCGGCCTGTCCGACGAGGCGCGGACGGTGGCCCGGCTGGTGTTTGAGACGCCGATGGATATTCACCACGCCCTGGCCGTGCGGGGCTCGGATAGCGCCGGCCAGTACCGCACCGCCATCCGCCGTTACCTAAAAGACCTTGGCTGGTCGGCGGCCATGATCGCCGCGTCGTTTTCGGAAATCCGGAGGGCACTGCGATGACCGCGCGTGTGATTGCTATGCACGAAATCCGCGTCGATGAAATCAAAATGATGAAGGCCGGCGAGGAAATGGCGGCAGAAGTAGAGCGGCAGTTTCTGCGGGGCATTCGCCCGGTTCAAGTTGGCGATGAGGGGACTGCCGGCACCTTGATAGTTGGGGATTCATCGTTGTCGGTAATGAACTGGAAGTGCGTTGCAGGCGGCATCAAGGAACCACCGATAGTAAAGGCTGCTTGCAAGTTCAAGCTGTCGAAAGCCAAACTCAACCGCAAACAACGAAGGGCACTGCGATGAAAATAAGTAGAAAAGAACGGCTTAGAAAATACCCAGTAAGAACATGCCTGACAATGCACAGGTGCTGCCTTTGTAACAAGGACATCACCTATGGCAATTCGTACCATGACGGCGGTTATAGCCGCCGTGCCCATGTCAAATGTGTTGTTAAATAATGACACCCCTTTATCCATACCAGGAAATCGGCGTACTCAAGCTAGAGTCAACGGGCGGCCGTGGTCTGCTCGGTGACGAGCAGGGCCTGGGTAAGTCGATCCAGTCCCTTGCGTGGTATCGGCGCTACCTCTACCCGGCCGGGCCGGCGGTTATTGTTTGCCCGGCGACCGTGAAGTGGAACTGGGCCAACGAGGCGTCGAAGCACCTGAACCTGCGGGCCGAGATACTCGAAACAACCCGGCCGCCGCGCATTAACTCAGGTTTCATATCTAAGCGGTGTGTTCTGATTATCAATTACGACATCCTTTATGCCTGGGTGAGGTGGCTACTGCACTTGGAGCCGCAGTTGGTCATTGGCGACGAGGTACAGAAAATCTGCAATATGCAGGCCCGCTGCACGCGGGCGTTCCACCGGCTATGCAAGCCCGTGCCGCACGTTCTGGCGCTATCGGGCACCGCCATGAAGAACCGGCCGATAGAGTTGTTCTCGGCGTGCCACGTCCTTTGGCCGGAGGAGTTCCCGTCGATGCTGGACTTCGGGTGGAAATACTGCCAGCCCGAGAAGGTGTTCGGTGTCTGGAAGTTCAAGGGCGCGGCGAACCTGCCCCACCTCAACAAAAAGTTGAACCGGCTTGGCATGGTCCGTCGGCTGAAGAAGGATGTATTAAAGGATTTGCCGGCGAAAACCCGCACAATTATCCCGGTCGATATTAAGGACCGGGGCCAGTACCAAAAGGCCATGACCAACTTTTTTGCCTGGCTGAAAACCTACGAACCCGGCAAGTCGCCATCGGAGCGGGCCGAGAAGTTGGTGCAGATCGGCTACCTGAAGCGACTGGCGGCGCGGTTGAAGATGGGGTCGGTTATTGACTGGATCGAAGACTTTTTGATGGCTACCGACGGCAAGTTAATTGTTTTTGGGATACACAAGAAAATCCTCCGGCCGCTGCATGAGCGGTTCCCGGCTAGTGTGCTACTCGACGGCGAGGTAGTTGGTAAGGACCGGCAGAAGATGATCGATCAGTTCTCGCATGACAAGCGAATCCGAATCATGTTCGGCAATATCGTGGCGGCCGGCGTCGGCTGGAACGGCACGGCCGCAAACACAGTGGCGTTCGCCGAGCTAACCTGGGACCCGGCCAGCCATACACAGGCCGAGGATCGTATTCACCGCATCGGCCAGAAGAACGCCGCGAACGTGTATTACCTGGTGGCCCGCAATACGATTGAAACAGTATTGTGTGCCATCCTACAGAAGAAGCAACGAATACTCGATCAGGTGCTTGATGGTGGCATTGATCGGGGTGGTTTGTCGGTGTTCAATGAGCTATTCGAGCGAATGGCCTCAATTTCCAATACGCCCGAGGAGAAGTGAATGTGTGAGCATGAGAACTTTGACGTTGCGGCCACAATCAACCGGATGTCAGAGGTCGATAACGGCCCGATCAAACGCTACCAAGCTGACATCCGAATCGTGTGCGCTGAATGCAAATTGCCATTCCGGTTCGTCGGCTTACCGATTGGCCTAGACCTGACCGGCGCGGCCGTTTCGGTGGACGGTGAGGAAGGCCGCTTTGCGATACTGCCGCGCGGCGAAGTGATTACTCCGCTTGATGGAGTCGGCGGCTTTACGGTGAAGAGGACGACAAATGGAAGGTAAACTGACCCAGCAGGAGTTTGATGAAATGCCGGGAATAACTATCCATCTTCTTGTAAGCGACGGCAACGCTGCAAGAGCTTTATGTTCAGGGGAAGTAATCGACCCCAACCGGTGGCTTGAGGACACCATATCTGTTCGCAAGCAATGCCAGGTGTGTCTAAACGCGAGCAGACGACACAATAGGTCGAGCTCGTGATGGGGCTGGCGGAACTGGTTTACAAACAGAGTGAGTTACTAACACGAAAGACGGAGAGCGATGACACTAAGAGAGTTGCGTGAGGCGCTGAATAAGGCACCGGCCGAATCATTGGATCAAGACGTTTCGATGTGGGTGCAAAATTGCGGACATGGCAAAGACAAGCGCTACTCTGTGCATATTGTCGAAGCCGTTCGCATTAGGGGGGCATACGGCGATATTCAGCCTTGGTCTATTTGGCTCGTTGAATGCGACCTGTTCAGCAAAGAGCATTGTGTTTATCCCGAAGATGATCGGCGAATGTATCTATCGGACATCGGATATTTCAAGGATCGGGCCAAAACCAAGACACCTGCTGAGTAGTTTTTGGGCGGAAGTGCGGCGGCTCGAAGGGGAAACTGAAACATGCCAAACAAAGTTGACATATCTCCGGCAGCGCGGGTTGCCGCAGTGAAGCAAATACTCGAAGGCAGCAAGCGTTACTCGGCGAAGTACAAGTTGGTTGCTGCCCGGAAGGTGTGGTGGTGGAAATGCCAAGCGTGCGGCAGTGGTTTCCCCAAGACTAAGCCTTCGCCACCACGCATATGCCAAAGATGCCGAAGGAAGCATGGCCAGTTTTCGCCAATTACAATGCCACGGTAGCGCCGAGGATTACTTGCCCGAGCCGCCGTGGCGGTGAAGCAATCGCCCGTGAGAGGAGAGAGGGACGACATGATTAAGAACTTGGAAACGACTGACCCGCGAAGCTGTCTCAGCAAAGCGCATCCGACTGAAATGCTCTTTGTCTTGCTCGGCCGTGATGCAGCCGCGCCGGGCGCAATTCGTGCGTGGATCAACGAACGTATTCGATTGGGCAAGAACACGCCCGACGACGATCAGATCATAGAAGCACGCCAATGCGCGGCTTACATGGAAAGCCATCGCTCCGCTGCCGCAAATCGCCCGGAGGGATGAACATGGCGACCGAGAATTCCGACACGCCCGAGCAAGCCGAGCGAGTCGAGTTGGCTAAGGTTCCATGCGTTCTCTGCGGTCGGTCGCTGGCCCTGGGTGATTATCTCGTAATCTTTTTCGCAAACTTCTGGGTGCATAACCAATGCTGGATGCACCGCCAAAGGGAGGGATGAACATGGCGAAACTGAAGTGGAAAGCAACGGAGTATGAATGTGATCCGCGATTCGTAATTTGGGCGAGAGAGTGCGGCGGTTGGATTTTGTGGGACAGTCAGGGGAAGTGCAAGACGTTCGCCACCAAAGCCGCCGCGCAGGCGGAAGCGGAGCGGAGAAGCAAACCCAAGAAGGGAGCAAAACATGGCACGAAGTAAAAACCATACGGTAGGCGATGTTGGCAGGCCGCGAATGATAATTGACCTGCCCGACTATCTGCAAATGGCAGTTCGCTTACGTGCGGTAAAGACTGGCTTGACTACTGGGAACATCATCGGCATGGCCATCGAAAACACTTACCGAAATGAGATTGCTGAAGCACAAAGATACATCGCCGTAAGGAAGGCACGCCATGCGAAAGCCAAGTGACCGCGCCTACCGGGCCGCGTTGAAGCGGCTGGCAGTCAAACTGAAGTTGGCTGAAGCAAAGGTAGATCAAGAGTTTCAGTTGCAGACAATGCTGTCTCTTGATGCGGGCGACGACCTGCTATTGATTGCTCGCTACTGCCTCGCCCGCGACCTGAAATCCAAGGGGAAGAAATGAGCGAAGAACTGCGAGCGGCGGCGGAACGACTGATCGCCGATTACGACGAGAATCCAGAGCGTGAGACCTGGCTGTGGTTCGCTGACGCGAAATTGCTGGCAACGCACTACTTGGCCAAACCCGCCACGCCAGCGGGAACGTGGGCAGTTGTGTCTGATAGACACGGCTCATCGCTTTGGTGCGACGGTGTACTAATGTGTGAAGGCGAAACCAAGAACATCGACCGCATTGCCGCACTGCTGAACGAGTGCGCGCGGCTCGAAGAGTCCAACCAGACGCTATTGAAACTTGAGGAGCATTTGAACGACAAACTAGACGCCTTGCGGGCCGATGTGGAACGACTGAAAGGGGCCACGGATGGCGAAGCCGCCGCAACTTAGACCGACAGCCAACCCGTGCCGCCCTCGGAGAACAACCATGAGCGAGGTGAGTGATGCGGTTAAAACGTGATGAGCAGAACCGACGGCGGTTGCACACTTATATCATCGCCGGTGTGCCAATAGAAATCTTCGACCGCTTCAAGGCGGTGTGCGCCCGTCGCCACGAGTCCATGAAAAAGGTTCTAGTCAACTATATGAAACAAATCATCGAGGCCGATAATGAAGTTCACCGAATTACTTGATGAGTATCGCATTCCATATCTCGCCGAGGGCCATGAGCACTGCCGGTCGGGTTGGATTCAGCTTGACTGCATTCTTTGCAACCGGCCCGGCCACTACCGCCTTGGGTACAACTTGGCGAAGGGTTATCTATCGTGCTGGAACTGCGGATGGGTCCGGGTTGTCGATTACCTATTGGCGGCCCTGGGGCTACCCTACGGCCGCGTTCGGGCGCTAATAGATGGCCTGGACCGTATAGCGGGGCCGCCCCGGCAACGGCATGCCGGGACGCTAAAGTTACCGGACTTCATCGAGCCTATGGGGCCGGCGCACCGCAAGTATTTGAAGGGTCGGGGGTTCGACCCGGACGAAATCGAGCGGCTCTGGGGTGTTGCGGGGATCGGGCAGACCCCCCGGCTCGGCTGGCGGCTGTTCATCCCGATAATTCACCGGAGCGAAACGGTTAGCTGGACCACCCGCTCAATCGCGCCGGGCGACACTATGCGGTATCGGTCGGCGGGGGTTAACGAGGAAAAGCTACCGCACAAGGAGCTACTTTACGGAGGGGATTATGTTAAGCACGTGGCGATCATTGTGGAAGGCCCTCTCGACGTATGGGCCATTGGACCAGGGGCCGTGGCCACCTGCGGGACGGCATACTCACGACGACAGCTTTTACAAATGGCGTTATACCCCACACGGGTCGTACTGTTTGATACTGAGCGTGCTGCACGTAGACGTGCGTCCGCGCTTGCTAACGATCTCATGGTCTTCCCCGGTAAAACCTACAACGTGACGCTATCGGCGAAGGACGCGGCGGCGGCCTCGAAGGCTGATATCAAGGAACTGCGTAAACGATTTTTGGAGTAGAACCATATATTACAACGGTGCCAAGTCTAAAGTAAAAGGCCTTACTGGTATTATCCAGGGGCTCATTAAACCCGGCGGCTCTTATTGGGAGCCTTTTGTCGGGGCCGGTCGCATCATGGAGCGGATTACAAACTGTAATCGGTACGGCAGTGATACCAATCGGCATATCATTAACATGCTCGTAGCAATTCAAAATGGCTGGCAGCCGCCGACAAGGGTTACACCCGAAGATCATGCACTATGGCGCAAACGAGCGGCCAAATCTAATAGCCCGATGGTCGCGTTTGTCGGGCATGGCTGTTGCTTTGGGGGGGTTTTCTTTGGTGGTTACGCACGTCACGTGCGTAACCAAACCGATCCAGCCATAGCTGAAGTGGCCCGATCTTCGATTCTCAAGCAGAAACCCAAATTAGAGGGTGTTGATTTCAAAGTAAGAGACTACCGAGAAGGTTACTGGGGTATGGGGCATCTTGATCTTGCCTATATGGACCCACCCTATGCTAACACAAGTCCGGTAGGAACTAAGGACACATTTGATCATGATGAGTTCTGGAAGTTCTGCGAGCGGCTAGTTAAAGGAGGAACGGCCGTATTGGTTTCCGAGTACAGTTGCCCGTTGAAACAGGCACGAGTGGTCTGGCAAAAGACGTATTTGAAGTCACTTCGGTCTGCCGATGGAGTCAAGCACAAAACCGAAAAACTCTATTGTCTATCACCACAAGTAAAAACACAAATAGGATTTGGGTTTTAATGCACTATGCCGGCTCGAAGTCGAAAGTACGCGGCATCACCTTGGTGATCCAATCATTCATTCCGCACGGCGGTATCTATTGGGAGCCGTTCGTTGGCGCAGGCCGGATGATCGAACGGATAAACAATTGCCGTCGCTACGGTTCGGACTTGGATGTTCATATCATCGACTTGCTGAAGGCCATGCAGAATGGCTGGCAGCCGCCCGGTAGTTTATCGGAGAAAGAATACCAGCACTGGATGAAGGTCGCCAAGACCACAAAGACTCGCGATCCGATGATTGCTTTCGTTGGTTATGGGTGTTCGTTTGGTGGGGTGTTCTTTGGTGGTTACGCACGGTGCGAGAAGGGTGTTAATAAAACCGTTGCCGCGATCCATGCCAGGAACCAGCTATTGTCGTCCCGGCGCATGATTCAAGGCGTCGAGCTCCGCGTGCGGAATTATACCAAGGGCCTTTGGATTGACGAGCAGCCGGATGTTATCTACGCCGACCCGCCGTATGAGGGCACCCGCAAGGTTGGTGGGCTTGGCGGGTTCGACAACACGGCCTTTTGGAAATGGTGTCAGCAACAAGCTGGGTTAGGATCGGTTGTACTTGTGTCTGAGTACATCTGTCCGATTGGTGGTGCCAGGGTTATATGGGAAAGACAAGTCAGGAAGTCGTTGCGAGCGACCGATGGTACGACACATAAAGTCGAGCGGCTGTATTGCATCGGTGCCGGAACGAATAGTAACATCGGGTTTGGTTACTAGAGGGGGCTCATATTTGCGCCCCTCTCAAAATAGGAGAAATGTAATGGCATCAACGAATGGCAATGGCAAGAAGGAAGAGGTGCCTTGTGTGGATTATCGTCGGGAGCTACGTTGCTACGACTCCAGTCGTTGGCGAATGTACCCCAAGATATTTGACTTCATCTTTGATCCGATTGAAGCGAAGGTGATGGCCTTTCTGATCGACAAGGCCGCAAGCTATGAGCATATAAATAATCGGGGTGGTTGGTTTTACTGTACAGTTGATGATATGGAGTTTTATGCAGGCATTGCATCGGATACACAACTTCGGACTATTACACGGCTACGCGAGCGGGGGTTACTAGAGGTGGAAAAACGTGGCATACCAGCCAAACGGTGGCTGCGAATAATCACCGCTGTACTGAACAGGTTGACGGAGGAGGCCGAAGCTAGTCGAGAGCCGCTGATAACCAAGCGTCAGTTAGAGCACCGACGCAAAATCGTCGGGGAATTACGGCAGGAATGGGAAGAAGGTGGCTAGATTGCCTAGAATTGTCTAGTTACCGCAGATGTGCGGTAACTAGACCCCGCAGATGTGCGGTAACTATTACATAGATAAGAACACACAGGAAGACAGAACACACTGTCGCCGAATTTTATGGCATTTTTCCCGCAGGAACGCCGGCCCCCCGCGAACGTATTACCGTCCGACCGGTTGTACGCACGCACGCTCTGTGCGGCGCTGGTTGAACGAGCGCTAGTCGGCCACCGTAGTCGGATGTCGGTATGGGCGCGACAATTTAGTCTGCTGCGCAAGGACGGCTACGGGATATGCCAAATCGAGGAAACCCTGCTGTGGTACACCTCCCAAGTGGGGCGGCCATTTATACCCCAGGCCTTTTGCGCCAAAAGTTTCCGCCTGAAGTATCCGGCCATCCTGGCGGCCTACGGCCGGTGGAAAACCGAAAACACACAAACGCCAATAACCGAGGCGGCGCGCATCGCCGCTACGCGGCTTGGCCGGCGCGGTTGGCCGAAGGGGTCGAAGGGGCAGCTACCCGAGGTATGCCAGCAAAGCCTGGATAACCTCACGGCCTTCGCCAACCGTCTTAACGGGATGCGTTTGCCGGCCGAAATGAGCGCCGGCGACCGCAATCTTCTAGCGCGGTTTATCATGCATGTGCGCCCCAAGTTAGCCGGCGCGGCGTTCGCGGTTGAGCAGCACCTGCAAACCGTCAACGCGGCGCTGCAGGGCTGGGATGCCTGGTCGGGCAACCTACGCGCGTTCGTTTGGCACCCCGATAATAAAACGGTAGGCCGAACGGGGCGCGAGTGGGCAAACCGTTATGCCCACCGCCCCGAGCTTTGGGATATGTTGGTTGCCACCGTTAGTGGGGTAGCCTATACGCCAACCCAAATGGCCGGTGCCGGCCGGGGCCGCGATGGGGGGCCGGGTGCCGGCAAAAGCCGGTCGGGGCCGCCGTAGGGGCCAAAATGGCGGCCCGTTGCCGCCCAAAATGGCGGGCGGCTTCGTCCGGGCTGGGTAGGTGGCCGCGCAATTCCGCCTCGGCGTCAAGAAATGCCGCGAGTTGGTTGGGGGAAATGTTCATCGGACGCCATCCTTTCCTGTGCCTACCGGCATAGTAGCAAGGGACGTGCCAAAGTCGAGGAGGTTCGGAGAAATGCCTGAGTACAGCAAAGGTCTGTTGTATATTCGCCTGGGTGACCAGGAGTTCTATAGATTGCGTGGACCCTATGAGTGTCATGTTTATACATGGCCTGATGTGATTGGCCACGCCTTTAAGTATGTGCATGAGGTAACTGTGAAGGTTTGTACTGGGATGCACTTATTTCAGTTGGGGGTGTATTATCCGGCTGTATTACTATCTCGTTGGGGCAGTCTACGATGCGAGCGAATTCCAATTATGGTATACACAACCAGCGGGGAGTATAATACGACTTGCGGGTGGACCTTTGATGTTCGTGGTGTGGCTCATACATGAGTATTCGTATCGAACAACGGGATGGTGCAACCGAGCGGCGCGTGGTGACCGCCATGATCGTGGATGCGGTCGTCCTCGGTCGCATCTACAGCCGCTGGGAGCGCGACGCCCTGCAGGCGCGGTGGTCGAATATCATTGGTGGTTGGTGCTGCGACTTCTACAAGCGATATGGTAAGGCCCCCGGTAAGGCCATCGAGTCGATCTTTGAGACCTGGGCGCAGGATGCGAACGACGAGGACACGGTCAAAATAGTTGAGAAGTTTTTGGGTGATCTATCGGGCGAATACTCTCGACTACGTAAGCAATCCAACTCCGAGTACATGATCGACCTGGCCGCCCAGCACCTAAACCGGGTGAAGTTAACCCGCCTCGCCGAGTTGATTCAGGGTGACCTCGCCAATGGCGACATTGATAAGGCGCAAAAAAGGGCAACCGAGCACACCCATATTGAGATGGGTGAAGGCTCGGTTATTGATGTGCTGCAGGATGTCGAGGCGATCAAGCAGGCGTTTAAGGAAAAGGGCAAGCCGCTTATTAACTATCCCGGTGCACTAGGTACATTTCTCGATGATACCTTTGAGCGGGATGCCTTTGTTTCGTTTGAGGGGCCGGAGAAGGTTGGTAAGACGTGGTGGCTACTTGATGTGGCGTGGCGGGGTATGCTGGCCCGCCATAAGGTGGCGTTCTTCGAGGTAGGCGACCTATCGCAGAATCAGATCATGCGGCGGTTTATGGTACGGGCATCGCGCCGGCCGTTCAAAGCCGGCGTTTGCCGGCGGCCGATTAATATTACCCACGGCCCCGATGATATGTACGCTACGGTGGACTTTGATGAGAAGGAATTCAAGCACCCACATAGTTGGCAGGCGGCCTGGGGGGCCTGCCAGCGGGTAACACGGGACCATGGTGAGTCGCTTCTGAAGTTATCTATTCACCGGGCTAATACGATTAGTGTTCACGGGATTGAGTCGATCCTCGACCGCTGGGAGAAGGAGCTGCGGTGGGTGCCCGACATAATTGCGGTTGACTACCCGGACATTCTTTCCCCGCCGTCGCGTGCCATTGAAAGCCGGGATCAGATCAACGAGACGTGGATGGGCCTGCGGTCTATATCCCAGCGGCACTGCCTGCTGGTAACGGCCACTCAGTCCAATAAGGCCAGCTATGACGCCGATGTGATCGACCGTTCGCACTTCAGCGGCGACAAGCGGAAGAATGCTCACGTTACGGCGATGATTGGCCTGAACGTCCACGAGCCGGAAAAGGAGCAGATGCTTACCCGGCTGAATTATGCCGAGCTACGCGAGGGTGAGTTTGTGTCATCGAAGTGTGTCCACGTAGCCGGCGCACTAGGCATTGCCAACCCTGCACTACTGAGTACTTTCTAATGGAAACACCGTACACCCGTGAGTGGTTCAAATACTACGAGGGCATTACTCGTTCCTCGGCCCAGGTGATTGTGCCGTTGGTCATGGACCTTATCCGGCCGAAGTCGGTGGTCGATGTCGGCTGTGGGACGGGGGTGTGGCTATCGGAGTTTGTGGCTGCTGGAATTACGGATTATTTAGGGTTTGATGGGAATTGGATTGATTGCGAGGATTTATTCATCCCCTTCAATAAGTTTGGTGTGATAAACTTGACCGAACTTCAAAAAATACCTCCTTCGAGTGGGTTTGATTTAGTGGTTTGTTTGGAAGTTGCCGAGCATATTGCTGGTATCCATGCGCCGGAATTGGTGCAGTATTTGACAAATTTAACAACATCACACGTGCTATTCTCGGCTGCTACGCCGGGCCAGGGCGGCACCGACCACGTCAACGAGCAGCCGCATGAGTACTGGCAGGAGTTGTTTGCAGCGCGGGGTTATGTGCGTTCCGATCCGATCCGCCCGCTGATTGCCGATAATGAATTGGTGGCCCGGTGGTATCGGAACAACATCTTTGTCTTTACGAGGGCGGGGAAATGAGTCACGGACCAGTGTTTAGGTTTCAGGAGTTGATTCTTCTGTTAGCGGAGTTGCGGACTAAGCCAAGTAGCGGACTTCTTTTTTCTGAGCGCACTACATTAGAGCAGCTTCAGTGCCTTTTGGTTGCTGTTGAGGAGGTTCATAGTCAGAAGGCCGACGACAAGTGCTGGATGGACAACAGCAAAATATATGAGGCGGCGGGGTTGCCGCCGGCCGACAAAACGGTGGGAGATAAGTTTGCCATGCTCAAGAATTGCGCTCGCTACATTGAGGACCAGTGCGACGGCGGTGGCGCGTGGAAGTCATATGCGGAGCTGGAGAGGCTTGTTGTTGCGCAAAATGAACTGATCCACGAGTTATCCGCCAAGTATGCGCGGCTATCGCAGGCGATGACTAAGGCCGCCGAAATACATGGTCGGCAGGCACGGGATATTACCGTGCTGAAAGAGATAACTAGAACCATGAGGCAGTTGTTGGATCAGGGCAGATAGGTTGAAAAAATCGCCCTGAAACGTTAGGATCGATACCCCGCCCGCTATGGTTTAGTATGGCTGCCTGGAAGGATAGCTACTACGTCCGCATCTACCAACTCGCCCGCGAGGGTGCGAAGGACGCGCAGATAGCTCGCGCCCTGGGCGTTACCCCCGCGACCTTCGTAGTGTGGAAAAAGAAGAAGCCGGCGATCAACAAGGCTCTCTATGAGGCGCGGGGCAAGGGGCCGACCCACGAGCAGTTCGGCGATTACGTCTACAAGCGGCTATCGCCCGCACTGAAGGAGGTATGGGACAAGGTAGTTTTGCTGGATAGGCAGCCGAACGGTATTCAACGCATCGAGGCAATGCTGGCCGAGAACGGTACGCGGGTGCGGCAGCACCTATTCGTTCATGCTTTGATCCACGCCAATTTCAACATGTCCGAGGCTTGCAGGCGCGTGAATGTTACAAAGGCCACCTTCAGTAGCTGGGTAAGGGATGACCCGGAGTTTGCCGCGCTAACCGATGAGATATTCTGGCACCGCCAGAACTACTGCGAGGGCGCGTTGTTCAAACTGATCCGCCGGGGCATCCCGTCGGCTATTCTGTTCGCTAATGAAACCCTGAATGCCCAGCGGGGCTATGCCCGCAAAACAAACTTACAGGTTGCCGGAACGGTGCAGCATAACCACCTGCACGCGCCGGTTAACCTTGACGCCCTGGATATTCCGGTGGAGCTACAGGAGCGGCTGCTGGAGGCGATGCGAACCAAAAAGGTCGATACCATCGACGTACCTATGCTGGAGGGCAGTAGCAATGAACGCGCTTGAGCAGGTTGGTTTGTGTACTATTACACTTTTAGTGTTTAGCCTCGTCGGTGGGCTGGGTTGGTTTGTGTGGTATGTAGTGTGGTCTCTTGTTGACCTGAAGGATAATCAGAGTGCGTGGAGTGATATTATCGACAACCTACGCAGTGAGATTCAGGACTTGAAGAACCCCAAAGACCCCGACAATGAAAAAGAGTAAAACTCCGCACGCGGTCCTTGGCGTGCCGCCCGACGCATCGGCTGATGAGGTGCGGAAGGCATACCGCAAGAAGGCACGGCAGCACCACCCCGACCGGGGCGGCGACCCGGAGAAGTTCCGTGAGGTCCAGCATGCCCTCAAGCAAATAACCAATTCAACACCGGACGACGGCACGCCCGAAGATAAGCAGCTTCACGCCACGCTCCTGGTGTTAGGGCAGGCGTATCAGGCGGTGCTGGTTGATATGATCAAGGCGGGCCGCCAGCCGGAACAGGAGGACATAGTCCGGGGGATGCGTAGGGCGCTAGATGCCGGCCGCGATAGCTATAAAGCGGCGCTGGCCGAGGTGACCAAGATCGAGAAGTTGGTCAACCGATCTATCAAGCGGTTCAAGCGGAAGGATAAGCGGGAGGACCAGAACTTCATGCACAACGTTCTGGAGCACCACCTGGATAGCCTCGGCCACCAACGCCGCGAGATTGAGCAGGGTCTGGTGACCAATGCCGAGTGCTACAAAATGCTTGATGAGCTGATCTATGAGGTAGACAAACAACCCGAGCCGCAGTTTATGTCCCGTGAGTGGAGTATAGCACGCGGCCGTTTTACGATGGGGTAACTGTAGATTGATCGTTCGTGAAATCGATGTAGTGCGGTCGCTGTGTCGCCGCTCCTTCAAGCACTTTGTAAGGGAGTACTGGGCCGAGGTTCCCGGTGTCACGCCGCTGATCTGGAACTGGCACATGAATGTGCTATGCGACGAGGCCCAGCGGCTGTTCGAGTTGGTACTTAATAACGACCTTGATAACGACGATGAGGACATGGAGGTGTTCAACGTGCCGCCCGGCACGTCGAAGTCCTCCGTCCTCTCAATTCTATTCCAGGCCTGGACGTGGACGAGGATGCCGAACTGCCGGCACATGTGTGTAAGCCACACCGAGGACTTGGTCCTCGACCTATCAACCAAGTGCCGCGCCGTCATTACCGGCGAGAAATACACCGAGTGCTTTCCCGAGATTAAGATCGTTCACGACCAGGACACCAAGGGCTACTTCCGCCTTACGCTGGGCGGTGGTCGGTTTAGCTGCACCATCGGCGGCAAGAACCCAATGGGCTTTCATGCCCACATCATCAGCGTAGACGACCCTATTGACCCGCGCAAGGCCCTGTCCGAGCTGGAAATGAAGAATGCCAACGACTACATCCGCGAGACTCTGCCAAGCCGCCGCATCCTTGGCGTTCGTACTGTTATGTTTCTCATTATGCAGCGCCTGCACGAGGACGACCCGTCCAACACAATGCTTAAGTGGACGGGGGTGCGGCATATATGCCTGCCGGCCATTCTATCGGACCACGTCTATCCCGAGTCGCTTCGGAAGCACTACGACAAGGATGGGTTGCTGGAACCGGTGCGGCTGCCCCACGGCGTACTCAAGGAGCGGGAGAAGCAGTTAGGCCAGTACGCCTTCGCGGGTCAGTATGGGCAGAATCCGATCCCGGCCGGCGGCGGCATGTTCAAGACCGCCCGTCTGAAAACGGACCAGACGCCCCCGCATAGTTTCCTCTGGATAGTGCGTGCCTGGGATAAAGCAGGAACTTCTGGGGGTGGTGCGTACACCGTTGGTGTGTTAATGGCTGAGGATAAGGACCACCGATTTTGGATACTCGACATAGTCCGTGAGCAGTTAGACTCGGCTGAGCGCGAGCGGCTGATCAAGTTAATAGCGGGGCAGGACGGCCGCAATGTGTTTGTCATACTTGAGCAGGAGCCGGGCTCCGGAGGGAAGGAGTCGGTTGAGAATACGGTGCGGAACCTGGCCGGCTGGCGGGTGCGGGTGTACAAGGTCGGCGCATCCGAGGGTTCCAAGCAAACGCGGGCCGACCCGTTCTCGGTGCAGGTCAACGGCGGCAATGTTTACCTCAAGGCCGGCAACTGGCACGATGACTTCATTGATGAGCTGAAGCACTTTCCGCTCTCGCGCTATAAGGATCAGGTGGATGCCTGCTCGATGGCATTCAACATGATCACCAAGAAGAAGATCACGGTGGGGGGCATCGTATGAATGAGCCTAGTCATGCCGACTTTTGTTTACTGTCAAACGCATTCAATGAAAGGAGAAGATGCGATGTGGATCAAACAGTTAGAATTAACGACTGGCTGAAGAAAATGATTGTGCAAACAGCGGCCCTGCTGCCAAAGAAGGGTTGTCATATGCCAAGCCACCACTGGTCGTGCACATGCCGGGGTGAGGGGGGCGACCGATAAAGACCTATTGATACGGCCATAGGTAATACCGTATATTCCCCGGCTGTTGTACGGCTAACCAGTCTACGAGGGGAAAACCATGAAGGCCGGCGCAAAAATGCCGCAGAAGCACAGTCCGTGGAAGGCTAACGAGTGGGGCATCTGCGACTCCACCATCGGCACCGAGGGTTCCGATAGCATCACCGTCAACCTGGCCCTTAAGGATTACGAGAAGGTCGCGGTCGGGGTCCGGGTCCACGTTCCTTATTACATTTCCTCCGACTCCCTCGGGCAAACGCCCGTTGCCACCGCCATGACCGGCGCGGTGGCCGTAGGCACCAGCGGCGGCCTGCAGGAGTTCGTCACCGGCAAGTCCGGCTTTGGCATCACTACCACCGCCGGCCTGCTCGATGTGAAAATCACCGACAGCGGCGCAAAAACTGTCTACCTTAATATCTGCAGCCCGGACGGAACGATCACCACGATTGGGCCGATCACCTTTGCCTAACCTCCGGTAGGGCCGCGCGGCAGCCGGAAACGACGGTGTCTGGATACGATAGACGGAAAGTCACCGGGCGGCGGGTTAGGCGGCGGCAGGGATATCCCGCAAGTCTATCCCTGCCGCCATCTCTAATAATAACCCCGCCCAATATATGCTATAAACAGGAGGTTTCCGATGGTTCGTTATACCATCACCAACGGCAATGTGCAGATTGATGTGCAGGCAAAGACCGCCGAGGAGTTATCCGAGGTGCTCACCATCCTCGGCCTGCGTAATAATCCGCTAGGAAATCTGGTGCAATTAAATGACACCACACAGCTGGACGTATCCCAGTATAGGGAGGCGCAGGACCGGCCGACCAAACTTAACTGTAGTGTCATTTCAAGCAGTAAAATCAACACCGCAGTAAAGCAGTAAATGACTCACTATGACTACCCCATCGCATGGTTCTGGACTGGCCCCCGGACTAATAGTCCCCCGGACCCACTGCGAAGGGGTGTGTGGGGAGCCATGCGGTGCGGGTATTATAGGAGATTTACATGCTGACCGGACGCCGCGTACACCCGGATTTATCGGGTAGATTTACCGCCCTGCAGCCGGGCGATTATGCCAAAAATGAGCGGGGCCACTGGTATGGGAAAACCCCGAACGGACATATGTGCAACCTCGCCGGCCACACTATCACCGAGAACGCAAACGGAACAATCACCGCCGCTCCGTCGATTCGTGTTTTTACTATCAGGCGTGATGGCACTAATATCGAGCTGTGGCACGGGTATTTAGACAACGGAAATTGGCGGGAGTGTTGAAAACAACGACCGGGCCAGAAAACCTAACCAAAGGATGACTTCGCAATGACTATCGAAAAGGCCTTTATCGGTATGCCGATGCATACCACATCATGCCACCCCAGCGCAGCGGCCGGCATGCACCATGCCCTTGCCCAGGGCGCATCCTACCAGGGTGAAATCAACGCCTCCGCAATTTGCAACTCCAGCCTACCCTACTGCTTCGACATGCTGTGGTGCAACGCCCGTAATATGGGTGCGGATTACTTTGCCATGATCCATAGCGACGTGTGCCCGCATATGGGCTGGTTCAACATTCTCTACGATGAGCTGCAGCGCACCGGGGCGGACCTGGTATCGGCGGTTGTGCCAATCAAGAACGTCACCGGCATGACCAGCACCGGCATTGACGACACGGGCAATATCTGGCACCCGCGCCGGCTGACGCTGCATGAGGTATTTAAGCTGGACGAAACCTTCACCGATCCGCAGCTCCTGTGCAACACCGGCCTGTTCATTTGCCGACTCAAGCGGCCGTGGAATAAGGAGCCGATTGGCTTCAAGCAGTTGCATAAGATCGAGGTCAATGAGCACACGGGCGTTTGGGAGCCCTCGTTCATTCCCGAGGACTGGGACTTCTCCCGCCAGTTACGGGCGCGTGGCGTGCCCCACGGGAACATCTACGCCACGCGGAAGGTGAAGCTATTTCACGACCTGGAAATCTACAACAACTACTCGGCCTGGGGGCAGTGCAAAACCGACCCGGTTTGCCGCCCCGCCGATGAGAAGAAGGAAGCGGCATAATGGCATGGTCAAAAACAGCTCGCGAGGCAGCGGCCCGTGCGCGGGAATACAAACACAAAGCCAAGCGAAACATTACCCTTCGTGGGTATAAGCATATCCTTGAGGATATAGCAGATGAGCACAAGTCTGCTAAGAGAAAAGACTTTAGTATTGGGAGTATGGAAGCACGGCAACGGCATTACCACAGCAGGTGATTTATGGTCTGGTCCAAGCAGGCACGAGATGCCGCTAAACGAACCCGTGAAATGAAGAACAAACGCAAGGCTTCATTGGCCAGCAGTGAGCAGGATGTTCGCGAGAGGCGGGATAAGAAGAATGCCGCTCTAGGTAAACAGCGAAACAAAGAACAAGCTTACCGTCACCCCAGTGGCGCTTGGCGTGGATATAAAGAGTAGGAGTAAACAATGGTCTGGTCCAAGCAGGCACGAGATGCGGCGGCGAAAACACGCGGCGCGGCCAAGAAGCGGTCGGCCTTCCTGAAGTCCGGCAACTGGGTTGGCGGCACCAAGCAGGCCACGCCGCGCAAGGCAAACAAGGGAAGTTTCAAGCCGAAGGCGAAGTCTACACCCGCTGCGCCGCAGCATGCCGCATCGGCGGGTCAGTCTGTTAAGCCTAAAAACGAGTCGTCCTATACAGGGCCTAGTGGCACAAAGATGCATGTGTTTGGTGGTAAGGCATCTAGTTACTTTGGACCGGAACATACCAAGAAGGCCGAGGAATTCTATTCTAAGAAAACTTCCACGCCAAATCACACCACGCCGCAGGCCGGAAAGAAAACGCCGGCAGCGACTATTTCACCTGCGAGTGGAAACAAGCCTGGCGCGAAGCCGCCGACGGCGAAGTTGATTAGCCGCGACCAACATAACCAGGCGGCCAAGACAATCTCTAAGGTGACCGCATCGACGCAGAAGCATACTTTTAAGGTTCGCCACAAGGCATCGGGCCGCAAGTTCAATGTGACGGTGAAGGGTGCGTCACGTAATGAGGCAATGTACAAGGCAACTACTAAGCTCGCGGGTAAGATCACCGCACGTATGGACGCCCACATAAAGGCGAACCCAGCGAAAGGGCCAGGGAAGGCCCCCATAACACCCAAGCCGGCCGGGACTGCGCCTAAGCCCCCAATGGCAAAGTTGATCAGCCGCGACAATGGGCCGAAGCCGTCGTTTGCACGTAGGGCCGGGGCGGCGGTTGGTGGGGCATTCAAGGCCCTGAAAACGGGCCGTACCGCGTCCGGTATGAAAACCGGCAGCAATACACACCTACGGTCGATAGGGGCCAAGGTGGGCGGATTCGTCAAGAAGAAACTTGGTATCCACGAAAGGGGTACAATCATGCAATGGTCCGATGAGGCGCGGCAACTGGCGGCGAACGCCACCGCCAACTACGGCAAGCGAGGAATGAAGAAGGGCGTGCGTCGTAATCAAGGGGGTTTAGGAAAGAGTTACGCAGCAGATGACTACCACTCGCTTGTGAAGAAGCAGAGTAAGGTGGGCTGGCATGGACTATCAGATAAGGAGAAGAAAGTTTTATCTGATGAATCGATGCTGCGTGGCTTTCGAGGGAATGCTCGGGATATGGCCAGTCTGCCGCGAATGAAAAAGTCATCGCAGCGGTCGCCACGGTACTCTAGTTCGAAGCATGTTCGCGAGTTGATTCACGAGGTGCGAAAGGGAAGTAAGACCACCTCGCGAGGTGAGGTTGGTCGTGCATTCAAGGGGCGTGGTGGCGTGCCTGGTGCTAATGCTAAACAGTCCAAACTCGGTAGCGGTGGTCGCTTCAAGGCACTCAAGGATAAGTTAGGCGGCGAGGGCGTCAATGATCCCGCCGCCGTAGCGGCATCGATAGGCCGTAAGAAATACGGCGAGAAGAAGATGGCGAAGCTGTCTGCAGGCGGCCGGGCGAGTAATAACGCCAAACGCCATAAAGTTTCGGTCCCACCAAGTAATAATTACTAATGAAGATCATCCACCTAACCGGCGGCCTGGACGACCAGACGCCGGAAAGCGTCATCTCCTGGCACGCCGAGGCCAAGCGCCGCCTGGGTAGTTACTTCCGCTTCATCGACCCGGAGGAAACCCCGGTCGAGGTGCTGCGAGCTAACATGGATGACCTGATCTCCATTGCCGGCCTGGTGATTGTGTGCAACGATGCTCCCTCGGTCAATGCGATTGCCGAGTGGGTGCTGGCCGAGGATTTGGGCATTCCGGTGTTTGAGTTCGGCAGTACTGTTCCACTTTGGACAACGGCTAAGCAGTTCTTCACGGGCCGTTATCGCCGCTTTAATGAGCTATCGCAGTTGTGCGATTACCTGGTTGCCCACCGTGAGAACCCAACGGAGCATGGCACGGCGTCGTGGTCCAACCTGCGTGAGGTAGAGGAGTAATGTCGCAACGTAACGACCTGCGGGTGATACCAAACGACGGCGGCCACCGGGGCACGACGCTGCTGAACCATGCAGCTCACCCGCTGATGGCGGATATGCCGCAGCAGTTGTTGACTAATGCCTTCCTATTCCGCCGCGATCTATTTAGCAAGCTACTCGACCCGCGCCGCAACATCGACGCCGAGTGTGGCTACCCGGACCTTATCACACCTCAGATGTACCGGGGTGTTTACGACCGCATGGGTCTGGGCACCCGCGTGGTGTCGGTGTACCCCGAGGAGGCCTGGGCGGTAGACCCGGAGGTGTACGACGATGACGACCCCGGAACCGAGACCGACTTCGAGGCCGAGTTCGGCAAGCTACTCAAGAAGAAAAACCTCTGGCATTGGTGCCACCGAATTGATGAGCTTAGCGGCATTGGCCACTTTGGCGTATTACTGCTTGGTGTTAATGCTGGAGACGATCTGTCTACTCCACTCCGTAATGGAGACGGCGACATCGACAATGAGCCGCTGATTCCGCCCGGCCGCTTTCAACTTCTTTTCCTGCGGGCCTTCGACCATAGCCAGGTGCGCGTCACCAAGCTGGAGACTAACACCCAGTCGGCCCGCTATGGCCAGCCGGTTGAGTACGACATCACCTTCGTCGATACGCTGGGCAATAGCGGTTACAGCAGCGGCTCGGCAATGGAGACAATCACTAACCGCAAGGTACACTGGTCCCGCGCGATTCACGTTGCCGACAACCGCAAGTCGAATGAGATTTACGGTATGCCGCGTATGCAGTGTGTGTTCAACCACATTATGGACTGGAAGAAGATGCTCGGCGGCTCGGCCGAGATGTTCTGGAAGGGCGGCTTCCCCGGCTACTCATTTGAGTCCACGCCGAACCTCAACGACCTGGGCGCGGACGTGACGCTGGATGCGGCGACCATCAAGGCCCAGATGGATATGTACCAGAATGGCCTGCAGCGGTACTTTGCATTACTAGGCGTGCAGGTGAAATCGCTGGCCCCGCAGTATGTGCCACCGTCGGCCCACCTGGAAGAGCAATACAAGGCGATCAGCATCGCTATCGGTATTCCAATGCGGATTTTACTGGGCAGCGAGCGCGGCGAGCTGGCGTCGAGCCAGGATGCCCAGGCGTGGAATAAGCGTTTGAACCGCCGGCAGGATAAGTACATCTCGCCGTATGTGATTCGGCCGTTGGTCGAGCGGCTGGTGTGGTTAGGCATCCTGCCCCCACCAACCGACAACGACTTTGAGGTTCACTGGCCGGACGTGGCCACACCGAGCGACACCGAGCGGGCGGCCATCCTGAACCAGAAGACGCAGGCGATGGCGACCTATGTGTCGGGCGGCGTTAATACGCTGGTGCCCGAGCTGGAGTACATGACTGAGTTTATGGGCATGGACCTTGAGGAGGCCGAGTCGATCCTGCAGGCCGCCCAGGAGAAGCAGGACGAAATGGCCCAGCAGCAGGACGAGCAGCACCAGCAGGCAATGCAGATGGCCCAGCAGCAGGGCATGGTGCCTACCAGCACCGAGCCGCTGGGGCCGGGCGGCATCAAGTACGGCCAGAAGCCCGAGCCCAAATTGCCGCCGGCCGGTGCGCGGGGGAACGTACTGAAGAAGAAACCGGCCGCGAAAAAGAAGAAACCGACGGGGAACGAGGGTAAGCAGCGCCGCCCTTTCGTTGGTAATGCTTGGGATGAGTCGAAACATCCACGGGGCCAGCCATCTAATGCGGGGGAGTTCGTTAAAAAGGAGATGAAGACTAAGGGTTATAAGTACGCGGCGTTTCGCATGAAGTTGAAGGATTACATGGCCCGCGAAACTAAGATGGAGTTAGAGCGGATTCAAAAGGAGTACAACACTCAGTATGAAGATGCAAACAGTCAGATGCAGCACGCAATTCATGGGACGCTCGATTCAAAGGTTAAGCAGAACCTTGAAGATCGTGGATATTCCAATGCATCGACTTATTACAAGGAGCATATTGAAGACCTAACAGCATCGTTTCATCGCCGGCGCGCTCGTTTGTTAGAAGGCATAGCATGGAACTTCGAGGGTGAAGTGCATGCTCGCCATGCTAAGTTGGTGCAGCGTGCTGTTGAAAAGGGTATCGAGGTGCCTGATGAGGTGCTTGAGCAGTATGTCAACACGCCGTGGATGCCTAAGCCTCTGCAGAAGAAGGTTAAGCAATACTGGGAATGCCAGCTTGCGGATCGGGGTGCGAAAGCCATGATGCCCTGGGCCGCTCAGGCTGAGGCTGATTATAAGAAAGCCCGGCCAGGCCTTAATAAGATTTGGCGGAAGGTACAAGAAATGGCTGAAGCGGCTGCAGGTCGTCAACTTGAATTAGATGATGCAATATCTATGTGGACAAAAAAGGGTGTAAGAGCATTCGACAAAATGAATGAGTACAGGGAAAAGCTGGGCGGGGCTGAGGCCATTAAAGCATTGCCGGGTGGCCTTGGGATGGCTCTTGACAAAGAAGCGCCCCGCCATCAGGGTAAGTTGAGGTTTCTCGCGGCCCAGTCGGCCTTCCGAAAAGCCGGTCAGATGCACGAGGACCTAGCTACGGCTAAGAATGCCATCGACAAAAAACTTAACCAAGATATATGGAAAGTCGTTGGTGTGCCGAATACGCCGAAGACGGAGATTACATGGGAAGGGAATACTGAGCTGGGGTCTCCTACAATTCAGAACTTCTTTTCTCATGTGTTAGAGGCGTCAGTTCATGGCCAGCAGATGAAGGTTAACCTCATATCACTGGATGAGAAGTCGGTCTATGGACCTGATCGCGCTTATTACAACCGAACTGATGGTGTGCACGTCAAACTTAATGGGTCGCTTTCGACCTTAGCGCATGAGGTGGGCCACCATATTGAAACTGCTGGTGGATTTCTAGCAATGGGCACGGGCTTTCTGTTATCCAATTCAAAGGGTGCTAAGGCCAAGCATGTTGGTGAGGGGTATGAAGATCATGAGGTTTATCTTCCATCGAAAGCATTGTTTAGCAACTACTCGGCGAAGTGGTACAGCGGGACTGCGACCGAGCTTGTGTCGGTTGGCGTTGAGCAGCTCTATGCTGACGCGGCCCGTTTTGCCACCAAGAGCCCCGAGCATTTCAAGTATGTTGTTGGAATACTTCGAGGCGATATTAAGAAAAGCCCAGATCACTATCAGGTGCTATCATGAGTACATTTTCGGCACTGATCACCAAGTATGGTACTATTGATTTGGATGATAACATGCAGTGGCGCTCTGAGACGCCAATGCTTACTAAACTGGCTAATATGTCGGTGCCTATAGACTATAGTGAGGCGGATGGTGACCCTCGGAGGTTTTTGCTGGTCAAGCTCAAGGAAAAGCTAGGCGGTCGAATAATCATTCGTCAGGAGTGGAGGAGTGAGCGAACCAATGAAAGTAAGAAACCGAAACAAGGAAAGCCTGCCGGCAAACGATGAGCCGGCCCTACCGCCGTACCCACGCCCGCTGTTTTGGGATGGGGAGCTGCGCGATAAGGGCTTCGTCATCCACGCCCGGCCTTCTTCGGGGCCGGTGCTGTGGCGGCGCGGCGACCGGGTGGTGACCGAGGAGCAGGCCCGACGAGAACTACTTGCGTATGGAAACACAGCTAACGACGGCCCAGGCGCAAACCGAGGCGGCGGCCATTAGCCGCGCCCGTGCCCTGGCCACGGCCGACTATGAGCGGATGATGAACCAGTGCTCGGCACGGGCCGCGCGGCTGCAGCGGGTTTGCCCGCACTGGCTCGGCGTGCATATTAAAGAACGGCCGTTGATGTGCCCGACGTGCGGGAAGGTGTTGTAATGCCAATCGGTTCACATAACTGTTTGACAGTGTTCAGCGCCGTCTTTTCCTTTCCTGTGCGAGTGTATCTTCCATTGAGGCCTTTTCCACCTCGGGAGTGGGAACCTAAAAAGTGCTGTCATATTACTCGCGATGGTCCGTATGAGTATCAGCGGCGCTACAATCGCATCAAGAAGCGCCGAACTGCCAAGGGATACAAGGTTACACGGCGACGTGCACCGCACTAACGTGATTACTAACACTGGATTCGATCCCAACGAGGCCCGCGACAAGGCAGGGAAGTGGACGCGCATCGCAGTTGAGGAGTCGGCTGCATTCAAAAAGTGGTTTGGCAGTAGCAAGGTTGTGGATAAGGACGGTAAACCACTGGTGGTGTATCACGGTAGTAGTCGAGGTAAAATTCCCGATATTGTTAAGGCACCTTACTTTTACACTACCGATAGCTTGGATGAGGCTCGTTCGTATAAAGGTGAGCCGGTTAGTCCACGCACGGGTAAACGGTTTGCGGATTATGATGCACCCCCGGATAGCGAGATTGGTGTGTACTATGTGCGGATCGAAAATCCGAAGATACTTTCCTGGCATGATAAGTACTTTTTATCCGACCTTAGTAAGGATCACCCACGGCATACTGACATAGCGCGGTGGAAGGCCGAGGGATATGACGGTGTTATTATGCCCTGGGAGGGCGATGATGGGCTATCCGGTCCCAAGAACTACATTCCATTCACATCTCAACAAGTTAAGCATGTCGCCAATAAAGGCACATTTGATCCAGCCGACCCGGTAACAACCCACGCCAAGAAAAAGAAGAAGGCCGCGACCGCCCCTCGCGTTTCCCCGCTTCGCAGCGACCCGACGCAGACGATCACCATGCGCCGGGAGTTCGCGGCCGACCTGACCCGCCGCCTTCGTACCATGCAGGAAACCCTGACCCAGGCCCTCGACTACAGCGTTTCCTGGCCGCACAAAACCCCCCGCGAGCGAATCACGGCGGTATCGGGCTGGATCGATGAGCTGGCGGCAAAGCACCTCGACCGCGATGACCCTCGCACCCATGAGTACTGGGCCGGTAAGTACGTGCGGCAAACCTTCGACAAGGGCGCACGCCGCGCTTACGACAGTATTAACTTCATTGCGGGTAAGGAGCCGGGTTACAAGGCGGGCTACAAGGCCCAGTTCATTACCAGCCTCAAGCGGCGGTACTCGCAAAGCACTGACCTGCAAATCGACGCCGCGAAGAACACGGTGCAGGGAATTACCGGCAATATCAAAACGTGGCTGCTTGATGAGTTATCCGTTGCCGCGCGTAAGAAGGGAACCGGGGCCACCAAGGCGGCGATCAGGGAAGTATTCGATGGGATTATCAAGGCCGCCGCGAAGCGGGATACGTCCGACCTGATCGTTGGTGCGCACGCCGAGGCAATGCTCGATGCCTATGAGGACTTGGGTGTTGAGCAGGTGGGTGTGCGGGCCGAGTGGATTACGGCGGGCGATCAGAAGGTATGCCCTCGTTGCCTAGACCATGAGGGCGACCGGATGACGATTGACGGCGCACGCGGCCTGATCCCACTACACCCGCACTGCCGCTGTAGCTGGATTGCCATTAAGTCCTCGCCGCCTCGACGAAGTCGAATTGGTCGGTCATAATGCCAAGGCTGCCGGCTGATCCGAAGAAGAGTGGTGTTCGGGCTTCGATGATTCCGTGGGAGGAGCCCCCAATGGAGTTAATTGACTGCCGGTGGTTTGGGCCGCCCGGTGCATTTGTCGAGCGTATCGGAACAGGACTGCCTAATAAGTGGTTGCTCTGCTGTCCTGGTTGTGGTGAGCTGGGAACCCCAAAACAGGGAACGGCTTGGACAGCACCCCAAGGTAGTTTTGCTGATGTAACAACACTGACATTACGACCGTCCATTGCCAAGAGCTGTTGTGGCTGGCACGGTTATCTTAATAAAGGTGTGTTTGAACTATCGCCACGCGACTAGGCAACTAGCGGTATTGAAATGCCGCCCCGAAATAGCGTATAAGCGCGGTACGTAATTCCCTACCTAAACGGTGGTTTATCATGGCCTTCTCCGATGTACCGGCCTGGAAACGCGGCGGCCACCTGACGCCGAAGCGAACGGTGGATATCACACCGTCCGACAGTACGACCTACAGCCCGCCGCTTGACGGCATTCTTTGCACGGTAGCCGGCAATGTCGCGGTCCTTCTCAGCGGTGATACGGCGGCGGTGACCTGGGTTTGCCTAGCCGGCGTCACCTATCCGGGCTCGATTCAGAAGGTGATGAGTACGAACACGACCGGCACCGTGAAGGGGTTATACATCTCGTGAGTATGGCGCTGGGGCTAGGTCTGGGTGATGAGATCAGCGGTGCGGTGGGTGATAAGCACACTATCGTCTCCGTTACTAACAATGCCGGCACGGCGGTTTACAATACGCAACTGCCGCATGGGCTTAGCGTGAGCGACCTTATTGCACTGCACCTATCCCAGGCATCGTACAACGGGTTTGATGGGCCAACGGTTACAGCGGTCGGCAGTACGAAGTCCTTCTCGAATGGCGCACCGTATAACGGTGATGCCATTGGATACTGGAGTTAAATCATGCTTGGATTAGTCAATACATCGCAACCGATCACGCAAGCGGCCAAGCGACTGCCCATGACGCCGCTGCAAAAGCGCTTGCACTGGTTGGCATGGAAAGCCCGGTGCGTCGTTTCGTTCCGCTACCGAGAATGGCCGGTTGAAGTGTTGCTCTTTGTCTGCGCGATCCTGGCGAAGATCGTCCCCGGCTTCAACATGCCCACGCACGGCCGGCTCTATGCCACGGTCTTCCGGTCGCACCTCGAAGGGCTGCAAGCGGTCGGCATGGATCATGAGTGGTGTTACTTCACGCGCAACCATGATAAACAGCGGGTGCGCATTCCACGCACCGAAGCAATCGGCCGGGGTTGGTTTGAAGTCGTTGAATACGGCCTGGTCGGCGTGCACCTGATCGTGACGGCCGGCAAGAACTATGCGGCCAGCTGTTTCGACAACACCGCCGAGGCGGAAAACCTCAAGTATCACGGGTTCGGTTCAAGCTCGACGGCCGTCAACGCGGCCGACACTGGTTTGACCACGGAGTACACGACCGAATACGTCACTAACTCCACACGGCCCACCGGCTCACAAGCGCACTCAAATGCAACCTACACTACGGTCGGCACGTTCAGCCCGGACAGCGGCACGCCTACCGTTCAGGAATGGGGCCTGTTCTCGGCGTCATCCTCGACGACGCTCTATGACCACCAGTTGACCGGCGGGCAGGCGCTGACCGCCAACGCGGACAGCCTTCAGGTGACCTACGTGCTCACATTGAGCTAGGGGCAAGCCATGACGATGTACAAAGCGAAAGCGGAGTTGATCCTCGACGGCAAAGCGCCGGCCCGGCTGGCTATTACGGCGCACCGGACGGAGCAACTCGCCAATGGCGCACACGCCACCTTCGGCGAAGACTTCACTCCGGCGACTGACCCGAAGATCAAGGAAGCGCTGCAGGAGCAACTGAAGGCGGTCCTTAAGGCCGCTCTGCCGATCCTTGACCATTTAGGCACACTGGCCGCAGCGGAAATCACCATTGCCGAACTGCGTAAGGGCGGCAAGGAACTACCGGAGTTCTTTGCGGGCCGGAAGCTGAGGTCGGTCGGGGTCAAGGGTGAGTTGAAACAAGACGGGGAATTGACAGCGGGGTAACAACATGGCGGCACTCGGCACACAAGATCGACTCGATGCGGCTGGCGTCTACATGGCGTCGGAAAACGGCATCGGCACCTTCAGCGGTGTCACCAAGACTGACATTCGCGCCGCCTTCAATGCATTGGATGATTTCCTCGTCACCAATGCGGCTAGTGTTAATAATGCTTTGCCAGCCGCCGCGAAGGCCAATTTGACGACAAGTCAAAAGGCACGTTTGCTGGTTGCTGTTATCACAAAGCGGTATATCACGGGAGCGTAACCGATGGCCAGCGGCAACACGTTGATGAGTTTTCAGCCGGCTGCGGCGCAATTCCCGGCCACTAATTACGCGACGTTCAACACGCGCAATACGCATCTTCTGTTGGAATTCGACACCACCACGCAAGAGGCGTGCTTTTTCCGCGGCATCCTTCCACGTAACTACGCTGGCGGCGGAATCACCGTTTACCTCCATTGGGCTGCGGCATCGGCAACGTCGGGAACAATCGGCTGGGATGTTTCATTTGAGCGAATTGGTGCCGCACAACAGGACATTGATTCCGACGGGTTCGCCACGGCTCAGACAGTCACCGCTGCCACGGTTGATGGCACGAGCGGCAATGTGTCAATTACTAATGTCGCTGTGACTGATGGCGCTAATATCGACAGCATCGCCGTGGGTGAGTCGTTCCGCATTCGTATTCGCCGTGACGTGGCCAATGATTCAGCGGCCGGTGATGCTCAGCTGCTCGGCGTTGAACTTAAGGAAACATAATCCGTGGCCCGTGTATTCACAGCGGCGTCTGTGCATTATCTCGAAGCGGCGGCGGCGATCCTTTCCGTCACGCCGTTGTCGTTTTGTTGTTGGTTTAACGCCAACGACGTTACGGCCACTCGTACACTTTGTGGAATTTCTGATACCGGTGCCACTAATTACTGGCGCTTGATTGCCGCTGGTGCAGTCGCGGGCGATCCGGTCCGCTTGCAAATAGCGGCGGGCGGTACGGCGAATGCGGACACGACCGCTGGCTATACGGCGAACACTTGGCATCATGCCTGCGCTTCGATTGCTTCTGCTACATCACGAATTGTTTATTTGAATGGCGCAAACTCTACGACAGACGGCACCAATAAAACTCCCAGTGGAATGACGGCCACGCAGATTGGGATTATTGGCCCGCACACGGCTGGCGGTCAGCCTTTTGATGGTAGTATTGCAGAAGTTGCTTTCTGGAATGTGGCTTTGACTGCGGCCGATGTGGCGGTGTTGGCAACTGGCGTTTGTCCTCTATTAGTACGACCTGAGGCGCTTGTCGCTTACATTCCGTGTATTGGTCAGGACAGCCCGGAGACGACGCGATTCAGCGGGGCGACGTTCGCAGTGACCGGAGCCGCTGCTGGCGCTCACCCGCGTATTTTGTACTCATTCGCGGATCGAGCGTTTGGGTTGGTAGTCTCTGGAACAATTTACACCCTATCGCTCTCTGGAACCCTGACTCAAACCGGCTCGGCAACCAAACAGGTCAATAAAGCCAATACCGGAACGCTCACCGAAACCGGAGCTGCGGCCCGGCAAACGCAAAAGGCAAACACGGGGACATTGATCGAAACCGGTGCGGCCACGCGACAGACGCAACAGGGCAAGACAGGAACGCTCTCCGAGTCAGGCAGCGCGACACGATCAGTCGGCAAGGCCATTACGGGTACGTTGACCCAAACCGGATCAGGAACGCGCACGACCGGCAAGGCGTGCAGCGGGACGATGACGCAGAGCGGGTCGGCGTCGAAACAGGTTCAACAGCCAAAGACAGGAACGCTCACTCAATCCGGCGCACTGGCTAAGAGCATTCTCAAGGCCCTCTCTGGCACGCTGAACCAATCAGGCACAATCACGCCAGCGGTTCAGACCACAGGCCGGCCATACTATTATTACACCTTTGCTTCACTGGGGGCCGCATAGATGCCGTTTAAACCAGTGAATCGGTATATCCGCTGCTCGTTTGGTCCGGTCGTCTCCGACTCGGATTTCAAGACATTACTTGATGCGCTGGCCTACAACGCCTCGGGATTGAAGCTCACTGCATACCGTGAAATCTCCGACGGCTCCATTGATGAAACTGATATTACCGTGGCCAATGGCATCAATGCCGACTATGGCTGGCAAAACCTCACCAACGGTATGTATTCGGTTCGTCTCCCTGATAGTAGTGGGGCTGGATTCAAGAACGTCAGTACCGGGGTTATGTACATCACCGGATCGGTCAATGGCGGACTGCCATTCCGCTCGGCTGTCTATGACGTGATTGATGAGGATGTTTACGACGCATTGATTGCCGGCTCGGCGCTTCTTGAAGTACAAACCAGCGGCCTCGGCACCGGTGCCCGCACGGTTACGCTAACTGTGAACGACGGCTCGACAGTGTTGGAATCAGCGCGCGTCCGAGTGACCAAGGGCGCTGAGACATACGTAGGTTCAACCAATTCCAGCGGCGTTATTGCCTTTGGGTTGGACGATGGCACCTGGACCGTTTCGATTTCGCTGGCCGGTTATCAATTCACGGCAACGACGCTGGTGATCAGTGCGGATACCAGTCACACGTACAGCATGACGGCGAATACCCCGACGATAAGCACAGTTGGCGTAACGGGGGTGCTGATTGCCTACGACGATGACTACGAGCCGGCGTCGGGGGTCGTGTTCTACCTAATAGCCGATGACCCACGCGATAGTGTTGGAAGCGGGCTGCCCGATGGTGCGCGAACAATTACCAGCGGTACGGCGGGCATTACGAGCTTCACCAACTTGCTCCCCGGCATAGCCTACACCATTCAACGCGGGACCAGCGGCAAGAAGTGGCCGGTCGAGATACCGGCCGACGTGGATACCTCCGTTGATTATTCACTACCATCCGTAATAGGCACCCCATGAGGATTGCCACATGCTGCCTCCAAGGTGGTCGCGGCCGATTATTATGAAGTTGGCGCTTATTGTAATCGTCCTCTCGGTTTTGTCGGTGGTCGGAAACTTACTGGGCTTAGCTTGGATGTATGACTGGCCTCCAATGGTTAAAGCCGGGGCGACTGGGGGTATGGCACCCTTTACGGCCTTTTGCTTTATCATGGTCGGCATTTGCATCTATACGATGGCCCGCGATGAGACATGACGGAGGATAGGATGCATCCGCTGCTTGGACTGGTTATTCTGGCCGTTGAAAACATGCCGACTAATGGGGACGGCAGCGGTGGTATTGGCGCTGGTGGGGTGGCGGGCTGGACGTGTGCGGGCCTGCTGAACGGTGTTCTTGGCTGGCTAATGTTCAAGCACCTGCCTGATACGACCCGGCAGCAGAAGGAGCTTCTCGAAAGTAAGGACAAGCAAATAACCGAGCTGGTCCTTTCATTTGAGAAGCGGTTGGATGCCAAGGACATTGCCTACGGGATGGTAATGGCTCAGCAGCGGGTGGACTTTAAGGCGGCCCTGGACACCGTGGTGGATCATTGCGAGAAGGAGTCGGAGCATAATACTCAAATGATGACGACCGAGTTTAAGCAGCTCCGTAACTCAATTGACGCCCTGACTAGTCGGATCAATGGGTCGGACGGTCATCACAGGGGAATCGACAACATCAACCGAGGAAATAATCATGGGAAGTGATGAGCCGGCGAAGCAGGTAAAGATTGAGCAAACCACCGGCGTCCCGCGCGACGCTAACTGGTGGGACAAAACTGGTTTTGCGGGCATTGCAACCGGCGGTAGTCTGGCGGTGTATATCGCCTTTGTGGTTATGCCTGATCAGATTAAGGCGACCAAGGAGCTGACCACCGCGATTACTTCTATGGAGAAAAGCAACGATGCCCACTACCGGGCCATGTCGGATGACCGGCGGGTGCAGTTTGATGAAATCAGAAATAAGTTAGTGGATGCCGGTCACAACATCGATGAGATTCGCCGGGACAACGAGCGGCGACGAGGCGACTATCCCAAGACCGCCGCGCCGGCAAATGCAAAACCACCATCGCCATAGGAGGGAGTACTGTGTCAACCGGGTTTCTGTTCTGGCTGCTGATGATTCTGACCCTGCTGTTTGGCGGCTGGGTTGCCTATCCCTTTGGCCCGCATGTGTACGGGTTTGGCTTTAACCTTCTTCTTTGGGTGCTGCTGTTTCTACTGGGGTGGAAGGTCTTCGGGCCGCCGCTCCGCAACGCTCCATAGGAGCCGTTGAAATACTGCCTTCCATTCGGGTATAGTTATGCCCATTAACCCCCAGGAGCTAATGATGAGGGCCTTCGCAGCCGTAGTTATGTTCCTCCTCGCGCCGCATAGTATGGCCGAGGAGCGACTCGTCAAGTTATTCACACCGCCCCCACACCAACCACCGCAGACAACCGAACCACCGCTTGCGCCCGCAACGCCGCCGAGAATTGTTGAGGCATCGCCACGTCTTAAGGAGGTGCCAGTTATTGATTCTGGGGCTTCGCTGGGCCTATCGAAGCTTCATTACCGGTGGTTCAGAATTAAGGATTACACCGGCCCAATTACCTGGGAGGTCGATAACGAGGGTATCATTGGCCTCCAGGAGTATGCCGAGGCGGGACGGTTGTTCGGTGCGGTTGAGGGACAGGATGATCCCACCTTTAACGACATCACCAAGGACGCGGTGGTGGTTTGGTACAAGAAGGAGGGGGCGGTCAAGCTATCGGCGCTCGGGGTGGTCGATGGCAAACCCAAGCGTCTTGATAGTATCCGCCTGCTTCTCGGGCCGCAGCCACCACCAGTTCCACCCGGACCAGGCCCCGGCCCGGCCCCGGCTCCAAGTCCGCTGCCGTCTACAAATCTTAAGGTGCTGATGCAGTACGAGCGGCAGGATAAACTTACCAAGGAGCAAACGGCCACGTTTTCGGCAGTCGTGGTCCACGATGCGATTAAGAAGGCTGGTGGTGAGTGGCGGTGCTGGAGCTTTGCCGACGATACCAGCAAGGAGGCACAGTGGTGGCAGGACGCAGCCGCCCGCCCTCATAGCGGCATAGCTCGGGTTGTTATCAGCAGCCCCAAGGGTTTCTACGACGGCCTACCGCCGGCAACGCCCGCCGACTTCATCACACTCCTGGGGAAATACTAATGGACTATTACAAAGGTCTAATTCCGATTATTGACTACGCCACCCCGGAGGGCCGGGATTTGGCGCATCCGAAACATGCTACTTATGGGGCGGTGCCCCGCGACTACAGCGTTCAGCCGGAGGAAATGTTTGACTCACCCGATCAGATGAAGCTGGTCGAAGAAAGCGACTGGGACGGAGAGTACGATTTTCAGGAGGCAAACAAGAGCAGCCTGGAGCATATGTTCATAGGCGCAGATGGTAAGTCACCCGCGTTTGTGAACCTTGATCAGGACGGCGACGGTTATTGTTGGGACTATTCGACCTGTCAATCAATCATGCTGTTTCGCCTTAGTATGGGTCTGCCGCTGGTTCGCCTTAGTGGGCATGCGGCAGCGGCCATCATTAAAGGTGGTCGTGATGAAGGTGGATGGGGTGGGCTGTCGGCTCAGTGGGCGCGTGAGCACGGCATGGCGATTGAAGGTGATGGCGTCGGTGAATGGCCGGTTCATTCCCGAAACCTCAAGTACGACACACCGGCCTTGCGGGCGTCGATGGCACTGCATAAGGTCACGGCTAATTGGGCCGACCTGACTAAGAGTGTCTACGATCAAAAACTGACTATCAAGCAACTGGCGACGAGTGGATTTCGCAACCTACCCGGCCCCGTGGACTTCAACTGGTGGGGCCACTCGGTTTGCTTCGTTCGTTGGGTGCGAATTGAAAAGGGATCGTGGGGGCCGCTGATCCTGAATAGCTGGCTCAACTACGGGCGGTTTGGTTTGGCCGTTCTTCAGGGTGCACACGGTAAGCCGGACGGTGCACTGACCTTCTACGGCGTCACGGTATCCCCGACATGATGCTTGAGCTGCTACTTTTGTCCTGCGGTGCTCTGCCTCAGTCAACGCTGGAGCAGGGCCGGCTGCCCCAAAGTACACTTGGGGCACTGCCGGTATCGACGCTGAAACCTGTTGTTAAAAAGGAGGCCCCACGTGATCCGGCGAAACCTGGCCTTCATAGTCACGTGTGCAGTCGCTGCGGTACTGTCTGGAGCCACGGTAGTGATTCTTATGGCAAGGTAGCCGATCACACATGTCCGCGTTGCGGCACGGTGAACTGGAACCCGGTGCCGTACCGACAGCCGGTGCGGGTGCAACAAAGCTGCCCAACGTGACCACACTAACAGCGGCCCGTGTGGTCGCGGAGACGGTGATGCAAGGCTACTTCGCCGAAGCCATGAACTCTTGCGGCTGGCTCCTATGGGACACCGTGGTTTTCTTCGCCTGCCCGCCGCTCCTGTACCGCGAAGTGGCGCTGATCGCTTTGGAGTGGTGTTGGATAATCGAGCTGGGGCCGAGGTGGTAAAGGAGATGGGTAGTTATGCTTAAGTCAAAGCACAGTGATTTGGTGACGCCGATGGCGGCTCTTCGCATTCTTCGTAAGGCTGCGAAGGTTATCGAGAAACACATGTTCGCCGGAACCACGCCAACGGCGGATGAGGTTTCAGCCTTTGTCAACGCGGTAATTGTTGCTAATAGCGTGGAGGGAGTGGACGAATAATGCCAATCTGGGACGGACTAGTTGATAAGCAGTACGAGCGGAAGGTGCGGGAAACCTGCACACCGACGCGGTTCGAGTTGCTTATCGAGGAGGTTCTCAACGATGCTGACCTGGCCGAGAACCCGCTGATCAACACCCTCAGTCGCACTATGCGGGGCTATGAGCCGGCGGCGGCTGATCTGATGTCCCGCGCTACGCTGAAGTTCCTGCTGGGGGATAACAAGCCGATGATGACGGCTACGGCTACCGAGCCCGAGGTCACCACGTTAATGCGGCTGCGGATTCATCGGCAGGCGATCAGCGCGACGATGGTTAAGCACGCGGACTGGAAGCGAGCCAAGGCCCGCGACACCGTCTGGCGTGAGCTAACCGATGAGCGAATTGTCGAGGCGATCAAGCAGGCCGCCCACCTGGAGCATGGGGCCGCTGCTATTGAGGGCATATCCGACTGGTGGCAGTGGTTGAAGGACAACTGGTCCTGGTCGGTCTTCTTCTCGATCATCGGTCTGCTTCTGGTGTTCATTTGATGCCGGTCTACAAACCCCTGAACCCCCGGCTTTGCGATGCGGCGCTTATCATCATGGCGGCCGTGTGCTTTTTCGCTGTTGTTTACTGGCCCGTAGTTTTGATCCACATTCGCCCGTAACGGAGGCTCTTCGATGTCAATGAATTATCCACGCGACCCAACTGCCTGCGCACAGCAGTTACTCACCGAGCACGCGGCGAAGGCCGGGTTCAAGGGCACGGCCCAGGAGGCCGAGGTCGGCGCGCCGGAGGTGCAGAAGGGCCTGGCTGACATCCTCAAGATGTTGTTTGCCACCGGCCTGAACTTCGACAAGATCATTACGTTCGCGCAAAAGATCATCCCGCTGGTCATCGCCAAGAACTGGTGGGGGATCATTGCGGCGGTGGTTGAGTTGTTCAGCGGTGTGCCGACGCCGGCCCCGACACCGACCCCGGTTGGCCCGTTTATCCAGGGTGGCTGAGTATCGCCCGTTGGGAGGAGGTGATCCTCATCCCGCCGGTCTAATCCGCCGGCCTTTACCTTTCGCCCATTCTCAAGATGGAGCTTTTTGATGTACAGCGTAGTGATGATGATGGCCATGAGTACGGCCAGTCCCGGTTACATCGGTGAGAGAATTCACCTCTTTAATCGTGGTGGTGGCTGCCAGTCAGCGTCGGCCTCGGCCGGCTGTGCGGGCGTAGCCCGGCGAACCCGTACCGTTGAGGTAGTTCGTGTGACGCGGGTCCGCCGCGCACGCGGCTGCGCTGGCGGCACGGCGGGCACCTATCAACAACCGCAGGCTGCCCCGGCACCGGTAGCCAAGCCGACGACGGGTTGTCCCGACGGTAATTGCCCGGTGCGGTTAGTTTCTAACTCCGTTGTAACTAACTGTCCGTGCGGCGTTGCCTGCGCTTGTGTCAACTGCGCCTGCGATACCAACGCACTTAAGGAGGTGAATGCCGCGCGGGCGGCTAGAGGACTTTCGCCATACCTTCAGGATGATGGATTGACCGCTGGTGCAAAGGCCTGCGCCGAGTATCGGGCGGCCAACCGTATATACAGTCATACGAATGACGATATGTCATTTCTTCCCCCCGGTGTTATGCAGTGGGGACCGCCCGATAGAAACGGCATGCGCCAAGGTTTAGTGCATGGCGGCACGAATGACTACTCGACCGGAACGCCGGGTTTCAAGGCCTGCTGCATGTTTGACAACTACACGCACGCCGGTGCATGGACTGTGGTGAAGGATGGCCGCTGCTACCACCAGATTTTAGTCCGCTAACATAAGGGGCCGCCAATGTGGTGGTTCTGGAATCGGAAACTCCCGGAGCTAACGGTGACGCACCGGATAGACCCGGAACAACTGGAGAGGATCATGACGATACTTGAGCAGCTTCGGGAAGAGGTCGATGGCCTCGTAACGGAGGTTGGCGACCTGAGTGGTGCGGTGACCAGCTCCATTGCGGTGCTGGACTTCATCGCGCATAAGCTGGACGACATGTCCGACGGTGCAAACGCGGGCACCAAGTCGAAGATTGTGGCGCTGCGCGATATTGTCCGCAGTCGAAAGCAGGACATCGCGGATGCGATCGCGCGAGATGATCGGCCGGATACCCCACCGGAACCGCCGCCGGCACCAACTCCACCGGAACCTCCCGAGGGTTGAAAAACCTAACGGAGTAATGAGCCGGCGCGGATGGGAGAGGCCGCGCCGGCTGTTTTTATTCAAAGAAGCTATTGAACCCCCGAACCGAAATTGTTTATAAGGCCCTCAAGCCATAATACGTCCAGTTCCGGTCTAATAACTATGCCACGACATTCCCTGCAGAATATCACGGCGAACCTCGGTGGCGGTGCCACGCGCTATGAGACGTTGCATGGCCGCCGCTATTTCGTGGCCCCTGTTGCCATGATGGCCCCTGGTGTCTGGGCCGGCTCGGATGGGCCGCTCCTTTATACACCTCGCCACCTTCGTAACTCCTGCCCCTCGTGGAACTGCAAACCTATCGTTGTCAACCACCCGAAGCACAACGGCAAGCCGATCTCGGCGGCCGACCCCACGGTTCTGAATCAGGTGCAGATCGGCCAGGTGCTGAATGCCCGTTATGAAAACGGCAAGCAGCGGGCCGAGGCGTGGTTGGACGAGGAGCTCACTAACGAGTTCGACAAGAAGTTGATCCCGCGCGTTCAGCGGGGCGTTGCTATGGAGGTTAGTACTGGCCTGTTTGTGGATCAGAAGCCGAAGGTCGGTGTCTATCACAAGAAGGAGTACGGTGCGGTTGCCTCGAACCACCGGCCCGACCACCTCGCAATTCTAACCGATGAAGAAGGGGCGTGCTCCTTGAAAGACGGCGCTGGCCTTGGCGTTATTAACTCACGGGGCCGCACGGATAACAGTGGCGTCCGTGGGATGAAAAAGGGCATTCGTAAACAAGTCAAAAGTTGGCAGGGCGCTTACAACAAACTACGTGACCGTGGAATGCCCCACCAGCAGGTTATGCGAATGTTTCAGGACAGCCCTGATTTCAAATCTGGCACAAATCTAATGTACTCCAAGTCAGTGTCATCTGCCCTTTATCGCGGGCATATTGATGCATCAGCAACCAAAGGCGAGGACGTGTCGTCCGGCCACAAAAAGAAATCGACCACTAACTCACGGGAGAGCGAAATGCCTCAGACCAAGATGAACAAGAAGGTGGTGGTCGATGAGATCATCGCTAACGGTTTCTTCGCCGAGAAGGACCGCGAATTCCTCCTAACCGCCAACGAGCGTCAACTGGGCGCGATCCTGGCCCCCCTTATCAATGAGGATGAGGACGAGGGTGAGGAGTTCGAGCTGGAGTCCGACGACCTCGATGAGACGGATGACGAGGGTGAGGAGCAGGAGGATGAGGAAGAAGTCGAGGACGACGATGACGACGAGGAAGAAGTCGAGACCAATGCCCGTAAGAAAATGAAGGGCGGCAAGATCAAAAAGGCGACCGATCAAAGCACCGGCGCGGCACCCCCGACGAAGAAGGGCGGCGGTGTGCCGGCCCCGAAGGGCGGCACCGGTGTGCCCGCGATCTGCTCGTCCTACGATGAGTATTATGCGAACGCCCCGGCCGAGGTCCGCGATATTCTCGACATCGGCCGGGCCACGGTGAACACCCGCCGCAAGGAACTTACCGGCATTATCCTGAACAACAAGGGTAACCAGTTCCCGAAGGGACAGCTCAAGAACTTTCAAATCGATGAGCTGGAGGCCCTTGCCGGGCTGGCGATGGGTGCGGCCCCGACCCTGGCGGTCAACGACCGGCGTTACGCACCGAGTTATGCCGGTGCCCAGGGCGGCTTTGTTGCCAATGCCAACGGCAGTGATGACCTTGAGGATATGGACGTTCCGACGATCAACTTCAAGAAAAAGGGTGCCCCGATTGAGGGCATCGACCTGGATGAGGATGAGGCGGACGAGGACTAATTTCTAGTCCTTCCTACCTTTTCTTTTCCCTAACAGACCGGTTCATAGCCGGCAGGAGTAGAGATGAGCGTTCCGCACACAATCCGACTTCGGGGTGGCAAGGGTCACCGTGATGAGTTTCTAGCCAATGGCGCACTGAAGCCGGGCCACCTGCTGCAGATGGACAGCAGCGAGAAGGTTGTTGTCCATGCGACCTACGGCGGCACCTCCGAGGCGCTGTTTGCCCTTGAGGATAGCCTTCAGGGCAACCTTATCACCACCGCCTATGCCAGCTCCGACCTGGTCTTTACCTATCAAGCACTGCCGGGCGACATCATCTATGCCCGCGTTCCGGCGGGTGCGGTGGCCATTGTTAAGGGTGACCATCTCATTAGCAACGGTGACGGCACGCTGGTCAAGGCGACGATGGTGGGCAATCGCCAGCTCTACGCCAATGCAGTGGTTTCTAACACTGTCACCAACACCACGGTTGAAACGGCATATGCTGCTGCCGGTGCCTCGCTAGGCTACACCATCCCGGCGCAAACGGCGCAGGTTGGCGATGTGTTCGACATCTCCGTTCAGGGTATTCATATTGGTGCGGCGAACACCGACACTTTCGTTGTGAAGGTTTACCTGGGCACCACGGCGATCTTTACCAGCCCGACTATCGATGCGGTCACGAATGACATCTTTGCCATTCGCGGCCAGTTGATCGTTCGGACCATTGGTAACTCCGGCACTTTCGTGGCTGGTGGCTGGGTATTCAACGGCACGCCGAGTGCCGCCGCCGGGGCCGCCGATATTTCATCCGGCAGCTTTGTGGCCTCGACGACCATCAATACCAACACGACGAATGCCTTCACGGTGAAGGTCACAATGTCGGTGGCCGATACCGCCGACCAGTCGCGGCTGGACATTTTCAACATCTCGCTGGGCCGAACCTCCGGCCAGAAGATCATAGCGGTAGCCCACGACGCGCAGGATAACAGCGCGGGCAGCGCGGAGGCATTCTGCCCCGTGCGTATCCTTGGCTAAAAACTAACGCGGCGGGTGACCCCTAGCCGTTCTCAAACCCGAAAGGACAGACAGATGAATCCGACAGGCCTTCTACGGCAGGGGTTTATGACGGGGTCGGTTGCGGCCTCGTTGCTTGCCAATAACTTTCACGTCGGGGCACTTCGCCCCTACGCGGACATGTCCGGCCGCATCATCCAGAAGGTGCCGGTGGTAGTCAACGGCCGGCCCCTTGTCACTAACAATGGCAAGCTGCGGATGGAAAAGCAGCAGATCACCGGCAATGCCGACTCGACGCTGCGAAAGAATGAGTGGCAGTTGCTGGACCTGGCGGTTCTCAAGGCCGCCAAGCCCCGCCTTCGCGCGGTTGGCGACATTGAGGGTGCCGGTCTGACCTTCGATATTCCCAACGGCTTCAGCAAGACCGTGCTGCAGTATCAGTCGCAGTCGGATATCTCCCGCGCAACGTTCTCAATGAATGGTTTGCGGGAAACCGACCGGGACCGCCCGGTCTATGACCTGGTGAATCTGCCCCTGCCGATTTGCCACAAGGACTTCTCGATTGATAGCCGCGATCTGTCGATCAGCCGCAATGGCAGCACGCCGCTCGATACGTCGATGGCGACCCTGGCGGGCCGGCGGGTGGCCGAGGAAATTGAGTGCCTGGCGCTAGGCGCGCTAAGCACCTACACTTACGGCGGCGGCTCAATCTACGGTTACACCAACTTCACTAGCCGCCTTACCAAGACGTTGACCAAGCCCACCGCAACGGGCTGGACGCCCGGTGTCACGATCAACGAAGTTCTGGCGATGATCACCCAGTCGCGCCTGGCCTTTCACTACGGCCCCTGGATGCTGTACTGCGGTCCCAACTGGGACACGTATATGGATGACGATTACAGCACCGCCAAGGGTGATAAGACTTTGCGGCAGCGGCTGGCAGCCATCGAGGATATTCAAGGTGTGCGAACGCTTGACTACCTCGGCCGCACGATTTCGACTACCAGTGAAATCGGCACCGACGCACCGAGCGCAACCGACTTCCCACTGGTCCTGGTTCAGATGACCGAGGACGTGGTGCGCATGGTTAACGGTGCGGAGCTTAGCACGGTGATGTGGGAAACCCAGGGCGGGTTCCTGCTGAACTTCAAGGTGTTCTGCATCAAGGTGATTCAACTTCGTGCGGACCACAACGGCAACACCGGCATCGTCCACGGTAGCTAGTTCTTCCTCGGGGTGATGATTCCGAGGGCGGTGCCGGTTTATATATCGCCCACAATTTTCTCTAACAAGGGCCATGCAATGACGACTATGAAGTTTAAGCTGCTCGGTGGCACGCACAGCGAGCCGAAGCTGGACAGCAAACTCCCGCTCGGCAAGGAATTCGTCACCTATCGCAAGGGTGCGATCATCGAGTCTGACCGCGACCTGGTGGCAGACTTTCCCAACAAGTTCGAGCGGGTTCGCCGGGGCGACCCGGATGCGCCGGATGTCGATCCGAACGGCGAGGATGTGACGGAGTTCTTCCGCACGGCCGAGGGCACCGACTACCAGGTGTTCAAGTCCGGTCATAGCTACATCATCATCGATAAGACCAACCCCGGCACGCCGGTCAACAAGAAACCGCTGACCAGCAAGGGCGAGGTAGTCGCTTATCTGAAGAAGAAGGTAGCGGCGTAGGTGGCATTATCGGCCGAGCAGTTGGTAATAGTTGATACGGCTATTACCAACGTTCTGAACCGCATCGCTACGCTCACGGCCAGCAGCCTAATTGACGGAAGTGATCAGGGCCGTTCAATCGGCTTCTCCTCAACTATTAATGGCCTGAGCCAGTTGCTTAGAACCCTACGGGGGATGAAGGTAACGGTGGGCATGACCTGGCTTGGCACCGACTACAACGATACGTTGCCGAGCGGTGTGAACGTTCTGCCGGTGTGGGTCCGCGACCTGGCCGATGGAGTAGGCAGTAACTGATGTCAATGCAGTTCGCTATTGACACGCAGCCCTTCATGGTAAACCCCGAGGAGGTCCGCCTGCAGCAGCAGTCGCCCGCCGGCTGGTCCTACCTTGATGCTATTCCAACTGCCTGTCGTCACCCGATCAGTACAAAGGAAATCATCCGCTCCAACGGGCGGTATCTCGGTAACGACACGGTGTGGACGGTCTCCACGCTTGAAACCGAGTCGGGGGTTGTGGTTGAGGCCGGCTGGCGCATAGTAGACGCGACCGGCGCAAAGTTTATGATTCTCGATGCGGCCTGGTCCTCGATGTTTTGCTTCTGGAAGCTGACGACCCGCAACCGCCGCGTTGTTCATAACCTCCGTGATGAGGTCGCTATATATCGCGGTGTGGTTGAGGCGGCGGTGGACAGCGAGGGACGCCGGCCGGAGGTTACGCCGGCAGCAGTTTACAGTAACCTGGTGTGCCGTGTGCAGTACCAGGATATGGAGCAGGGTGAGCAGCTTGGTGTCCCGCAGCTCGAGCGCAACCCGCAGGTGTATCTTGAGGAGGACATTACGGTGCGGATCGGCGACCAGGTTCGCATCACCAAGAAACCGGACAATCCTAGCCTGGTCGGTAGTATCCTTGAAATCAAGGCATACCGAAACTTCGGGGCGCTTGATGTTTTACCCACCCTGGAGTGCGACGACAACAATGCACGGGCGGCGTGATGGCATGGTCGGTGAAGGCCGGCGGCGCGATTCAGTTCACCAAGTCGGTGAACCAGGATGTGGCCCGGCGAATGTTCGACTGTATGTTGTTAGCTCAGCAGCAGTTAATGGACGATCTCGGCACGCCCTATCCGCCCGCCTCGGTTCCCGGTCAGTACCCACGGAAGCGAACCGGCAACTTGCAGCGGTCGGTAATTATTTGGCCGGCAACCGTTCGCGGTGTTCTCAACACACGGCCCCGGCGCATTGCGCTCTGGTACGACCCCCGCGCCTGGTACGGCTACCTTTTGATTCAGCGGGGCCGGCGCGGGCCGGACGATACGCTACGGAAGATGCGGTCGCAGTTTGATCGCATCTTCCGTGCTAAGAGGCGGGAATGATTTCCGACGCCCCCATGATCGACGCCCAGGAGCTGTTCACCCGCGTCTGGCGGTATGTGGGGCTCGACCGGCTGGTGCCGATCACCTTCGACGATCCGGATGACACAACCGTGCCGCCCTTTGCCTCTGCCAAGGTGACGCTGAAGGAGCTGGTGGGATACAGCGGCGGCCAAGTCAACAAGATTCAAATCGATGTGATCGTGCGGATGGTGCAGGGAAGCGGCGACCGACGGGCGGTTGAGGAAAAGATGTCCTCGATGCGAAAAAAGGGCCGAACGATTACAGGGGCCGCCGAGTTTCGGGCCACGCAGGCCCGCGTTGATCGCGACCCTTCTGGACGGTTTGCCGGCAAGGCGGTTGAGTTATCCCCCCGCGCGTGGGAAATATGGCTCGATGAGGTGACCACAGGCGATTAGCATATGGCGGCAACTTACGGCACATCCCTGAAGGTAGTAGTTAACCACGCGGCCGAGAATAACTCGGACAGCGTATCGTTGACCCGTGACCAGGTTGAGTCCGGTCAGAACAACTTTCCTTCGCTGATCATCACCGACGGCGACTCGGTCAGCCTCAGCGGCGGTCAGGTGGACTGGATTCTCCACGGCACCGCCACTATCGGCGCGGGCAACACGGCGACCCTGGACCTCACCGCTCTTAAGGACTTGGCTACCAATACGGTGATTGCCAAGTCTTACATCAACGGTTTCCTGGTGATAATCGAGTCCTGGGATGGCACCAAGAAGATTCAGCTTGGCCAGTTCGGCACCTCAACGAATGTGCCCTTCGGTGAGTCGGGGGTGAATAACACCACCGAGCGAACGCGGTTCTTCCTGTACGAAAACGATAATCAGGAGGCCGCGAACCTGGGCAACGCTATCCTGATCAAAAACTCCTCGACGGTTACGCTCACCGTTGATTATGCCGGCTACGGTAATCGTTTCTAGGGGGCAGCAATGGCAAGCCAAACAGGCGAAACAGAGTCTGGTGCGCAGGGCAAGTTACGCTTCGGCAACCAGCACGTCCGTGTATTTAACTGGCGGCTTACCAGTAGCTCGATGTCCAAGTCGGACATGAATGCCGAGACGTCCGGCATCAATACAATGGCCCCGATTGGCCGGCAGTATACGCTGAAGTTTCAGGTCTATGTCAGCACGGGGTTCCAGCCGGATGAGTCGGTGCTGACCGCTGTGGGGTTGTTAGAGGGCTCGACGGCCTATGCCTCGCTCCGTGTGGGTTCATTGAAGTGCTATGGCGACGGCACCAATACCTGGCTCTTCCGCATCCTTGATATTGATCTGGTAGGCTGCGACCCCAATGGGTTTAGCACCTACGATGTGACGGCAAATGCGCAGGCCGCCAAGCCGGCGCTCGGAACCTGGTCCGACTAGGTTCAAGGAGCTCTTCGCATGTTTATGAATTCGGGTCCGGTCGTCGTTGGCCTTGGCGACCGGACTTATTTGCTTGACACCCCCAGTCCTGAAGGGCTGTCAATGTTGGTGGCGTATGTCAGGAAAAAACAAAAAGAAGCAAAGACCATCTCCCCGATTGACCGGGTAATGGATCGCATGGCCGCCTATCCGAACCTGGCCCCCGAGGTTAGGGCCGCGATGGCTACCGCCGCCGTGAAATGTGATGCTGAGATTCAGATGAGGGGCGGCGCACATAATCTCCAAGACCTGCCGGCCGATATGTTCTTTGAGCCGGATGCGGCGGGCTTACTGTTGTACATACTGGCGGTCGCGCGGCAGCCGGAAATGACCCTCGATAGCAGCATTGCTCTGGTGGTTAAGGTTGGCGTCGAGGTGGTGGTGGCGAAGCTCGGCGTAGTCATGTCGGGGGACGCCCAAAAAAAAGACCCTGCATTATTGGTCTGGTTAAGCAACATTACAACACCGACTGGGCCGAGTACGCCAGCCGATGTTGCGAGCCCGGCATGACCGGCGGCTGGCAGCCGTACTTGTTTTTTCGCACCCCGTTAAACCAAATCGATGCCGTGTTTCGACGGCCCATGCCCCATATTCCAGGTTGGGTACATCCGTTAGAGGAGGAAAAGGTTAAGGCCGGCGAGTGGGTTGATCTGGCCAAGCCTTTCAATAGCGATGAATGAGGCGCAGTACATCGCCAAGGGGCTGATTCAGTTCATCGAGGAGGGGCTTGACAAGGCCTTGGCCGGCGCGGAGGGTTTAGAGAAGTCCGCGAACCGGGCTACCGAGGCATTCGGTAAAACATCGAGCGTTGTAGATAAGTTTGGTAAAACGCTGGCGGCTGTCCTTCAGGCCCCGGCACGTTTGCTTGATACAATCCACCAGAAGATTCAGGGCCTCGCGACCGCCATATCTAACAGTGGTCTCTATCGGTTGGCGCAATTCACTGCTATTGGCGGGGCCGCCGGCATTGGTGGTATTCTCTATGGGGCCTCGCGGGATACCGTTGAGGCGAACCAGCTTCACATGGCCATTGAGCGGCTGGCTGAGGTAGTGGGTGATAAGCTTGCGCCGTACTTTCGTATGGCCACGCAGGCTGTGCAGGAACTAACCCAGTTTTGGATAGGTCTGAACAACGAGTTGAAGATTTCGGTTACTAAGTGGGCGCTTGTGGTCACGGCAATATCGGGGTTCATATTGGCTTTACCGCTAATCGTTTCGGGCATCGCCGCTGTCGTTGGCGCTATTGGTACGGTGGTGGCAGTTGCCCTTTCCCCCTGGACGATCCTAATAGGTGCTGTAGTGGCGGTTGGTGCGGCGATTGGTTTACTGCTTGTTCAGCTTGGTGTGTTTGGTCAGGGGGCTAGTGCGTTTGTAGAGTCATGGTTCCCGGCCCTCAAGACTGTGGGGGAGGCCCTGGAGGCGTTTTGGGATACGGCGAAGCGAGGTGTTGAGAACTTCTGGTCGGCATGGACGGAGATGTGCGACAATATGATCGTTGCGTTCAGCACGGCGGCAAACAAGCTGGGTGTTATGTCTGATAAGATGTACAGTGAAATAACTAAGACAGCCAAGCGTCGGGCAGAGGACCGGGATACGGAGAACTTCCTTCGTAATGACGCGCCGGGCATGCTGCCGGATGCTGGGTTCGCCGCCCGGCCGCCACGGGCCGATAAGGGGGAGAAACGTGGACCCAATGGGGAGATACTTGGTCCTGACGGCAACCCAGTGGACTTTGCCGGGCGAAAGGGAAACCGCGCCCCGGCCGACGATCCCTGGGCGGCCATTCGGGCGGCGTGGGGCAGGGTTATGAAGGCAGGCGAGCGGGATATTGGGTTTGGTCGGGGAACGGCAACGTTCGAGTCAGGCGATGCTACTACCAATCGGCTGCAGCTTGCGGCGGCAAATCAAGACCCGCTTGATATTGCCAAAGCCCAACTTGAGGAGGCGCGAAATGCTAATGATCGCCTCCAGAAAATTGCTGATAATACTAAGGCAGATAATAGGGTGGTTGCGGAATGAGGGGATTACTATTGATTCTGGCGCTGCCGTTAGCGTTTTATGCTAGCTGGCGGTGGTATCACTGGCAAACAGCGTTTGACCAGGTCATTGCTGCTACCTTGTTTGTATCGGTGTCTATCCTCATTGTTGGTGAGTACGTAACTTATCACATCAATCGAATTAATGACAAGCTATGACCTATCACATCAAGGACATTGAAACAACTATCCAGGCCACGCAGCAGGCGGGCCGGGGGTCACTTACCATCAAGCGGTCGATGTACTGCGACCCATATGATCAAATTGTCGCACTGATGTACGATATGCTGGGCGGCTACCGACTCTTTGGCGGCAATACCCTTCTCTACGTTCAGCCGGTCTCCCACCCGTTATTTCCCTGGTCGCGCTGTACCGATCTTGAGATTGTGCCGAAGGAGAAAATGGGATACATTCCCAACTCCGTGGTTACTGGCCCGCTTGGTCTGTTTCGCATTCCGGTGCCGCTCAGGGATGGTAATGGGGCAAGTGGTCTGGTGGGCTCGGCGGTTGTTACTGCGTCCTACTCGTTGCCAACCCTTACCGAGGATCAGACTAATGATGGTGGTAATGCCGACCAGCAGATGGATATCGCCTCGGAGTCCTGGGATTTTGGCGGCCAGCGGCTGACGCTACTTAATGAGTTTTACAAGTGGATCAACAACGGCGTTCCGAAGCGGCAGAAGGATTTTCAGGTCACCAAGAATCTGTCGGAAACGCGGACGCAGCTTACGCGGCACCGGGTTCTCAAAATTCCCATCGGTACTATTTCTGGTCTGCAGGACACGATCAACCTCAGCGCATTTCGGATGGTCAATACCATCATCCCGGCCGAGTGCGTGCGGTTCGACGGGGCCTCGGCATCGCGCCGTTTGACCACGGCTCAAGGTCTGCAGTATTACGAGATCACCTATAAGTTCTCGCTTCGGCTGATTTACGATTATACTGAGAATGGGGGCAGCACCCGCAGTTATGTGGGGTGGAACCGTATCTATAACCCGGAGAAGGGCTACTGGGAACGAATGATCAACCATCCGCTGTTCAGTGTGCCGGGAACGGTACATCCGGCCTACGCATCTGGCGAGCGTGGTATTTACTGGTATGATGAGGATATTTTTCCGAGCGCGGCGGGCGGTGGCGGCACCACGATAAAAGGCTTGCAGTTTTTGTTTGACCCCAGGGCGATTTAGCCATGATGACGGGTCAGCCCCCCGAGTTTGTCAAGCCGACTCTCAACTTCGACCGGCTGAATGATGTAGCGCGGCAGGCGTACCAGCAGTTCGAGATCGAGGGCGGCGAGTCTACCCAGGGGCCGGGTGGTTACCGCTTTGTCATTCCCAAGCCCCCCGATGGGTTCTGGGCGCGGATATGGCTAGTTGCCGACACGGGATCGGCCTCCGGCCTTGCGGTGTCGGAGCAGTGTAGCGGTAAGAACCGCTACGCCTTTCAGGAGCTAACACCGGAGGCGTGCGGGGAAACGGCCGAGTTCGATGACCAGAGTTATGCGGGTGATGGGGATACGGTAGTAGCCTACGAGGTTGATAATAACACAGCGACCGATGATTCAACACAGTGGTTGACACGATGGCGGTCCTGGTGGGATGATGAGCGTGAGGAGTGGATTGAGGAGTGGATATTTGCGGCCACGGCATCATCATTACTAGGCCGTAATACCGGGCGGATCACTGGCTCGGCGAGCGGTGATGATACCTGCTCGGGCGGCACCCCGCTTTCACAGTTGATTCAGTGCTCCGAGGATGGTACGCAGATCCAGGATGTGTGCCTCAAGATTACCGATGCTGAGGGCAACCCCTTTGATAACTTACGGCTCACCCCCTTTGACTCGGATGGCAACATAGTCACCGAGCCATAGTTTCATGCCGGATACACTTACCCTCCCGTGCCCTTGCTGTCCGACGGAAAACCCACCGGATGTGCCGCTGACGTGCAGCGGCACATCATGGACCGCGCCGGGGGCGTTGACGATGGGTTATAAGGGTCTCATCGATTGCATCTATCCGAATACCGTTGGCTTCCTTAATATCGGCGGTTCCGATGGTTCCCTTAATCCCTGCGATGTTGGCACTTGCACGTTCCTTGACCCGACCGGCGCGCGGACGTGGGAGTTAGCGATTACTAACACCACATACACGCTGGCGCGGCGGTGTATTGCGGCTGATGAGTGCTGCGCGTTTTATCAGCACGGCAATCTTACAATAAACGATATAGTAGACTCGCTCGGGCTCAGCCCAACTTATGTTGGCTGCCCCTTGACAGTAGCGACCGGGTGCGCGTCGCCCGCGACTCAGGAGCTTAAGTTTCGATTTGTTGGCACACTCAATTGCAGCGGGCAGGCGGCGCTTTTCAGCACTTGCTGCGATGTTTCTTATTTGATCCACGTTTACCACGGAATCACGGGTAAAGCCTGTCTTGATATTCCCGCATCGGCGAGCGGGGTTACTTTATCGGTTGATGCGGTGTCACTTTACATTGTTCGCTTTCGTGGTGTCGGCGTTCCTGGCGCACCGGCGTGCGGATCGGGTGAATACTGGGGCGGCACTTATGCGACCGGATCACATGCCAGCGTTATAGGCGCGCTTGATTCTGCACCTTTTGCTGGACTCGGTTGCACAGGAGGGTTTGTCCCTGGTGGATGCAATACCGGTTCAGTTGTGCTTACTGGTCTGTCGAATTCTGCTCCATCCGGCCACACAACGTTGGCCTGTTGTGGCGGCACGCCAACCATTTCCCTCAACGGCGGCTGATGTTTCCGAACCGCTGCGAATGTTCCGCGCCGGGGCAGTGTTCGCACACCGGCAAGTTGATGAGCGAAGGGCTGTACGCCGAATGTAAGTCTAATCACCGATTCCGTCTTCACCTTGCGGGCATTGACCCGGCCGAGTGGCCAATGGAAAAGCAACGCACGTCACGCGTTGCCAAGGGCCGTTCGGTAGCCGGGGCTGTACCGTCGGGGGTTTGTATTCATTTGGGTGACGAGCTACGGCCTCGCCAAGACCCGGCCGGCGCGAGCTGCCTTTGCTCGGGCAAAACGGCCCGTAGGTGCGACCTACATGTGGTATGTACCCTGGCGGTCAAATACGACGGAGCGGCGTGCTGTGGCCTAAATACGGCGGCCCAGTGCCGGGATTATGATACCGGAGCCGATGATCTGGACCCGGCGGCCTTAGCGCGTGACATTGCCGCCGGTCTCGGTAAGTGGCCCGAGGCCACGCTGCGGTCGAAAACCACCCGCCGGGTTCTGCAGGATATGGCTGACCGGGCGGTGTCTAACTGTCCTCCGGTTCCAGGCAACCTAACCGGGCGCGGTATAGTTACTTGCGGCGGCGGCCGGTACGACCCGAGCTTGTTTGTTATGGTGCGGATGGTCCGACACTTCGGCTGTGCCCTGCCGGTGGAAATATGGACCGGCCCCGGCGAGGTGGTTTCCCCTTCGGTGCGGGCGCTGCCGGGCGTTGTAGTGAAGAATGCGGCGGCCATTCCCGACCTGCGTGTGCGCGGCGGCTGGGCCTCGAAAACGGCGGCCATGCGGGAAACTCGGTTTGCCGAGTTTATGTTTATTGATGCTGACGCTTACCCGGTCTACAACCTGGAAACCTGCTTTGATCATAACCCGACCGGTGTTGTGGTGTTTCCCGACCGAACGTTTACCGATGGGTGGATTCAGAAGCCGAGTTACGGGCCGGGTATTGACTGGAAAAAGGCACCACCACCAATCAGCGGCGGCCACTACGTATTCGATACGGCGCGGGCGTGGCCGGTTTTGAACTTAGCTTACCACTACGATCAGCACAGCGACCTTTGGTATGAGTACACGCACGGGCTCGGGGGTTACGGAGATCAGGATCAAATGCGGGCGGCCATTGCCAAGATGGCCGCGCCGTGGCATATGTACGCCGAGCAGTGCGAGTACGAGCGTGGGGTGTTCTGGTATTACGGCCCGGACGGCCGGGTGTTGTTTATCCACCGGGCCGCGCGTAAGTTCGCCCGGCTTGGGGTGTTCTCGGCCCCGCCGGCGCGTAACCGCCGGCTACCGGGCGAAGACTTGGCCTGGAGGTACTTTGAGGAATGGAAACAAAAGAACCCGCTGCACCAAAAGGTGCTCCGAAGGACTTGTTAGTTATCGTGCCGTCGCGGGGGCGGCCCCGGTCGGTATGGGGTATGGTAGGCGCGTGGATAGACACCGGCGCAAAGGCCGACTTTATTTTCTGTGTTGATAAGGATGATATTCAACGTTCTTGGTATGAGGCGGCGGTAGAAAGTATTCCCTCGTTTTTCTGCCGCTCGTTTAGCATAGACGTGGGGCCGCGTTTGCGGTTATGTGGCTCGCTGAACAAGGCGGCCCTCGCCAATGTTGATAACTACAAAGTACTGGCGTTTATGGGTGATGATCACCGGCCTCGCAGCGCCGGCTGGGATCGGCGGTTCGTCGAGTGTCTGAGTGCCGGCCCAGGTATCGTCTACGGAAATGACCTACTGCAGGGCGAGCGACTGCCAACGGCCGTGGCCATGACATCGGACATTGTCAAAACACTGGGATACTTTGCGCCGCCGTCGCTAACCCACCTGAATTTGGATGTGGTGTGGAAGGAGTGGGGCCGGGGGATGCGAAGGATAACTTACCTGCATGATGTGATCATTGAGCACATGCACCCGAGCGTGGGCAAAGCGGCTGGGGATGCTCTTTACGACGAGTGTAACAGTGCCGAGCAGAACCGGGCGGACAATGAGGCATACGCTAAGTACAAGGCGGCCGGACATATGGAGCACGACATCAGTAAACTTATTCGACTTCGGGGGTAACTTCAATGACCCGCCCGGCGCGAAGGAGCTCCGAGTGGGTTACTATGATGAACTGGACGGACATTTCGCGGGCTAGGGTTTCGATCATTTCGCGGATACGCGGCAGGTAGTTTCTGCTTACGTGCTTGAAGGGTTCATCGGCTACAAGTAACCGGCGCGGCGCAGGCTTCATTAGTAGGAGGGCCGCAAGGCGCAGGGCAAAGCTCGCCACGTCCACCACACCACCGCCAACGTCATCGGCGGTGTACTCGTGGCCGCTGCGAGTGAATACCAAACGAGCGGCGGTCTTACCGGCGGCGCGGTCGAATCGGATGGCAAATCCGTATGGTTGGTCGAAGATGCCGGCGAGGCACCGAGTAACGATACCGGCAATACGAGCATGTGCGACCTCCTGGGTGGACTTGGCTAGGGCCTGAATTATGGCCTGGGCGGCCCCCACGTGCCCCGTAGCCGCGACGGCGGCGTCTAGGGCGGCCCGTTCGGCCCTAACGGCGGCTATGGCTGTATTTCGGGCCGTCATTAGGGTTGCGGCGCGTTGTTGGTAGGCGGCGATCATTTCGATGGCGACCCCGACCCCGACCGCGACCACGACCACGACCGCGACCGCGACCACGACCACGACCGCGATCCTGACTGCGACTGCGACCCCGACCGCGACTGCGACTGCGACCCCGACCGCGACTCCAACTGCGACCAGTATTTCTTCATTGCGTTCACTTTAGTTCTCCGTAAGACTCCACGGCGTCGATGCGCACGTACCAGTCGTGCGGCAGTTTTTGCACGTCCTTCCAGTCGCCCGAAGTGAGCGGCCCAGTTTCATACACGATGGCCGGGTCGGTGAGTAGCACGTCGTTTTCGTTTACGCCGGACAGTATACCGGTGTAGATGTAGCGGCAGCAGAACAAAGTAATCCGCTTGCCTAGCAGTTTTTCAAGACCTTCTTTGAGGTCGATTTCCACGATCTTTTTCATCGCAAAACTCCTTGGGGCAATCCGGTTTATAGTTTTTGGTAGGCGGGGTCAATCTGGCTGTCTCCATACATTGGTGCCTGCGTCATTGGTCCAAAGACAAACACAGCAACGGTACTTGATGATTGTTCCACCAGGTGATTTTATGGTATCCTGCGGTGTATAAACATTGCAATTGCCACCGCACATTCGGTCGCTCGATTCGGTAATTGGTGGGAAGTTTTCCTGTGGTGGAAAGCTATCATAATCGTGCTGCATTACTTCTTTGATTGCGTTAACTACTTCAGGTATTATTTGTTGAAGTTTTCGGTTATTGATTATGTCAAGTGCCTGCGCCGGCGTTAGGGTCACCGTGATGGACACCAGTTTTTTTATCCACTGAGGGGTTACTTTAACCATTGGGTAGCTCCAGTTCCTTCGCCCACTTCTTCTTGAAGGCGGCGAAGCTACGGTTCCAGGTCTCGCTGGCTGTGTGTTCCTCGGCCAGCATTTTGTTGTAGAGGGCGCGGGCGTCCTTGATAGTTTCGCAACCGTACCCGGCCTTAAGCTGTTTCTTGAGCAGGGCAAGTGCCCCGGCGGCGCGATCGGCTCTTTGCCTCGCCGCTTCGACGCACCGCTTGATGTCTTCATAGTCATCCAATGCAATCACCCCATTGGCCCCGCATTGCAGATATCCACACTGAGGTACTCAATCACAGTGTCCATTTCTTTTTTTCGTTGATTTTCAACTTCACGAGTATCGGTGTAGTGACCATAAAAATCACGAACCCCAATATGCCAGTGGGTTCCACCGTAGGTAAATTCTTCATAATAAGAACCACAGTCTGGGCTAACACATTCGTATGTGTACTCGCATAAAGCGCCTTCTAGGGTTTCAAATTCATGTTTCATCGGATGCCCGCAAATGGGGCACGGATGTGATAGGCTGGTAGTCATTCGCCCTGCACCGCTTTGAGCACAAGCTGTTTGACGGCATCGTCAACCTTGTGGGTTTTGAAGTACTCGAACACGGCCCCCTCGAAGCTCACGCCCTGGTCGGCCATAGCTCCAAGCTCGCGGACGAAGTCGGTCAGGTCAATGGCTTCGGTCGCGGCCTGGGTAACGGGGTCGGCCCAGCGGTCGCCGCTGGTATCGAGTGGGTAGCGGACAATGCTGCCGTCCGCATTCAGCAGACCGACGCCGGGGCGGTATTTGATTTCATCGGCCTTACGGCGGATGAACGTCCCGCAGTTCAGTGTGTAGCAGGGGCTGCGGTGGTTCCATAACCACGGTGAGTGATTATCACCAATGACCGCTGCGTTGTACCCGCGCAGTTGGGTGTCGAAGCAGCCAAATGCAGCCTCGCTAGGCGCGCCGGAGTAGCAGTGGCCCGGCCGCCAGATGTACTTGTGAATGACGGCGAGGTTTACCTGATGCTTGCTAAACCTTTCCTCGGCCGGCGTGATGTCGAACCCCCAGGGAAACCCGGTGGCTGTTATGTTTCGCATAGATGGGGGTGCCTGCCTACGCTGTCCCGGCCCGTAGATTTCAGTAGATACACCCGGTTCCAGATTGTTGATTGTTCCCGCTTCGCAAAGTGTGTAATAGGCCGACCGCTGCAGATCGTCGTAGCGGTGATTGGGTAGGTCATGCTGGCCGGGTACGGCATACATAAGTGGGAAGTGTTCAATTGCAAAGTTAATAAGTTCAGGCGGGCATCGGTAGGGCCGCCAACCATCGTCGAATATGTCGCCGGCGCAAATGATTGGCGCGCCAACATGCGATGCTGCTATGGTTTCAAGCTGGTCTAAGTACCCAGCCATTACCTCATACCAGTCCTGCTCCGCACGGGCGGGGGGCGGTGTATGGCTGAGGTGCAGGTCGCTGATGAGGATGGCGACGACCTTATTATCTGGCCGCACGTCGGGCAGCGGTTCTTCGTCGCTTTTTTGAATGCCGCTTCGGCCTTTTCCAGTTCCGTTTGTGCCGCGCATTGAATGCTCCTTGCTTCTCTTAACTCTCGGATTAGATTTCCCAGTCCACGGTTCCGCTCGGCAATGGCATCGGCAGCCGCCCGCTGTTCGGCCAGCCTAGTTATTATCGGGACCGGCCGGGCGGCCTCGGCGCGGGCGACGTTTAACCTGTCGATAGTTTCGCCAAGTTCGATTAGTACCGCCTGCTTTTCTTCGAGGGCTTTTTCGCCGGTTGCGAGCCGATCAACGTCGGCGGCGAACGCCGGCACCCAGGCCAGTTCCTTCTTCTTGACACGGGCATCGGCGAGGCGATCACGGCAAACATCGGCGGTCGTTTTGGCCCTGGTGTACTCGCGCTTGATATTGGCAAGGGCCTTGTCGATCACCGACAGGTTTATGATCGAGTTGAGCTCTTTGCTGACCTGCCCCGGTGTCAGGGAGAACCAAAAATGTGGGTCCAACTGGCGTGCAAAATTGACTCTATCAATACGAAGTAATTTAGACACGGCTGCAAGGGGCTCGGCCCCCACAGCTTCGTACCTGGCTCCGTCAACTGCGTATACTGTTTTATTGTGCCGTAGTCTTTCGATACGTCTACCATCAACAAGTAACCGAACAAAGCCGGCGGTGGTTCCATCTGACAGGTATGATTCGCCGGATGGTCGGTTAAGACATAACAGCCGGAGGGCGCGGAGGATTGCAGTTTTGCCAACATCGGACTCCCCCACTATGGTGGTAACGGCCGGGTCGAAGTTTACGACCCGGCGGCGGTGGCACTGAAAGTTTTTCAGGATGAGGCGTTGAAGGGTCATTGGTCGAGGTTGGTGTGGTGGATTATTTGCATGAGGTCGGCAAGCTCCTTGGGTGTTTTCGCCCGCCACTTCAACTCACGTTCACCATCCTTAAGTGTGTACTCGCAGTCAAACCGTTTGCTGAGTCTGTTCAATCGTATTTCTAGGATTATTACAACTCCCCATAAGAGTAAAAACGAAAGTGTTTCGCTAGTGGTCATGTCATATCCTCCTGGGCGTCCTTGGGGTGCCATAAGGGCTCACCCCGCGCTGCCCGCTCGGCTAGGGTTTTGACCTTGCCCCGCGTTTTCGGCCGGTGCTTACACCGCCGATAGTTGGGGTAGAGGGCGCGGATACGTGGGTTGTAAAAGCACTCGGAGCACAGACCATACCTAATTAGCCGGTTGGGGAGCTCGCAGTGCCAGCACAGCATGGGTTGGTTTTTTGGCGGGCACGCCGGTAATGATGCGTGCGTGGTTCGGGGCCTGGACCTCGACGCGGCATGCACCACCCTCGGCCCCCGTCCTTTGGATTTGGAAACTGATGATTTCGCCGTTTTCGAGGACGACGAGGATCGGTTGGTTTTTTTGGATGCTGACAACCTTCATCTAACCTCCTCATATCCGCACGGGCATCGCCATCGGTCGGTGGTAATACACTTGGTGAGTGTTTCTTCGCCGCACTGGGGGCAGGTAATCACCGCCCGTGTTTCCGGTAGGCAGGGCGCTTCCGGGCCGTCATCGTGGACCATCATAGTGCAACCTCACCAATGTTTTGACGCTATCGGGCGAGAGCCACGTCAGGAACCGGGCGAGGGGTATTCCAACAAGGCGGGAGCCGTCGCAGTGCAGCCGAAGGGCTGGTAATCGTTGGGGAAGTGCAGTTCCGAAAAACTTATCATAGCAGTACAGCATCGGTACTCGGTGGTTACGCTGGTGAATGATTATCCACGAAACCGACTTGGCCAGGTCGGCGGATTTTTTAGCCTGCATTACCCAGCCGGTGAGAATTGTTCTGGCCCTGCTGCGCGGCTTGTCGATGATGTCCTGGGCCTGCATTTTGGCGTAGCCGCACTTAAGTTCAATCGTGACTAGCTTTAGCAGGGCCTTGCCGATAGGGTCGGTTGCGGCCACGTCGCCATACGCGCCATAGGTGCCCTTGCCTTTTTTGCTGCGGACGGTTGCCCGGCCCCCACTGTTCGATGACCGCCAGAATATATCGTCGCGCCCCGGCACCCACCACTCGGAGAGGGTGCGGCACATGTCCCGCTCGAACTGGCCGCCCTTAGCCATGCTATGACGCCCTCGTTAGTGGTTCGCGCTCGCGCCGCTGCTCGGCCCCCAGCTCGGCCATAGCAGCCTTCAGCTTTGTTGGGTCGTAGGCGTCATCCTGAAGTGGGTAGACGGGGGTGCCGGGGTATGGCAGTTTGGTCAGGGCAAGGTTCGGCAGCACCACCGACTTCCAGGCGCGGCGAACGTCCCTGCTTTCCTGGTGGCCGGCGAGAATACTGATGGCGGTTTTCTCGCCAAGGCCCTTCTTCACCCCCGTTATATTATCGGACTTGCAGCCGGCGATAGCCTTGACCCGTGGCCACAGGTCCGGGGTAATCCCGTACTCCTTACCAAAAGACTGCAGTGTGGTAATCTTCTTCGAGCGGGGGTTGAACAGGCGGACCTGGTTGTGCAGTAGTTGGTACATATCGGCGTCGGCGGTGACGACCATTATCTGGTCGCCGGGCGTTCGGTTATGCACCAAGGAGGCAATGATGTCATCGGCCTCGTAGCCGGCCTTCCAGAGGACATTACGAAACCCAATGTCCTTGAGAGTGATCATTTTGAGCTCGGTGATCTGCTCGGACATTCCTTCGGGCCGTGGGCTCCGCTGTGCTTTGTAGGCGGGGTATACTAACTCGCGGAGGCTGCGGCCGGCGTCCCAGGCAAATACATAATGCTTGGCGTTGAACCGTTCGATGGCGGCCTTCACGTCGCGGAGGAACCCGTAGACGACCCCCTGCTTAATGTAGCTGGTGGTGTGATAGGCGCGGTATGCAATGTAATTGCAGTCGAAGATTAGCCAGGTCCGTGGCATATCTTACTCCACAAGGGCGAGGCAAAAGTCATGCGGGAACGCGGCGACATCGCCGGTAATAGTCCGCTCCGGCGAAAAGGAAGTCTGCCGCTCTCCCTCGACCCGGATAAACAGTCCTGCCGGCCACCAGGGAAATGCCGGCGCGCCTCGCGCGGTTATTTCTTGGTATGACTCAAGTTCATCGATGTTGTCGCGGAGCTTTTCCCCGCATACGGCGCATCGCTGTAGGATGCGAACCATGCCGTCGGGCTGCATGACGTAAACGACTGGCGCGGACACATGGCTGGTGGTCATAGTTTCGACTTTAGTGCTAGGCATAACGGAACTTCCTTTTAACAGCGCAAGCCTCATCGACCTTGTTCCAGCGGCCCCGGACCAGGTCGCGGAGTTTCTTTTCGCGGGCAGGGCTGCTTTCGATCCATTCTATCAACTTGGCTCGCTTCAGCACCTTATTGAAATCCCCGGCGGTGACAGTCTTTCCTTCGTTGGTAGCTTCGCGGTCGCCGTTGACCGACCAGACACCCTCCTCAATGAGATAGTCCACCATGCTGCCGGTGTTGTCGATTCCGTGCGACCAGTAGATAGGGAACTCGATAGTTTTCTTGCGGCCAGTTACACGCGACCGCTTGACCTTGGCCCGAACGATAATACCGATCTGCCGCTTTTGGCCGAGCACCTGCTTGACGATATTGGTGCGTACTTCGGTCCATATCTGCATTTGGGCGAAGAATGCCAGCGCACGGCCGCCGGCGCGGGTCTTGGGGTCATACTGCGCCCCGAAGCCGATGCGGTCGCGGGTTTGGCAGATAATAATCAGGATCGACCCGGTTTCCTCCAGTCCGTTGGTGACGCGGAGTAGGTTTTCACTGTGGGCCTTGGCAGTGCCCCGGCTGACGAAGCTGCCCTTTTCGTCCTCACCCGCATCGGCGCGGGCCTTGTTGCTGGCAGCCTTCTTTTCGGCAGCCTTGCTGTTGAGTGCGTTTTCGGAATCCAGCACATAAATGAACGGTTTCTTCTTCGCCAGCTCGGCGTCGATGCGGCGGTAGAAGTTTTCGACGTAGCGGCTGCGAACGATCTCCATACGGTCAGCCACGGCCTGCCCGAAGAACTGCGGTACATCAAGTTGAATGCCGTTCTCGTTATCGTCGTAAATGAGACGGTAGTCTTTGAAGGCTGGCTTGAGCATGGCTTCGGCGAACGTGGCAAGGCAAAGAAATGTTTTGCAGCTATCGGTATCGCCAACTAGAAGGGTGTAGAACCCCTTGGGGAATGCCCCAGCGGTTTTGCCAGTGAGCGCTAGGTTGAGCATGACGGTTCCGCAGGATACCATATCGGCCGCCGCAACCAGCTTCTTGGACGGCAGGTAGGTTAGCTGCTGCTTGACTTGTTTCATAAGGGACATTTTAGCTGCACCGTAAAGTAAAACCGCAGGTCGGATAGTTCAGCCACTGGCCCATCGGTTGTGGTATCCGCCTGCGGCTTGGTTCAAAAGTCGAAGGCCCCAACAGAACTATAGTCTTTGAGGCCTTCGGGAATACTAATCGTCATCCTCCTCGAAGGCTTCTTCCTCGTCCTCATCGGCAACAGGTTTCTTTTTGCCGCCGGGCTTTTTGGCTTTGGGTTTTTCTTCTTCGGCTTCTTCATCTTCCCCCCAGTCCTCGTCGTCCTCGGCCGGCGCGGGTTTCTTCTTACCTGTAGCCGGTTTCTTTTTGGGCGGTGGTGCTTCTTCTTCCTCCTCCTCGGCTTCTTCTTCCTCCTCCTCTTCTACTGGCGGCTTCTTTTTGCCGGGTTTCTTTTTGGGCGGCAAAGAAACCCAGGTGTCTTCTTCCTCGACTTCTTCCTCGGCCTCGGTCGCCTCCAGGGTAGCGTCATCGAACTTGAGGATATAGGGCTTGTCCCGCTCCTCGCTGTCGATGTGGTACAGCCCGTTCTTCTTGTCCACCTTGACGATGCTGCCGGTAATGGCTTTGCCCTTGTACTCGAATCCGACCTCGTCGCCCTTGGCAAAGGTGGCGGTGACCTCTTCCTCCTCTTCCTCCTCCTCGGTTTCTGTTTCCTCGGTTTCGTCGGCTCCGGTGTTTTCCTCGTCATCGTCCGGCGCGGCCTGGTGAAGAACCTCCTTGACTTTTTTGTAATCGGGCATGGTGATCAGGTTATCGACGCAGAAGGCCGATTCCAGGATTTCGTCGGGGATGGGCTCGATGCGCTTGCGGAACTCGATATCGGGGAAGACCAGGAATGGCTTACCACCCTCGATGGTTTTCGATGAGGAGCCAACGCAGAGCGTGCGGCCATTCACCGGGTCGGCGAACTTCTTGAGCCGGGCGAACTTGATGCCATCGGGGTCGGACTTGTCGTTCTTCGCCCGCTGGATTTTGTCGTCCAGATAGGTGCCGAAGTTGTGGAAGCTGATTTCCCACACCTTGACAGTTTTGCAGTTGCTGTCATCGCGGTCGTACACCAACCAAAGTTGCCGCTCCTTCGGCATGAGCGACCGGATCAACTTCTTGACCGCTGCGCTGGGATCGGGGTTCTCGCCGCTGACTTTGTTGCGATAGTCGCAGCAGGCACATGGCTTTTTGAAGGTTTGTGCCGCGCAGATAAAGGTCTGGTTTCCCGGCCCCATATATGGGTGGGTGAAGTAGGTCCGCTCGTAGTAAAGGTCGCCGGAGTTGGCATAGGGGTTGCCCTCGCCAACGTCCCAGGGCACCATATCGATGTTGTGGCTGGTGTCCTTTTTCGGGGTGAACACCGGGATGCCCGGCGGCAGCTTGAACGCCAGCCGGCCGCCCTCCGTTGTGTGCTCGGCCAGCCGGCGGTCGGCGGTGACCATCCGGGCCTTGCGTTTTTCCTTGTCGCGCTGTGTAGCCATTTACTCGTCCTCGTTGTTGGGGTCATTCCTGAAGTTACGGCCGGCGGATAACCAGGCGTAGCGTAGGAGCTTGACCAGAATGTAAAGCCAGACCGTTGCGCCCACCGTCAGCATGACGGTGTAGCCAATGTTTTCAATCATCATCGTCCTCATCGTTAATGGGACGGCGGGCGATTTTCTTCTTGCCCTCGCTCATGGTGGCGCGGCCGTCGCCGTTGACATAGGGTGTTGATCGGTAGTTTGCCAGAAACAGTTGGACCGATAACTCGATCATTTTTTTGCGGTGGTCGAGTGCGTAGATCATGGCCCAGGCGGCGGCTGTTCGCTCGTTGGCTTTCTGTAGCTCAGCCTCGGCGGCCCTCATTTTAGGGTGGCTGGTGACGGCGGCCTTAATTACTGGCGCGGTGGTGGAGGGCAGCTTCCACTTCTCGGGGTTGCGATGAAACTCGATGATGAGCTCAGCCTCGACAACTTCGAGGGCATTCTTCTTGGCAGTGGCGGCCTCGCGGGCATTGGCGAGCTTGGCCTGCCACTCGTAATATAGCTCGGCGTGCTCCAGGCAGACCTGGTCGAGGCGGTCCTGATCAATTTTGATGAGAGAGCGGCGTTCGCTGCGATCTTCGATGCTCGTCATGGCTCACCTATTCCTTCGGTTCGGTACATAGGTATTATCGGGGGTTGCTTATGGCTTTGCGGTCACCACCTCGAAACAACCGGCTACCAGTCCCGCCTTGCCGCAGGCAAAGAACGAGTCGCGAAACGCCTGGATGATATAAAAGGCCCGGCCGGGTTTAGGCTGCCCCAGCATGACGGTTGTGGTGTAGGCCAGGATCAGTCGCCGGACCTTCTCGGCATCCTCGTCAACCGACTTGATGATCTTCGCCATTTCGGGCCAGGTTGTACCGGGCCGCAGCAGGGCCTTCACGATTTCCACGGCCTGTTGGCGCACGTCGTTCGACTGGATGACCTTGATTGCCTCGTCGGGCGTCAGCGTCATTATCTGCTCAAGTAATACCAACGCCCGTCGCGCCGAGCCCTCAGCTACGTCGATGATGCGATTGATGACCTTCTCGTCGGTATTCAGTTTTTCTTTATTGCAAATATCGACAAGCAGGCTGCGCATGGTTTCACTGTTGAGGGGCTTCATTTCGATGTTGGTGCAGCGGTTGCGGATGGTGGGCAGCAGGTCGTCGGGGTGGGTGGTGCATAAGAAGAAGTAAACACACGACGGTGTATCCTCCAGTATTTTGAGTAGGGCGTTTTGGGCCGGGGTGGAAAGCTCGTGGGCCTCGTCGAATACCCACACCCGCGACTCCTGAACCGCCGCCAGCCCGGTTTGCTGTTCGATGCCGCGAATGACGCCGATGCCATTGTTCGACGCGGCATTGACCTCGATGAAGTCGAAGCCGGTGCTGCACCCCAGCTTGGTTGCCATGAGGCGGGCCATAGTCGTTTTGCCAGTGCCCGATGGCCCCGAGAACAGAATCGAGTGCGGGACGTTCCGCGCCTTGATGGCGGCGTGGAGCGTCTTGCAGGCCTCGGGCTGGCCTCGTATTTCCTTGAAGGTTTTGGGGCGGTACTTTTTATAGAACTCAGATGGCATTAAAACCTCACTACTCGGATTTTCAGACCTCGCCGGGTTGCCTCGGCGATCATGTGTTTGGTGCCGGGCGACTTGCCGTCCCATATCGCCAGCAGGGCATCGGCGTTCTGGGCCATTTCAACGTTGCGGAGTATCCCGGCCTTTTTACCGTGACGTTTCCAGTCGGGGTAATAGTTCTGGCAGTGACCTCGGTGAAACTCACCCTTGGTGACGGTTCGCAGCCGCTCCTGCGCCCATCGCTCGCCCATAGTATCGGGGCCGACTGCCTTACCGCTCAGGATGATGATCGCGGTCTCCGGGCGGATATTCCGGGTCAGGCTATCGAGAACCCGCTTAAGGCGCGGGTAGTCGTCGAACGTCCGGGTGCCGGCCACGATGATGCGGAACAGGCCTTTCATTTTGGACCCCAGTTATAGAGGTTGGTGCCTAACTCGACCCAGGGCTTTTTGTCAAACCACGAGCCGCCGGGCGGGGAAACATCCACCTCGATCTCCAGCGGCACGATTATCCACGGCCATAACTTCGGTATTCGCCGCGTCATGATATTATCGGCCAGTGACAGGTAATCCTGAATTTCGTCGGTATGAACGTCACCCACAATACTGTCGTGAATGATACCAACGATGCGGCTTTTCATCTGCCTTTTCTTCAGTGCTTTGTTGAGCAGAATACAGGATTTAAGCGTGCATTGGCTGGCGTCACACTGCGTGCCATAGTTAATAACGTCATTGCGCTTGTGGTAGCCGGGGATGCGGAACCCGGTGAAGGTGTCGAAGTAACCCCTGGCCTGTTGTTTGGCGTGATAGGTTTTTTTCCAATTGGCATACTTTTGGAAGCGGCGGCCCCAAAAATCCTCCTCGACCTTTTTGACGTGGTACTCGAATGTGCCGGGCCGGGCGTCCTGCTCGGGGTCGCACGCGCCGAGCTTGGAGATTCCTTTGCGAGCGAGATGCTCCTTAAGTGACTTGCCCTTGTACTGTAGGCTCAACCGGTCGATAGCCGACCATAGGCCCTTGGCGCAGTGAAGGTAATAGTCGCCATAGAACTGGGCGAATACAAAGTAGGACTTGGCGGCGAACCGAACCATTTTCTCGACCCCGTCGGGCGGCACCATATAGATTTGCGCCGCCATATCTCGGTGCATGTCCTTCGACGGGTCTTTAATGTACTCGATCATTGCGGGGTCGCGGTGGTAGCATGCGGCAACCCGGACCTCGATGGCAACGTAATCAATCTCGACTAACTGGTGGCCATTGCGGGCAATAAAGCAGCGGCGGATCAACTCGCCAATGAAGGGGTCGCGGATCGGCATATTTTGGAAGTTGGGGTTCGATGAGGAGAGCCGATAGGTGGCGGCAAGGTTTATATTGAACGACGGCCGCAGGTAGCCGTTGCAGACCTCGCGGTGGATGCCGGTGAGATAGGTGCCGTGGGCCTTCTTGAGTTTTTCGATCTGGAGGTACTTTTTAACGAACGGATGATCAAGGTGCTCGAGCGCTGCTACATCGGCCTTCACCCGCCCGGTTGCGGTGAGCATTCCTTTGGAGGGCAGGTTCAGGCCCTCCTTGCCAAACACCATTTTGGCAAGCTGCTCGCGGCTACCGAGGTTGGTTCGCTCGCCGTAGGCCCGTCGCCACTTCTCGTAGAGGCTATGCGTGCGGAGCTTTGCCTGCCCCCGTGATATCTTGTCGGCGGTCTCGGCCAGGGTGCGGTTGAGGTACTCGGTGTCAACGCGGATGCCGGCGTGCTCGATGTCGGCCAGGCACTCGCTGGCGTCCATGAGCAGCTTCAGTGCATCTTGGCGGGTTGCTTTCATTTGGCTAATATTGCTTTTAGTGTTCCGTCGATCATCCAAAGCGACAGAAGTATCAGTACAAGTAATCCGGTTATAACACCCCGCACAAAGGGTGCTACTATATCGTTGTCAGATTTTTGTGGATCGTAGTTCATCAGAATGATTTACCTCTCTCGATCAGCCGTCGTGGCGGGTTGCCTTCATTTACACACACATGGTTTTCTGCCGCAGCGAATACACAAACCTTTTCGCTTCCTGTATTTTAGGTTTTTATTGAACGTGGCCGTGCTGAGTTTCTTGGTTTTCTTGTTCCGTGGGTTTAGTTCCACCTTCGACCTCCGTTTCTCAATCAGCCGTTTAGCGGTGGCTCTGCGCCACCACCGTCGGCATTCGTTCATTTCCTCGGCGTGCTCGTTATCCTGGCCGTCCACGGCCCCGTTTTCCTGCCTACAGCGGCCCGCCTGCCGCTTGGATAGCAAATAGTGCGGGACCACCCACGGCGGTGATTTATGGTAGCGTGCGCGGCTCAGGACGCCGGCGCACGCGGCGTGCAGCTCGGGGATGGTATCGGCATAGAGGATGAAGTCCTCGCCGTGCGGCCCCAGGCAGTGGGCCTTACAGACATATGCCGCCATGCTTCATCATTTCCATTTGTTTAATTGCAATCTTGTACTCCATTAAGGAGTCCATGCCGCAGTAAAGCATCAGCGCTGAAAGGTCAAGCTCTCGAATGCGGTTGCGTCCATTGCCGCCGGTTCCCTCCAGGTACGGCTTGATGTGCGAGTCGTAGTCGCCCTGGCCGAGTAACACAAACGATTGGAACTTGAGCGAGGTAATGCTGGCGCGGTTATCGAGAACGTGGGCGGCAATCATTCCATCCCAGACCCAGTTCTTTACATCCACTCCAAGGAGCCTTTTTGCCCAGCGACTTTCAAACTTGCAGTTATAGCCATACTTAGGGTTATCGGATTGGAGTAGCTGTTTCATTGCGGGGATGACTTTACCGTGCCAAGGGAAGGCACGGCAGTCGTGGTGGTATGCACACACCGAGCAGCATATGATCGTAGCGTCCTTATCGTCCGGTTTTAGCCGGTCGGTTTCAATATCCCAGGAAAACTCTAACCCTTTGCGTTTTATCACTCTAAGCCACTTGGCAATCCTCTTATCGTCCATTTCGATATCTACATCGTTTTTGTAATCCGGCACTGCGTGCAAGGCACGCCACGGAGGTTTGGTTATTTTAACCGCCGCTGCAATGTGCGTCTCGAAGTCCCGGTCCAGCACTGGGTCGTTCATTCGCAATAAATAACTTGGGTGGTATGATGGGCATATCCAGGCGTTCAACTTTTGCGAGGGTATTCCCCACCCGACCCAGCGGGTGATGGCATCAATGTCGTCGCGCCAGGCGTGGGCGATGACGCTGCGAACGGCGGACCCGCCGAGGGGGATAATAACATTGGGTTTTAGCTCGTTGATGGCCTTCACCACCAATGGTCGGCAGTAGTTAATTTCCTTCTCGGTTGGAGTGCGGTTGCGCGGCGGGCGGCACGAAAGTGCGTTGGTGAACCAGCAGTCCTCGTTTGGGTCGATGCCAAATTTACGAAGGGCCGACCGCAGCCGCTGCCCGCTATCGCCAACGAACTGCTTGCCCTGGGCATCTTCGTTCTCGCCGGGGGCCTCGCCAACTATAAGGATGCGCCGCCGGCCCTTTCCCGATACCGGCATCTTCGGCGACTGGCACCCTTTGTACAAACCACAGGTGCCGCACTTTGCTATTAGCGACGGCGGCTCCTTGGCCATAGGCAGGGCGGCGCGGCTGAAAAACCCCTCGTTCATTTCTCGATCCTGGCGAGTACGTCGTCGTCCGTGATTATGATGTCCTCGCTGAGGTAATCCTCGGCCTTCTGCTCGCTGTGCTGGCGGAACACCACCACGTCGCCCACCGCGACCGACATAGGGATCACTCGGCCGTCGTCGGCTACACGGCCCGTTCCTATGGCCTTGACGCGGCCCTGCTGGGTCTTACGGCGCGGGTTATCGGGTAGATAGACTCCGCCCTTGGAGCGGTCGGCCGGACGATCCGGTGTGACCAGGATTTTGTTTCCGATTGGTTGAACTTTCATTCCGACTTCTCCTTATCTGTGTTGAACAAAAAGGCGCAGTAGGTCAGGCGGCCAGATACCACCTTGAGCTTGGTGCTGGTCACCTCGCAGTCGATGTGGCGCTTGACCAACTCCATCAAAACCTTCGGCGATACCATGAACGATATCGGCGGTCCGTTGTATTTCAGCTTCTTGACCTCGCTATACCAGCCGGATGCGCCGGTGCCCTTCACGCGCATCTCGCCGGGTCGTAGCTGAATCAGCACTCGGTTATTATCGGTGGCGTTTTCCTCGGAGAATACGTTGGCCTTGTCGCACGCCTCGATCAGGCCCTTGGGTAGGGTGGCCGGCGCTCCCTCGAAGTTAAAGCCGGTTGCCAGGTCGGGGTAATCCTCGACGTAGCGCCGGCAGGACAGCACTACGCCGGCCTTGTTCTTGAAGTGAATCCATGCCTGCGTCTCGGACAACTTGTGCATGGATAACTTGCCGATGGCCTTGATCGCATCGCACTTCACCAGGACGGGTTTTTTAAGCCCGGTGGGTAGCTCGTAGCGCGTTATTTGAAAGTTATCGCACGCCTCTACCCAGCCGGGCGCGATGTGCACACACGTTAGTACGAAGCTGACTTCGTTTTGCCGTGCCGCGCACTCGTGTACGATTGAAACGGCCTCGCCAAACTCGGCCGGTATATCCACCCAGGTAGTCGGCCGCTCGACGGCCCCGACGCCCAGGGTGATCTCGGCTTCCATGCGGATGCCGGTTTTGCGCCGCTTGCCCTGGATGAGTAGTTCACCGTTGCCCTGCTCGATCTCGATTTCCTCTTCGGTCATCTTGGTGAGGATTTTGATCAGGGGCGCGGCCTTCACTGCCCCGGTAATGTTGGTATCGAGCAGCGACTTGGCGCGGCAGGCGACCTCGTCGTTGTAGGTCAGGGCCATGCCGCCCCGGAATACAAAGCACGAGGATTGCTCCACAACTTCCTTTGGCGATAGGCCGGGGGTCACCAGTTCAAGCTGGCGTAGGAAGTCGGCGCGGTTGATTCGTATGGTCATTAGTTATTCCGTTGAAGTGAAATGGTGGTTTCCCACCCTACGGCCCCGCTAACACCGAGCGCTCGGTTGCGGTATTACATAGGGTTTCGGCTTTCCACTGGCGACCACTAGTCCAGGTGTCGCGGTTAGGTTCGTGGCTTGTTGCCGCACCACCAACCTATCGTCAAGAAAGCACTAATGGATGGAGCAGGATTCGAACCTGCGGAGCGGTTAGTGTTGTGGTGCACCACACTAACCCCTTCTAGTTGCACTTCAGGGTTATAGCCACTTCCCTACCCATCCTAAAACCACCCCGCCCGTCCTTGGGTTGCCTTGCGCAGCGAATCCCGCCGTTGGTCGGGGTGGTTGTATTTAGCGAGGTCCGTTGCGGCTAAACGCTCCCCGTAGTATTATCGGGGGTTCTATTTTGCCTTGTACTTGCCGTCCTTGAGGCGGGTGATGAACCCACCTTTCACCAGCTTGAGGTTGAGGTGGTTCCACACCCAGTTGTGCTCGTTGCCGGTCTTCTCGCGGATTTCGGGCAGGCTGAGGGCCTTGCCCTTCATTAGCACTGTGTTGATGGCGGCGGCTTCGGAGCCGACTTTCGAGCCCCATTTGTCGCGTTCCACGGTGTCGGGTTTGGCTTTGGCGGCCGGCTTCTTCTTTGCGGCGGCCTTCGGTGCGGGTTTGGTGGTGGTCTTCTTCACGGCTTTCTTGTCCTTTTTGTTAGCGGGTTTGGTTTCGGTTTTTTCTTCTTCCTCTTCCTCTTCCTCGTCCTCGTCCTCGTCCTCGTCCTCGTCCTCGTTCTCGTCCTCGTCCTCGTCCTCGTTCTCGTCCTCGTCCTCGTCCTCGTCCTCGTCCGACTCTTCTTCCTCGTCCTCGTCCACGTCCTCATCGTCCGCTTCGGGTTTGGCGGCGGCGATCTTCTTTTTCTTGGCCGGGGCTGGGGCCTCCTCCTCGTCGGTTTCCTCGTCGGCGATGATCTCGATCTTCTTTTTGGCCTTCAGGGCCTTGACCACGGCGTCGTAGTTGGCTTCGTCCTCGTCGGTGCCCTTGACGGCGGTTTCGTCGTCGATAACCGTCAGTAGCTCATTGATTTTGACCGCGAGCATGTCGGAATTCCACTTATCTACCGTGTGGTAGCCGATGGCGGTCACCATGCTGCGTGCTGCGGATTCAGAAAGTTTCATCGTCTAGTTCTCCGGTTAGGGTTGTGTCCTGCTGGCTTGAGTATTATCGGATGGTACTTGCGACTTTGCAAATAAATCCGAGGTTTATTTTTGCGGGGGCCAGATCATAGTTCGCAGCGCGGCTCGTTCGGCGTCTAGCTCTTCGCTGAACAATGATCGCATCCGTGCTGTGACTAGCGGGGTTTTTACGGCGGGCACGACATTGCCGGCGAGCCGCATCAGGGCGGTGTATGATACGTAGCGGTTTTTGACTCGGTAGTGGTCTCGGGTCTCCTCGACCCATTCGGACAGGGCCGGGAGGGTGATGGCGTCCAGCTGTATTGGGCCGGGGCCAGCGATGGCGTGGATAGTGGTCAATTGATGGCTCCTATTACTGGGGCGGCCTTGAGTAGTTCGATTAGATCGGCTGTCTGGTGTTTTATTTCGGCGGTCCAGGCGGTCCAGGCGGACCTGGCGGCGGCTTCGGCGGCCCCGGCGGCGGCTCTGGCGGCTCTGGCGGCTCTGGCGGCTCTGGCGGCTCTGGCGGCGGCTTCGGCGGCTCTGGCGGCGGCTTCGGCGGCCCCGGCGGCGGCTCT
>Ga0137410_10000060_pt1 | contig 72843 bp, 64 predicted proteins | sample CZODoug1_16funga_FD_108878 | JGI IMG/M metagenome (GOLD analysis project Ga0137410, IMG submission 108878) | Vadose zone soil fungal communities from Angelo Coast Range Reserve, California, USA - CZODoug1_16fungal (Illumina Assembly) | ecosystem: Environmental > Terrestrial > Soil > Vadose zone... | reverse complement strand
GCGGATCTACGCCGCTCGGCCGGAGCTGCTCAAGCTCCTGCGCGTCTTCGGCAGCTCCGGGGTCGAGCAGCGGTATTGCGCCTTCCCGCCCGAGTATTACCAGCGGGAACGGGGCTTCGAGGAGAGGAACCGCGACTTCATCGAACAGGCCTCTCTGCTGGCGGAGAAGGCCGCGCGGACCTGCCTGGACGGGGCCGGGGTTCGCGCAACGGACATCGACCATCTGCTCCTCGTGACGACCACCGGCCTCGCGACGCCGAGCGTCGACGCGCTGCTGGTATCGCGCCTCGGGCTGCGGAGCGACGTGCGGCGCTGGCCGTTGTTCGGGCTGGGTTGCGCCGGCGGGGCGGGGGCGCTCACTCGAGCGTGCGACCTCCTCGACGCCGCCCCGGGCGCGAAGGCTCTGGTCGTCGCGGTCGAGCTCTGCGGCCAGGTCTTCTCGACGAAGGCGGCGAAGCCGACGGACGTGATCGGCGCCGCGCTTTTCGGCGACGGGGCCGCGGCGGCGGTCCTCGGGCGCGGCGGGGGGCCAAGCGTCATCGCCCGCCGGACGGTGCTCTACGAAGGAACCCAGCACCTGATGGGCTGGGCGTTCACCGGCGACGGGATGCGGCTCGTCCTGTCGAAGGAGGTCACGGACTTCATCTCCGAGAAGCTGAAGCCGGTCGTCGACCGCTTCCTTTCGGACCACCAGGTCGCGGCGAAGGACATCGCGCACTGGGCGCTGCACCCGGGCGGGCGGCGCATCATCGAGACGTATCACGAGGTGTTCGGGTTGAGCGACAACGACCTGCGATGGACGCGGGGCTCGCTCGCGCGCGTCGGCAACCTGTCGAGCGCCTCCGTGCTGTTCATCCTTTCGGACCTGCTCGAGAGCGGCCAGGCGAAACCGGGCGACCGCGGCGTCATGATCGCGCTCGGGCCGGGCTTCGCGTCCGAGCTGCTGCTCCTTCAATGGTGAGCTGGGACGCGGTCGTAGTGGGCGGCAGCGTCGGAGGCGCGACGGCGGCCCGCGAGCTGGCGCGCCGCGGCCTGAAGGTCGCGCTCGTCGAAAAGGCGCGTTTCCCCCGCCCGAAAGCCTGCGGGGAAGGGCTGTTGCCGCACGGGGTCGCGGCCCTGAAGGAGATGGGGATCGAACCCGAGGGCTGCCGCGTCCGCGGCCTGCGGTTCGTCGCCCCCGGGGGAGCCACCGCCGAGGCCGATTTCCCCGGGGGATATGGTCTCGTCGTCCGCCGCGAGCGCTTCGATGAGCGGCTTTTCCGGGCGGCAGCGGAGACGCCGGGCGTCACCGCGTTCGAGGAAACCCACTACGAGGAAGCGCGCTTCCCGGCGCGCTGGGTGATCGGCGCCGACGGCCTTCGCTCCCAGTTCCATCGCCGGCCGGAGTTCCCGGCCTCGCCGCCCTCGCTGCGCCGGGTCGGGTTCAGCACCCATGTGCGCGGACTGGAGATCGACCGCGACCGCGTCGAGGTCCTGCTTCACGAGGCGGGAGAGGTCTATATGGCGCCGTCGGACGGCGACGAGGCGCTGGTCGCCTGCCTCTTCCGGCAGGACGCGCTTCCGGAGGGGAAGTCGAACGAGGACCGCGTGCTGGATCTGCTGCTGTCGTTGCAGGTGCTGCAGGGACGGCGGAAGGGCGTCGCGTTCACGTCGCCGGTGCTGGCGGTGGCGCCGCTGGGGCTGCGCGTGGGAGCGGTCGCGGCCGGCAAGACGCTCCTCGTGGGGGACGCGGCGGGCGCACCGGATCCGATCACGGGGGAGGGCATGTCGCTCGCGGTGCTGTCGGCGCGAGCGGCGGCGGACGCGATCGTCTCAGACCGTCCTGCGGACTATGAGCGGGCGCGGCGGCGTCTCGCGGCGGGCTCGGACTGGCTGGGCCGCTGGCTGCTGCGGGCGGCGCGGTATCCGCGGATCGCCGACCGGGTCGTCGGCTCGCTGGTCGAGCACCCCGAACTCTTCACCAAGCTGCTCGAGATCTCCGGAGGCCTGCGCCGCGAAGGCGATCTGACCCTGGCCGAGGTCGCCCGCCTCGTCGTCTAAGAAATAAAATGGACGGTCTGTCTTATTCCATGAAGACGCGGTCGCTGGAGCCCGAACTGCTCGATCTGGAGACGCCGCCTCCCGCGGAGCGCGCGCGCATCGCCGGCTACCTGGCCTTCGTCAATCGCTGGCTGGGGGGGACCTCCGCGACGGCCGCGCAGCTCCGGACCCTCCAGGGACCCGCGACGGTGCTCGACGTGGCCGCCGGCGCCGCCGACATGTGCCGCGATCTCGCCCGCCGCTTCCCGAACCTGCGCTTCATCGCGTTCGACCTCTCGGACTGGATGCTCGACCTGGCCGGCGGCGTCCTTCGCGTGCGCGGCGACGTCCGCCGCTTCCCCTTCCGCGACCGCAGCGTCGACGTCATCATCACGACGCACTTCTTTCACCACCTGACCGACGACCAGATCGTCGGCGTCCTGAAGGAGTTCGACCGCGTCGCGCGCCGCGGGATCATCGTCAACGACCTGATCCGGAACCGCCGCGCGCTGGCGTGGATCAAACTGTTCACGCTCTGGGCGAACCGCTACGTGAAGGCCGACGGTCCGCAGTCGGTGCGCAAAGCCTTCACGCTGCGGGAAGTCGAGACCCTGGCGCGGCGCGCCGGCCTGGGCTGGCTTCAGGTCCGGCGGCATTTCGGGCACCGTTTTACGCTGGCGGGACTGCGGCCCGGATGCGAGAATCCCGGCTGATTGAGGGAACCGGCCATGAGAACCATCGCGCTGCTGCTGTTCCTCTGCCCCCTGCTGACCGCGCAGGAAAAGAAGATCGAGGAGATCTTCGAGGCGGACGTGGTCTACGGCAAGGGGGGCGACGTCGATCTCAGACTCAACATCGGCCGGCCCAAGGAGTCGAGCGGGCCGCTGCCCTGCATCGTCCTCATCCATGGCGGCGGCTGGGCGGCCGGGAACAAGAACGGCCATAACCAGCAGGTCCATGACTTCGTCCAGAAGGGCTACGTCTCGGCGACGATCCACTACCGCTTCGCGCCCAAGTTCGTCTTTCCCGCGCAGGTGGAGGACGTGAAGTGCGCGATCCGCTTCCTGCGGGCCAATGCCGAGAAGTACGGGATCGACAAGGCCCGCATCGGCGCCGTCGGCTTCTCCGCGGGCGCGCACCTGTCGATGATGCTCGGCGCGATGGACAAGGCCGACGGTTTCGAAGGCGAGGGCGGCAACCCCGACGAATCGAGCAAGGTGAACGCCGTCGTCGCGTTCTTCGGCCCGACCGACTTCACGACCGACGACTGGCCCGAGCGCACGGTGCCGATCCTGAACGGTTTCCTCGGGGGCACCAAGGCCGAGAAGGCGGACGCTTATAAGAAGGCGTCGCCGATCACCTACGTGAACGCGGGCGATGCGCCGATGCTGCTCCTCCAGGGGACGAAGGACATCCTCGTCCCCTGGCAGCAGGCCACGTCGATGGGCGACGCGCTGACGAAGGCGGACGTCTACGGCCGCGTCGAGCTCATCCTCGGCGCCGGGCACGGCTGGGGCGGCGCGGAGCTGCAGCGCACGGCGGACGAGACGATCGCGTTCTTCGATCAGTTCCTGAAGGCGAAGAAGAAGTAGGGATTCGCCCGGCAAAACGCACGGGGCTGCGCTATACTTTTCCCGAATTGCGGGAGGGTTCGGCGAGCCATGGCGCTGTGGGACAAGATCTTCAAGAAGAAGGATGAGACTCCGGGCAAGCTGAACCCCATCGTTCAGAAGAGCCCCGCGCCCGCCGCCCCGGTCCGCGTCTCGAGCGCCAAACCCGTCCCGAAGCCCGTCGAAGCCGCCCCCGCCAAGTCGCGTCCCAAGTCGTCGGCCACCCTGCCGGCCGTCGAGGAGGCGAAGCCGAAGAAGCAGCGCGAGACGGGGACGAAGGTGAAGGCGAACGACGACGCGGCCTTCCTCAAGCGGGGCATGGCGCGCCAGGCCAAGGGCGACCACGACGGGGCGATCGCCGACTTCTCCAAGGCGATCGAGCTGAATCCCGAATGCGTCCAGGCCTATGCAAGCCGCGGGGTCTCCAAGGACGCGAAGGGCGACACGAACGGCGCCAAGGCGGACTATTCCACGTCGATCTCCATCCAGATCACCGCGGAGATCAACCGGCAGATTCGCGAGAACCCCGAAGTCGACCTCTGACGGGCGTCAGGCCTTCAGCATTCGATGCAGCAAGCCCCGAGACCCTTCAGCGAGCCTTCCTAGAGAGACTGCGCGAGCAAGCGGGGACCTGCTGGTTGAGGGGAGCGGCCCGTCGGGATGCCTGATGCTCAATGCCGGATGCCTCGTTCGGGGGCATCAATAAACCGCCAGCCCTTCAGGAACGAGAGCAGGTCGGCCATGCCGTCGATGGAGATGTTCTTCTCGAGGCCCTCGGGCATCAGCGAGACACCGCTCGACTTCATCTCGTCGATGTCCTGGCGCAGGACCACGTCCTCCTGCCCCTCGCCCCGGCGCAGCGTCAGGCTGGAGGCCGTCTGCGACGCGATGAAGCCGGACAGCACCGCGCCCGCCTTCGTGCGCACGACGTAGTTCACGTAGTTGTTGTCGATCACGCGGCTCGGGTCGAGGATATCGACCAGCAGCTGCTCCGGCGACTTGGTCAGCGTGTCCGAGATGTCCGGGCCGACGAGCGTGCCGATGTCCGCGATGCGGTGGCAGGCGGCGCAGATCGTCCGGAAGAGCTCCCGGCCCCGCTTCGCGTCCCCCGTCATCCCCAGGGACTCCTTATAGCGGTCGATCACCTTCTGGCGCTCTTCCGGCATATGGCCCGCGATCAGCTTCTTCGCGCGCTCCTTGATCCCGGCATCGCCGTAGTTCTGGAGCTGGCGCAGGAGCGTCGGTCCGAGCTCGCCCGGCGTCATCCGGCCGGCATCGATCTCGTCGAGCAGCGCCGACACGCGTTCCGGCCTCCGCGACATCGACTCGAGGATCTCGCGACGCAGCGCCGGCAGCGCCTTCTTATAGACGCCCAGCAGGATTCCCGCGACTTCGCCGCGTCCGTGCGCCGACAGGGAGCCGACTGCCGCAATGCGAATCTCCTGGGGCTGGTCTTCGGCCAGCAGGGCGGTCAGCGCCGGCGCCGCCGTTTCCCACGGGACATGGACCAGCAGCCGGATCGCGTCCAGCCGTTCCGGCAGCGGACGTCCGGCATCCGCCGCGACCGCAGCGGCTTTGGCCAGGAGGGCTTTCGCCGACTCCGCCTCGGGCAGCCCGCCGAGGAACTCGCCCAGCTTCGTGCCGCGGCGCGTCATCCCCTCGGCCAGGCCGGTGAGCACCGCCGACTGGCGCCGGGCGTCCGACGCGGCCACGTCGCGGACGACGGCCGCGACCTCGTCCCTGTCGCGCCGGCTGCCGACGATCGCCGCCAGTTCGCGGCAGAAGACGGGGTCCTGGATCCGCGCCAGCAGCTTGCCCGCCCGGGTCGGGACGGAGGTCGCGACGGCAAGGCGCGTCCAGCGGTCATCGATCTTCTGCCAGGCGATCTTCGCCAGCGGCTCGAGGATGGAGTCGTTGTCGCGCGCGCCGATCGAGAGCGCGACCTGGTAGCGGACGTGCTCGTCGGGATCGTCGGCCAGGCGCGCGAGCTGTTCGGCCACGGGGCCGTCGGCCGCCCAGCGCTCGGCGAGGCGCACCGCGTTCTCGCGGACGCCCGGGCTCGGGTCGGCCAGCAGTCGCAGCACCACGTCGATTCCGAGCTGGCGCTGCCCTTCCAGCGTCCACGCGGCGTGAAGGCGTCCCAGCGGCTCGGGGCCCGCCACCATCTTCTTCAACGGACCCCACGAATCGCGGTCCTGCCTCTCGAACAAGAGGCGCTGGGCCGTCATCCGCCACCACACGTCCGGATGATCGAGCAGGGCGACGAGATCCGCGGTCTTGAGGGCCGCGAGCTGCGGCGTGGGCGTGGGATTGCGCCGCCCCTCCGGCAGGACGCGCCAGATCCGGCCCTGGTCGCGCCGATGGTTCCAGTCGAAGCGCGCCTTGAGATCCGCCGGCACCCACTCCGGGTGCTCGATCTCCGCGCGGTACATGTCGCACACATAGAGCGCTCCGTCGGGTCCGGAGAACATGCTGACCGGGCGGAACCAGTTGTCCGGCGACGCGAGGAAGTCGACTCCCTCATGCGGCGGCTTCCACGTGAACGAGCCTCCGGTCGAGATCAGCGTCTCCTCGTGGATCAGATTGGCGGTCGGTTCGCAGGTGAAGAGGTGACCGTAATACTCCTTCGGCAGCAGCTCCCCGCGATAGCAGAAGACGCCGCAGGCCGCGGTGAAGGTTCCGCTGTGGGCCGACGACAGCGTCCAGTTCTTGCTGATCGGGTACACGTGCGCCGCGCCGCCGACGCCGTGGTTGTCCGTCACGGGGGGAGGGGCGGCGAGGAACGGGTTGCGCTGGAAGTACCGGTTCGGGATGACGAGCGGAATCACGTGATTGCGGTTGGTGCAGACGAAGCGGCGGCCCCAGTCGTCGAACGTGAGCCCGAACTGGCCGAAACCCGTGACGGCCTCCGCCTGGTCGTGGATCGGGTCGAAGCGGAAATCCATGCCGCCGATGTCGATGGCCGCCGACTCCGGATGCAGCGCGCTGCGGATCTTCCCGCCGCGCTGTCCGTTCGCGACATAGATCCCGTTGTCCATCGCGAACGTGGGGAAGCTGACGCGCAGTTGCGGGTTTTCGACGGCGAAGCCGCTATAAAGTGTTTCGCGCACGTCCGCCTTGCCGTCGGCGTCCGTGTCCTTGAGGAAGAGGATATTGGGCGCCTGCGTGACGAGGATGCCGCCGTTCCAGGGCGTCACGCCCTGCGCCATCATCAGGCCTTCGGCGAAGACGGTCGACGTCTCGAATCGGCCGTCGCCGTCCTTGTCCTCGAGCATCCGGATCCGCCCCTGCGGCGGCTTCGTCTTGTCGGGAACCGGGTAGTCGAGCATCTCGACCACGAAGAGTCGGCCGCGCTCGTCGAAGGCGGCGGCGACGGGGCTCTGGACCTCGGGCTCGGCGGCGACGAGCTCGACGCGGAGGCCCGGCCGGACCTTGAAGACCGCCTGCGCCTGCTCGGGCGTCAGCGGGCTGCGGATCTCGACGGGCTTTTCCTGGAGGCAGAGGGCCAGGAGGAGCAGCGGCAGTTTGTTCATGCCTGATCTTCTCCGCAGGGGACTACGGTAATGCCGAGCTCAAGGTACGATTCTGCGCAGCGCGCTCAGGCCGCCCTCGAGCAGCTTCTGGCCGCCGTCGGGCGCGAGCTTGCTCGACCGCGCCGTCCGCGGCTCGTAGCCTCCGCCCACGAAGGCCTGGGCCGTCGGAACGTATCCGATGTACTCGTTCGCGAGCTCGACGAACCACGTGAACTTGTGCGGCGACGCCGCCTTCATTCTCAGGGCGTACTCGACGAAATACTCCGAGCCGTTGGTCGCGATCCCGAGCGGCCCGATTCGCAGGCCCTGAACCTCGCAGTTCAGGACCGGCGACTTCTCCCGCTCCTCGGCGACCTTCTTCCGTTCGGCCTCGTAGACGTCGTCATTCCCGCTGCCCAGGCCGAAGGACGGCGATTCCGACGCCGGATTGGGTTCCGAGCGGATCGCGACGGGGACCGCCACCGAAGCCGACGCGTTCGTCAGCGTCTTCAGCCACGCCATGCGGTTGATCGTCCGCACGGTCTCGGCCGCGAGCTTCGAGCCCATCATCGCGGAGTGCTCGGCGCCGAACTCCCTGGCGGTGGACAGGTTGTCGACCTGGGTGATGTCGCCGCAGGCGCCGTTGAGGAAGACGATCTGCGTCGATTCGCCGTAGACGGCTTTCAGCTCCCTGCGGAGGTATCCGACGTAGTCCGCAGAGAACTGGTTGCCGCCCATGACGGTGACGTGGCAGGCGAAGTTGACGACGACGCCCTGGACGGCGCCGCCGGGCTTGCGGACCGCGAGGACGCCGACGTCGGGGTCGATGGACCCCGCAGGCCTGACGATCTGGTCGTGGTTCTTGGTCCCGGGTTTCCCCGGGTGCGTGGCTTCCTTGCCGTCCTTCATCAGGAATCGCCGATTGAAGGAGATCGTGTCCTCTTTGCCGAGGCCGATGCCGACCTCGCAGGGCTGCATCGCGGCCCAGGCGTCCTCGACGGCCTTCGCGATGCCGGCGGCGACCTTGTCCTCGTAGGCCGGGTCGCTCTCGCTGCCGAGGCAGCTGGCGATGGGCCCGCCCGAGTGCGTGTGGCTTGCCGCGATGAGCACGTTGGCCGCCGGGATGTTCGTCGACTTGTCGATGCGCTCGCGCGCTTTGGTCACGGTCGACTTCATGACGAACAGCTCATCGATGCCGACCAGGGCGACGGGGGTGGATCCGTCGCTCACGACGCAGGCGACGGCGTAGAGGGGATCGCGGACGCCCTTGCCGGGATTGGCCTTGAAGCCGCCCGGGATGTTGGCGCCGACCTCCGGGGTGATGTCGGCCGAGCCGAAGCCGGCCTTGAGCTCCGGGTCGCCGCCGACGGCCAGGAGCAGGGCGACCGACAGAATCCAGCTCATGGGACCTCCTTATAGTCGGCGGACCGCGTCGCGGATCGCCACCAGGCCCGCTCCGAGCGGCGCGGCGAGCGGTCCGAGCGCGGACTGTTCGATCGCCAGATGCTTGAGCGTGCTGGGAACGGCGTGATCCTTGATCGCGGCGCGGACGGGGACGGAGACAAGGTCGCCGGCGTCGAAGAAGCGGCCATTCAGGATCAGCACCTCGGGATTGAAGAGGTTCAGCGCCGTGGAGAGACCGGAGCCGAGGACGCGGGCGGCGGCGCCGAGGACGCGGACGCTGTCCGGGTCGCCCCGGCCGGCGCGGCGCAGGACGCCTTCGTAGGACTTCTCGCCGAGCTCCTCCAGGACCGCGGAGCAGGTGGCCCGGGTCTCCAGGCAGCCGCGCGCGCCGCAGTAGCAGACGGGGCCGTCGGGGTCGGCGGGGATGTGGCCGAGCTCGCCGGCGTTGCCGGACGCGCCCTCCAGGACGTCGCCGTTGACGATGGCGCCCATGGCGATGTTCTCCGCGACCTCGACCGTGACCAGGTTGCGCGGCTCGGTAGGCCGGCGCTGGGACTGCTCGGCGACGGCCATGGCGGGCGCGTAGCCGATCAGGGTGGCGGGCACGCCCGCCCAAGATTCGAGTTCGGAGCGCAGCGGAATGTTATGCCAGGACGAAATGCGCGGATACTGGATGGAGACGCCGGTCGTCGGGTCCCACTGGCCGGGGAGGGCGAGGCCGACGGCGGAAAGCTTCGCGCCGCGTCCCAGGGCGCGGACCAGCTGCCGCAGCGGCTTCAGGACGCCGTCCGGTCCGCGGGTCCACGACAGGGGCAGCCCCGCGGTTTTGAGGATTTCGCCGCGGAGGTTGAGGACCACGGCCCGCAGGGAGGGGTAGAGCAGGCTCAGACCGAGCACCCGGCCCGGGTCGCCGTTGAGCTCGAGACCCGTCGTCGGCCGGCCCGGTCCCGCCCGGACGCCGTCGACCTCGAGCAGGATCTTCCGGCGGACCAGGTCGCGCGTGATGCGGGACACCGTCGCGACCGAGATGCCCGCCTCCGAGGCGAGCTCGAGGCGCGAGTGCGTGCGGCCGGGCCGCAAGCGGGACAGCAGCTCCGTCCGGAGCCGGGAGCCAGTTAATTTCATTTGCAATTAATGATACGTTCTGGTGTAGTAGAAATGGTAACGATAATTGCAGGGAACGGAAGAAAAAGGAAGCGCGCATGGGCGACCTGAGGATCGGCATCGTCGGCATGGGCTGGGTGGCCGGCGCGCACATCGACGCGTTCAAGCACGTCACGGGCGCGAAGGTGACCGCCGTCTGCTCGCGCCGCAAGCTCAAGCCCTCGGAGCTGCAGGCGAAGCACGGGATGCCGTTCAAGGTGTACTCGGACTACGACCTCATGCTCGCGGATCCGGAGATCGACGTCATCGACATCTGCACGCCGCACCCCTTCCACCCGAAGCAGGCGGTCGCGGCGGCGAAGGCCGGGAAGCACCTCATCATCGAGAAGCCGATCGGCCTGAGCTGGGCCGATGCGAAGGCCGTGCGCGACGCGATCCGGAAAGCGCGCCGCCAGGCCATGGTCTGCTTCGAGGTCCGCTACAGCGCCCAGTTCCAGCTGGCGAAGTCGGTCGTCGACCAGGGCCTGCTCGGCGACCTGCACTATGCCGAGGTCGACTATTACCACGGCATCGGCCCCTGGTACGGCCAGTTCTCCTGGAACGTGAAGAGGGCCATGGGAGGCTCGAGCCTCCTCACCGCGGGCTGCCATGCCCTGGACGCGCTCCTCATGCTCCTGGACGCCCCCGTGGAGGAGGTGACCAGCTACCAGAGCATGTCGTCGAACAAGGTCTTCAAGCCGTACGAGTACAACACGACGTCCGTCACGATCCTGAAGTTCAAGGGCGGGAAGGTCGGCAAGGTCGCGTCCGTGACCGACTGCCTGCAGCCCTATTACTTCCACACGCACCTCGTCGGCAGCGAGGGGAGCATGCTCGACACGAAGATCTACTCCGCGAAGCTCAAGGGCATGATCAAGACCCAGTGGAGCCAGCTCGCAACGCATCCCATCGACTCGGGCGACGTGAAGGACCACCCCTACCAGCCGCAGTTCCAGGCCTTCGTCGACGCGACCAGGACGGGGAGGAAGATGCCTCTGACGGACTTCGACACCGCGCTCGAGACTCATCGGGTGACCTACGCCGCGGACCTGTCCGCAGCGAAGAGCCGCCCGGTCCGGATGTCGGAGTTGAAGTAGGCCGACGATGCCGACGGTGCTCGCGGTGATGGCCCACCCCGACGACATCGAGCTGACCTGCGCCGGGACGCTGATCCTGCTCCGGCGAGCCGGCTGGGACGTGCACCTGGCCACGATGACCGCGGGCGATCTGGGCTCGATGAAGCACTCGCGCGCGGCGATCGCGAAGATCCGGAAGAAGGAAGCGGCCGCGTCGGCGAAGCTTCTGGGCGCGTCCTATGCCTGCCTGGGCTTCGACGACCTGACGATTTCCTACGACGCCGACTCGAAGCGCGCCGTCAGCGGGCTTCTGCGCGCCGTGAAGCCGGACCTCCTGATCCTGCACTCGCCGGACTGCTATATGGCCGACCATACGGAGAGCGCGCGGATCGCACGCGAAGCCGCGTTCGCGTCGACCATCCCGAACTGGAAGGCGACCTTCAACGGCAAGCCGGCGAAGGCGTGCAAGGCGCTGCCGGCGATCCTCTACGCGGACCCGATCGACAACATCGACGCGCGCGGGCGCCGCGTCCCCGCGACGTATGTCGTCGACATCACTGGCGTTCTCGAGGACAAGGAAAAGATGCTGGCAGCGCACGATTCGCAGCGCTCGTGGCTCCGCGAACAGCACGGCGAGGACGAGTACCTGCTGTGGATGCGCCGCAACGCGGCCGACCGCGCCCAGGACCTGAACAATCCCGCCATGTCGGCAGCCGAGGGCTTCACGCCCCACCTGGGGCACGGCTTCCCGCACGACGACCTGCTGACGCCGGCGCTCGGCCCGGACCGGGTCAAGACGCTCGGCTAGATCGGAGGACCCATGGCGTTCACGTATTCTCCGGCCAAGTTCATCCCGTACCGCGACGAGAAAGTCTGCGCCCGCGTCCGCGGCATCCGGCGCGCTGACCTGGAAAAGCACCCCAACCGCGACTTCCGCATCGAGATCATCGAGGACAAGACCTCGTTCTACAGCCGCTTCGCGGTCGACATCGTCACGCGCATCCAGAAGACCGGCGAGGTCGGGAAGAAATGCGTCCTCATCCTGCCCGTCGGCCCGGTGCCCCAGTACCGGATCGCGACGGAGATGATCAACCGCCTCGGCATCTCCTGCAAACACCTGGTGACCTTCAACATGGACGAGTACGCGAACGACGTGGGCGAGACGGCGCCGGCGGACTGGGAGGGGTCGTTCGCGACGTCGATGCGCCAGTCGTTCTTCTCGAAGATCGACTCGAAGTTGCGGCCGCCCGACCAGAACATCCACTTCCCGACGCACCGGAACATCGCCGACTACTGGAAGATGATCGAGGACGAGGGCGGCGCCGACTGCTGCTACGGCGGCATCGGCTGGTGCGGCCATATCGCCTTCTGGGAGTCGCATCTCGGCCTCGAGTTCGGTGACGACCTCAAGTCCTACAAGAAGGCGCACGGCCGCATCGTCGAGCTGAACCCGATGACGATCATGCAGAACGCCCTGCACACCTTCTCGAGCGACTGGTCCTGGGTGCCGCCCAAGGCGGCGTCGATCGGCCCGCGCGAGATCCTCGGCGCGCGCGACCGCAGCTTCTGGCTCGACGGCGACTGCGGCAGCCCGGCGATGTCCTGGCAGCGCTTCATCGCCCGCCTGGTCGCGCACGGCCCGGTCAACACGCTGGTACCGGGGTCGATCCTGCAGGAGACGAACTGCGGGTATCACGTCCTGGGGAGCGTCGCGCAGGATGTGACGATCGATTTCAGCTAGGTCCGAGAATCCAGAATAGAGACTACAGAAACGCCGGCGACCCACCGCGAATCAGTGATCCCGCCGAAGCTGCGGGTGAACCTTGCTGCCCGCCGTCCAGGTGGCCATTCGGCCCCTCGAGCCCACTCTGATTCACATCCCGCGGGGACCGAAAGAACCTGAAGGGGCTTGGAGCCTTCGCCGATCGCCGGACTTCTCTGCTCAACAACCGGTGTTCATCGCCGCGACTGCTTGCGGGGTCTCGATAGACGTGGGGCTTGTCGAAGAATCTCGCGGGTGAAGCTCTTCCCGGGATTCGTGATCCCTATTTCTTCTCGTCCTTCGCCCCCTTCTTCTTGATCGCCAGCACCTGCGTGATGGTGTGGTTGAAGTTCTCCTTGTAGAAATCGGCATCGTCGCCCGTGGCTTGGACCTTTTTCGTGAACTTGCTCTCTTCCTTCGCGCCCTGAAGGTACTGCTGCGGGGAGTAGTTCCATTCGCAGGAGTAGGTGAAGTTGCCCGTCATGGTCTGAGTCCCCCTCTTGGAGACGGACGACTTGCCCACGGGGATGCTGACGCCGCCCTTCGCGATGTACCCCTTCTCGCTGATCGCCGCCACCTTGCTCTCGACCTCCTTGACCTCCGTGAGGCCGACGGGCAGGTTGGTCACGTCGAGGGGGTCCTTGAAGAGCTGGGCGACGCGGACGGGGCCGCTGGGGAGCAGGGGGTGGGTGAAGATGCGGGCGAGCAGGGACAGGCTGCTGGTGCTGCGGACGCTGGCGCCGTTCCAGAGAACGTTGGTGCGGCCCTTCTCGGTGACGGTGTCGATCGTGAAGTGGCCCTCGGTCAGGGTCTTCATGTACTCGATCATCCGGTCGGCGTCGCCCTTGGACACGGCGAAGCCGGGGGCGGTCGTGGCCACCTTCATCTTGAGCTGCGGCTCCAGCTTCTTGCCCTCGAGGTACGTCAGCGTCACTTCGAAGTCCTGGGTGCCGTAATTCCAGACTACCTTCTTCAAGGTGAGGTCGAGGATGCCTTCTGCTTTCCAGACCAGTTCGGCGGTGACGTCCCGCTTGTCGTGGGTCTCGGTCGTCTCCCCACGACCGGGATCGCGCTTGCGCTGCTCGTTGTAGCTCCAGACGAAGTCGAAACGGTCGCTTTCGGTGAAGGCCCACTCCATTTTGGCCGGCTCGTCCTGCGCAGCGGAGGCGGGAGGGTGGGCGGCCGGGCTGAGGAAGAGCGTCAAGGTCGCCGCCGCGAGCGTACGCATGGGGACCTCCCTCGGTCAGGTTGACCCGCCGATCGCCAGTATATCCCTGTCCTCCATAAAACAGCCAGTCCTGTTTGGGGAACACCTCAAACACGACGGGCTTGTTTGTGGGGCGACAATTTCGTCGGGGGGAGGGGAACGCGAATGTCCCCCAATGCAGGGGAAAACCCTCAAATTCCGCTCAAAATCGCGGTTTTTCCCGTGGCCCGGCGCTTGCATTAGGTTGCACCGTGATTGAACGAGTGACGAACACGGAAAGAGTAGAAGGGAGAGCTGCCATGAACACCAAGCCTTTCGTCCTGGTCTGCGACGACACCCGAGCCATCGCGCACTCCATCGTCTTCATGCTCCAGAACGCCGGCTACCGCGCCCAGGCGGTCAACTCGGCCCTGGACTGCGTCGCCGTCGCCCGCCGCGACACCCCCGCGCTGATCATCATGGACATCATGATGCCCGGCATGGACGGCGCCACCGCGTCCGGCCTCATGCAGGATGTCCCCGAGATCGAGGGCGTCCCCGTCCTGCTCCTCTCCGCGATGCCCGAGGATCAGGTCAAGGTCCGCGCGGAAGACGCCGGCGCCTGCGGCTACCTCCTGAAGCCTTACCGCAAGGACGTCCTCCTCAAGACCGTGGAGAACTGCCTCGCCCAGACCCTGATCCGGCAGTCGGCTTAGTGCGAACCCCGGCCGGATCGGATAGACTGGCGACGTGACCGATCCGGCCGCCTTGTGGCGCGCGCAGCAGGAGGCGACCTTCCCGGCCTCCTGCCTCCCGCTGGCGATCGACGGCGTCCGGCTGGTGAAGCTCGACGCCGCCGCGGGCGCGATCCTGACCTCGTCGATGCGCACCGACGGCGTCGTCCGCGCGCTGAGCGACGCGAAACGGGAGGAGCTCCTAAAACTGCGCGACCTGGTGACGCGCGCCCTCGTCGACGTCCCCCTCGACTCCGCCGGCAAAGCCTACTTCGAGCGCCTCGCCTTCCTGTGCACCCACGTCCTCATGGGACCAGGATGATCTTTCCGTAGGCGTTCTGCTCCATCACCGCCTTCTGCGCCTTCGCGGCGTCGCTCAGCGGCAGTTCGCGGCCGATCACCGGCTTCAGCGTCCCGTTGATGAATCCCGCCGAGAGTCCCGCCCAGATCGCCGCGGCCTCGGACTCCGTCGGATTCCCCAGGTGCATCCCGAGGATGGCCGCGTCGCGCATCATCGCGTCACGCGGGTTGATCTCGACGGGGCCGCGGCAGCCGATGACGACGATGCGCCCGAACTTCGCGAGCACCGTGAGATCCTTGCCCAGATTGGTGTGCGACGCCATCTCGAGGATGATGTCGGGGCCCTTGCCGTCGGTGAGCGCCGTCAGCCGGGCGAGGTAATCGGGCGCTTGATGGTCGAGCGCGTGGTGCGCGCCCTGTTCGAGGACGAGCGCGCGGCCCTTCTCGGTGCCCGCGCTGCCGATCACCCTCAGCCCCAACGCCCGGGCGATCTGGACGGAGGCGATGCCGACGCCGCCCGACGCACCGTGGACGAACACGGTCTCCCCGGCCTGGGCGCGGGCGCGCTGGACGAGGGAGCGGTACGCGGTGCCGTAAGGGACGAAGATCGCGGCGCCCTGGGCGAAGGACAGGGGGCCGGGCAGCGGGTGAATCTGGTTCGCGCGCGACAGGGCAAACTCCGCGTACGCGCCCGTGAAGCTGGGCGACGTCGTCCCGGTGACGAACACGCGGTCGCCGGCCTTGACGTGCGTGACGCCGTCGCCGGCCGCCTCGACAATGCCGGCCGCGTCGGAGCCGGGGATATACGGCGGGACGACGTTCTTGTAGGCGCCGTTGCGGATGGAGACGTCGACGGGGTTGACGCCGACCGCCCTGACGCGGACGAGGACCTGGCCGGGTCCGGCCTGGGGTGCGGCCATGTCTTCCAGCTTGAGGACATCGGGGCCGCCGAAGGCGTGGACGCGGATGGCTTTCATGGCTGGTCTCCTTGAGTCCGGGCATCATAGCTGGCATAATCTGGCGCATGAAGAACTTCCCCCTCGCGTTCCTGCTGCTGGTTTCGTGCTCGCCGGATCCCACGCCGCCGCCGCCCAAGGTGGCGCCGGAGCCGGCGGGTCCGGGCGCGGCGATGATGGCGCCACCCGAACGGCAGTCGGGGGACCTCCTCAAGTACGAGGCGCCCGCGGGCTGGGAGAAGCAGGAGCCGACGTCAAAGCTGCGAAAGGCCCAGTACAAGGTGCCGGACAAGGCGAAGAAGGCCGGAGACGCGGAGCTGGCGGTCTTCTACTTCGGCGCGAACAACGATATGCTGGCGGACAACATCAAGCGCTGGGCCTCGCAGATGGGGGCGGACGATCCGAAGCCCGAGACGGTGCAGGGGAAGTTCAAGGTCACGCTGCTCGACCTGAAGGGGACGTATACGGGCGACGCGGAGAAGGGCCCGCAGGACAACTCGCGGCTGCTGGTGGCGGTGGTCGAGGCGGAGAACGGCCCCTGGTACTTCAAGCTCGTCGGTCCGGCCGACTCGGTGGGCCCGTGGCGCGAAGACTTCGTCACGATGGTGAAGGGCGCCGGCGGCAAATAGCAGCATCCCTACACGAGGATCCCCGCATGAGCCCTTCGCTGGTCATCGGCATGATGGTCGTCAGCGGCGCGCTGATGGCGTTCCAGGGGCCCATCAACGCCGCCCTCCGCACCCACGTCGGCGTCTTTGAGTCGTCGTTGATCTCCTTCCTCGTCGGCACCGCCGTCCTCGTCGCCATCGTCCTCATCAAGCGCGAAGGCAGCCTCCTTGCCGCCCGCAATGCCGCCTGGTGGCAGCTCACCGGCGGTCTGATCGGCGCCGTCTTCGTCACCACCACGCTCATTGCCGCCCCGCAGATCGGCGTCACCGGCATGATCGTCGCCGCCCTTTGCGGCCAGATCGCCGGCGGCCTCCTCATCGACCGCTTCGGCTGGGTCCAGATCTCCGCCAAGCCGATCGACCTCACCCGCCTCGCCGGCCTCGCCCTCCTCGCGGTCTCCGTCGTGCTCATCAACTGGGGCAACCTCAAGAAGGCCTGACCGCGCGTATTAGTAGACAACCATAAGGGGACAAGGATGAACCGCCTGCTGACCGCCGTTCTGGCCCTCGGCCTCATGGCCGCTCCCGGACTCAGTCGCGACGCCGTCGCGCCGCTCAAGGTCCTCGTCTGGGACGAACAGCAGGAGGCCCAGAAGTCGGTCTATCCCAACTACCTCGGCAACTGGATCGCCGAGCACCTGAACAAACAGGAGGGGATCCAGACGAAGTCGGTCGGCCTCAAGGACCCCGACCAGGGCCTGACCGATGAGAACATCGAGTGGGCCGACGTCGTCATCTGGTGGGGCCACCAGAAGCACGCCCTTGTCGCCGACGCGCCCGTCGCGAAGATCGTCGACCGCGTCAAGGCCGGCAAGTGCGGCCTGATCGTGCTGCATTCCGGCCACTACTCCAAGATCTTCCGCGCCGCCATGTACGAGCGCTTCAAGCAGGACGTGCTCGCCAAGCTGCCGGCGACCGTCGACAAGTCCAAGGTCGACTTCATCAAGAAGAAGCTCGGCAAGCCGGAAGTCGTTTCCGAGGAGGACAAGGAGCACGTCATCACGGTCATCGCCCCCGACTGCGGCCTGGGCGGCGTCCGGGCCGACGGGGCCCCGGGTCACCTCGAGACCAAGCTTCCCGATCACCCGATCGCGAAGGGCGTGCCCGCGAAGTTCGATGTGGCGAAGACCGAGATGTACAACGAGCTCTTCACGGTGCCCGAGCCGGACGCGAACGTCTTCTTCGAGACCTGGGACAAGGGGGAGCAGTTCCGCTCCGGGAACTGCTGGGCGCTCGGAGAGGGCCGCGTCTTCTACTTCCGTCCGGGCCACGAGACCTACCCGGTTTTCCACCAGGAAGAAACCCTGAAGATCGTCCATAATGCCGTCCTTTGGAGCGGGAAGCGGACATGATGGGATTGCTGTTGATCCTGGGCGGGATCCTCTGCGAACAGGAAGTCAGGGCGCCGGAGTTCACGAAGTTCGATTTTGCGCGGGAGCGCATCGGCCACAAGGTCCTCGTCGACGGCGAGATGCTGAACCGGGTCGGCGCCGAGCTGGCCGACGTGAAGCTCACGGCGATCTACTACGACGGCAACCGCGAACTGCGGCGCAGCAAGACGGCGAAGATCGCGAAGGTCGCCGACAAGGGCCGCGCGCCGTTCGCGCTGGAAGCCGACAACGTCCCGAACTTCACCCGCTACGAGCTCTACGTCGAGTACGGGACGCTGACGCGTCTCTACGTCGGCGATGAGAAGGCGCCCCTGCCGGCGCTCAAGAAAGCGGCGCCCGCCGCTCTGACGCTGGTCTCCGTCAAGGACACCCTCCCCAAGGCGTTTCCCGGCGACGTGGTCCTGAGCCTCGCGGTCAAGAACGACGGCGGCAACGAGGCCGACGAGCCGACGGCCGTGATCAACTTCAAGATCCGCGGGCAGGACCGGCTGGTGCGAGTTCCGCTCGACCGCACGCTGCCGGCGGGGACCGAAGACACGTTCGAGCTCAGCGTCCCGGGACTGGAGGCCTACGCGAGCTATGAGGCGCGGGTGACGTTCCTCTCGTCCGAGGGCCCGCGCGTCGCCGATCCTCCGTTGAACGTGAAGGAAGTCGTCATCCGGAACCTGCGCATGATCCGGCTGGTGGACGGAAGCGGCCGGATCAGCGGCAGCTTCAAGAACGGCCTCGACATCACGGTGGGCGAGGTCGCAGCGACGTTTCATCTCGGGAAGAGCGACGTGCCCTGGACGCTGCCGGGGACGATGGGCCCGGGCGACCTGAAGCCGTTCGAGTTCTACATCCCCGACTGCCCGAGCTTCGAAGGCGGCGGCGGCTACGACATCGCGTTCAAGGAGTCGAAGCCGGAAGCGTCCGCGTTCGCGAAGCCGGCGTCGGCGAAGAAGACGGGGACGAAGACGGTCGAGACGCGGACGGTGAAGCTGCCGCCTCCGCCGGCCAAGACCTTGAACGCCGATCCCGAACTCAACCTCAAGAATCCCGCCAAGGGGGAATACGCGGTCGGCATCCGCGGGCTGATGATCGTCGAGGGGGCCTACGGCAAGAACAACAAGTACACGGGCGACGTGTACCTGGTGCGGCTGATGTTCCTCGACGACGAGGGGAAGCCGATGAAGCCGACACCGACGATCAACGCGACGGTCTACAACAAGACCGAAGCGTACGGCAAGGTGCAGCGGATCGTGGAGAAGCAGCAGTGGGGCGCGGACGCCTCGAAGATCAACTCCAGCACGGTGGCGAACGACACGGTCGCCTGCGACAAGAAGACGGGCGAGCTGTGGGTGGCCTTCGTGCGCACGGAGACCCCGGTCTTCGAGCCGCGCGCGGACATGACGCTCGTGATCCCGGACATCGGGATCTGGACGTGGAAAGGGCTGAGCGGAAAGTTCGAGGTCGCGCCCCGGCCGCCGGATCGGAAGTAAACATAGAGGCACGGGGACACGTCGACGGGATGCACGCCCGGCGCTCTGAAAGGAAGGCGTAGCCTCACTTCCCTTCCGCTTCAGCCTTTGCGGCGGCGGGATTCCTGACAAGCCGGATCAGGGTGTCAGAGTCCATTGCCATTTGGACCGTCTTGGGCAGATGCGAGGGTTTCTCCTGATCGGGGGTGTTGAATCCAGGCCTCTTGCTGTCGATCGACATCTTCATCAGGACCGCGGTCTCCCCGCTTACGAATTCCGCCGACTCTAGGTCGTAGTAGTAGACCGATCCGCCTTTGGTGCTGCAGGAATACTTTCCGTCGAGCTCCTTCGGAACCTCCAGCTGCGACACGTCGATTTCGATGTCCAGGCGGGCGCATACTTTCCCGTCGATCAGGACGTATCCCGAGTGCGTCACCTTCGACGTCCCCTGGACCGTCAGCGGGGAGCCCATCGCGTTGAAGGGGATGCTGACCGGAACGAGGGTCGACTCCCCGGGCTTTAGGGGTTTGGGTGGCATCGGGAACAGAAGCTTGAGGAGCGGCTGCGCGTTCAGCGCCCCACCTTCCATGCCTCCGTCCTCGGTCACTTTGGGGATGGCCATGGGAGGGGACTTCATCTCCCTCGTGCGCTCCGGATCTGCATTCTTCGCGGCCACCCCCATGCGCATCTGCATATCCTTTAGGACCAGTGTCCCGGTCTTGTCGCCCTTGGATTTGAGGAGCAGGACTCCCTTGGCATCCATCTTCTGTTTCATTCCGCCGGCATCCTTGGTCCTGCCGTTCATTTGCGACAGGACTTCGACTTGTTGGGAATAATCGAAGGCGTAGACTTTCGTCCCGGAGAAGTCGAAGCGGATCGGGAGCGCCTCCTCTCGCGGCTTGGCCTCAGGGAACTTCTGCTTGCCGATCTCGACAAGAAAGCGGGATTGCGTGGGGCCTGAGGGTCCGGCAGCCGGGTCTTGAGCTGGTGACGCCGGAGAGTCACCCCCCGCCGTCACGGTTGCCGCCTTGGAGTCGCAGCCGCACAGCAGAAGCATCAGCATGCCGGCGATCACAACCGCCTTGGTAGGATTCAAGGCGCGGGATTGAACCATCGCAACCCCTTTCTCGGGTACTTCGAGGGCCGGCAAGGCCGATCTGGCCGGAGGCGGCCGCCTCCGAGAGTACCCTACCACGAAATGGTGAGCGTTACGAATTCACCCGTGTCCGATGGCATCCATCCCGGGAATAGAGCATATAAGGGGGGGAGGATGTGGGAAGTGGGAGCGAAAGAAGGGAGACAGGGGCGATTTTTCAGGGCAACCCCGCGACCCGCAGGTCGCGGTAGTAGAAGGGGCTTCCTTACTGGAGGCTTTATCAGGCGATCGCGCGCAGGCCCTTCGTCATGTGCTCCATGAACAGGATCCGCCGCCGCTTCGGCCGGCCGAATCTGGCGACTCCCTAGGCGGGATGGGCCGGACGTTTTCCTTTCACGCCCCCGGCGTTTGGCCCGATAATCGCCGGACATGTCCGCTGTCCCGGTCCCTGCACCCGACTGGAACGCCCTCGCGGCGAAGGCCTGGGTCCGCCGGACCGCCGTCGCCCTGCTGCTGGCCGTCGTCAACGTCGTCGTCTACCGGGAGGCGATGAACCGCTTCTTCAACGCCGACCAGCTCCACTACTTCGCCGAGCGGGGGAACGACCTGCGCTTCTCGGGCGGGCTCGCGCTCTGGGATTACAATGCGGCGCGGCAGTTCTGGAAGGGGGACGAGTTGCTGTTCAGGCCCCTGAGCGGCGTCGTCCTCGCGGCCGAGACGGCGGCGTTCGGGGCCCAATACCGGGGGTGGAACTGGACGAATCTGCTCCTGCATATCGGGGTCGCCTTCATCCTCTTCGAGGTCCTATGGTCCATCCGTCCGTCCGCGTTCGCGGTCGCCGGGGCCGCGGTCTTTTCCCTCGTGACCGCGAACTTCGAGCTAGTCGTCTGGGGCCACTTGTCGTTCTACCTGATCGGCTACGGCTTCCTGCTGCTGGCCCTGCAGGCGGCGTGGCGACTGTGCCGGGAGGACTCGGAGCGGGGGCCGATGCTGCAGTACATCCTCGCGATGGCGGGGGCCATGGCCTGTCACGAGATCGCGGTGGTCGCCGGCGTGATTCTTCCGGCCTGCGTCGCGGTCTCCAATCCGCGCCGCCGCCGGGCGCTCCCGCTGGCCTTGATGCTGCTGCCCCTGGCGCTCTATGCAGGCCTCTATGTCGGGCACGTGATGCGCTGCGAGCGCTGGCGGTGGACGGACCCGGCTGTCGCCCCCGTCGCCGTCGAGCCGTTCCCGATCCGGGTCGTGCTCACCCTGGGCTCCTGGGGTCTCCGGGCTCTCAACCCCTGGTACGCCGACTTCGATTTCCACAACTTCATCCGATTCGACTGGTCGAAGCGGCCGGCGGGAGCCGGGCAGGTCCCGGGGTTCGTCGTCTCGGCGGGACTCCTGGCGGCGCTGGGCTGGGGCCTGCGTCGGTGTCCGAGTCGGGACCGGGTGCGGACGACGTGGCCCTTCGTCGCGTCGCTGTTGATCCTGCTGGCGGCTTATTCCGCGATGAACAACGTCGGGCGCCCGTACGCGGGAGGCGTCACCTACTACGTCTACTTTTTTGCCCTGATCGCGGCTCCGCTGCTCTATGTGCTCGTCGATCCCGGAAAGGCGGAGGGCCGGGAACGTCGGCTCGCGCTGGCGATGCTGCTCGTCCTCGGAGCCGCCCAGGCCTGGCGGACCCGGGAGGCGAGCCGCGAGATGGCGGCGGTGAACGCGCCGGTGAGCGCGTTCTTCGACGATCTGGAGCGCTTCGTCGCGGCGCATCGCGGCGAGCCGGGCTTCGCCTTCGCGGTGCAGGCGCCGGACTCCGTGGATCCGTCGTTCAGCGTGATCAAGGGATACCCGGACCATCCAGAGGACGGCGTCGCGACGGTGTCGGCGTTCATGTATCCGGCGTACTTAGACACGCGGATCTTCAGAACGGGACCCGATCCCTTGCGGCACCGCTATCTTCTGGGATGGTCGCCGCGCTAGCTCGGTCGATTCCCTGAAAGAGCGGAGGCCGGACCCGGCCACGCCCTGACGGGAGGGTGATGACGATTCCGGGGAGAGAGCATTTAAAAAGGAGGAGGAGGATATGGGAAGCGGGAGCGAAGGGAAGAAGATGAAGGGAGACAGGGGCGATGGTTCAGGGCAAACCCGCGACGCGCAGGTCGCGGGATAGCGGAACGCGCTTCCTTACTGGGAAGTTCGAAGTCGCCCCGCGTCGCCCCGACCGGAAGCAATCCAACACCAGGACAGCGGAGACACAAAGCAGAGGGATCCTCTGTTGAGGATTCACAGGGGCCTGGGGTGGCGTCACCGCTCGACGATTCCTCTGGCCGGGATCACGCGGATTGAAAGCAGATCGGGCCCCGTCTCCCGGATCTTCGGGCTCAGCGACCTGGTCGTCTACACGACCTCCTTCCGGGGAGACCGGTCCCACGAGTCGCCGTCCGCATCCCTGCTCGGGGTTCGGGAGAGAAACGAAATCCGGACCCTCCTGTTGGAGCGCCGCCGGCGACTGCACGAGGCCGCGCTGCTCGGCGAAGTCTCGCTCGCCCGGACGCCGCAGGATCTGCAGAGGGAGCGGCTCGCGACGGCGATCAAGCGCCTGGAGCGCCGGCTTCCGGGGCCGCCCCGCAGATAGGGGTCAGGACGCCCGGGTGGTCGGCCTCCAGAAGTCATCCTTCAAACTTGCCCGCGAGTTGAGCAGCGCGGCCACTTCGCAGATCCTCGGCCCGGGACCCCGCAACTCCAGGCAAAGAAACGCCGAGCTCTCCGTGATGCGGGCCCGCGTGATGTTGACCGCGACCCTCCGATCCTCGGACAGCGAGTTCAGAAGATTCAGGGCGACGTCCTTGTCCGCGAACCCGAGCTCCAGATTCAGAGTCGCTTCAGTGCAGCGTTTCATACGAACCTCCGCTGCTCTCCTTAAGCAACGGCCGTGCCACCGTAAATGGAGGAGGGAAACGCGGTTTTGATGGAACGGTCCTTGCATCTCGCAGGATTTGTCACGAGGACGACTGCAGATTGCAAGACGTCGCGATCCAGCGATGTGGAGGGGTGGGCTCTTAACGCTCGATGAACTTTCCGTCGGCGGATTCGGCCAGGCCCTCGAGGAGCGGCTTCGCTTCCTTCTCCTCGTCCTCGCCGGGCTTCTTCGAGGCCGGGTCCATCGTGATCTGCAGCGTGTGTACGCGGACCTGCAGGTAGCGGTTCAGGAAACCGTAGCGCTTGAGGAACTTGTCCTTCTCCGAGACGCCGACGGTCGGGACGCCGTCCGTCAGCGCATAGATCGTGTCGATGCCGTCCTTCTTCAGCGCGGGCGCCGCCGCGTCCCCTGCGAAGGCCTGCGCCTTCGTCACCGCGCCCCAGAGGTTCGTCATCCCGCCCGGAGTCTTGATGCCGTCCACGATGTCGATCAGCGACTTGCGCTTGGACTCGGTGAGGCGCACGGGGCCGCCGGCCTGGACGCGGACGACCCCGTCGAAGAAAACCAGCGCGACCGTCGAGTCGACCGGCATCCTCATCAGCACCTTCTTCAGCTCGTACTGCGCGACGTTGATCTTCAGGTTGCCGGCCAGCTTGACGCCGAGGGCCTTGCCGTCGTCGTCCTTGCCCGGGATATAGTGCGCCGGCTCCCACATGCTGCCCGAGGTGTCGATGACGAAGGCGACCGCGGTCGAAACGACCGGCACGCCGTAGAACGTCGTCGTGCTGCCCGCGGCGCCGGCCTTTTCGGCGGCGTCGGGCTTGTAGACCCCCGCGAGCACGGCGTCCCGGCTCCGCGTCCACCACTCGCGCCACGCGTCGATGCTGCCGTGCTTGTCGACGCCCGTCAGCATCTTGAGCGCGTCGTTCAGGTCCGACGCGGTCTGCCCCGTCGTCCCCTTGAGGGATTCGATGATCGCCGCCGTGTTGTCCCGGCAGCCCATCTCGGCAAGCGCGTGGGCGGCCGTCGTGCGCACCTGGCGGTATTCCGAGGCCAGCACGGAGACGAGGACGGGGACGGTCTCGGGAGTGGGGATGCCGATCGTCCGCAGCGCGCGGACGGCGGCCAGGGTCTCGATGTCGCGGGTGGATCTCTGGAGGATGTCGACGAGGCCGGCCACGGAGGAGGCGGTCCGGATCGATCCCATGGCCTCGATGAGCCGCGCGCGGTATCGGAGGTTGAACGACGCCTGGGCCTGCTTCAGGATGGTCTGCAGCGCCTCCCGGGTGCGCATCGTGGCCAGGCCTTCGAGGACGTCCTCGACCATGCGGTCGAAGCCGAGCATGCGGTCGGAGAGGAGCTCTTCGGCCTTGATCTGGTCCCGGTACTTCCGCTGCTCGCGGTTGAAAGTGGTGATGTCGGTATTCGACTGGCTGGTCATCGCCTTGACATAGGCGTTGATCAGCGGGGGGACGGCTTCGTCGAGGCCTTTGATCGCCTTCTGGTCCTGGACGTCGATCGCCTCGAACTGCTTGACGCACTGCAGGAAGGCGCTGATGAGTTTGGTCGCGGTCTCGGCGGAATCCCAGGCGCCGACGTCTTTCGCGGCCGCGGAGACGCCCGTGGGATTTTTCGAGTCGATGGCTTTCTGGAGGGCGGCGGAGGCGCGGGTCCAGGACTCGGGTTTCGCCGCGGGCTCGGGCTCAGCCTCCAGCTCGCGCTTCGCGGTCTTCGGGGGCTGGAGGGCCGGCGGAGCATCCTGAGCCAGGGCCCCGAAGGAGCACAGGATCAGACTGACCAGAACCCGTCCCAACCCGCTCCTCATCTCCTAATACTACGCCGGCTGAGGCCTGAAATATCCACGGCGGAGGACCCATTGAACATGTATGGGTGACAGGATCCGTCCGGGACCGCGATTGCCTGTCCATGGGACAAGAGATCCACTATTGCGCCCGCTGCGGCGACCGGATCAGCGGGGAAGAATTCGACCGGGGACAGGCGTTTCGCGTGGAGAATCGCATCATCTGCTCGGGCTGCATCCGCAAAGAGCTGTCGGAGACGCGGTCGGCTCCCGGACGGGTCATGGTTCTTCGGGGATATCGGCGGCTCGGAGGCCGGCCGCACTGACCCGCCGGTCTTGCACCGCGCCGTCGAAAGAAGTAGGTATAGGGCGTGATCCCGCTCGTGCTGGTCCTGGCCGCCTGCGCCGCCCAGGCCGAGGATACGGTGCCCCGCCGGCATCCGAACCGCAGCGCCTACCAGGAAGCCGTCGACGCCTGCCGCGACGCCGAGAAGCTCGCGCCCGAGGCGGCGCTGGACAAACTGGCGCCGATCTTCGCCGACGGCATCGAGAAGGGCCGCTTCGCGCTGGTCGAGCAGCGCATCACGATCGAAGCCAAGTCCCAGGAATTCAATCCGCACGACTTCTACCCTTATCACCTCCGCGGCCGCGCGCGGCTCCAGGTCGCGCGCAAGTTCAAGGACGAGGAGGCGCGCCGGTATCTCCTCGACGCCGCCGGCGATCTCCAGGCGTCGCTGACTCGGACAAAGGCGCATCTCCACAATCTGTTGCCGGAAGGCCAGGGGGAACTGCGGGCGTCCCTGACCCGGGTGAGCGGCCGCAGCGCCGAGCTGCTGACGGAGACGCAGAGGGAGCTCTGGGAGAATGTCCGCGCGGCGCTGACCTATGACGGATGGAAGCCGGGCCAGGCGGCCCTCGCGGACAAATCGCTGACGCTGCTGGCGGGCACCGAGCTCTCGAAGGACGCGGTCGAGTGGACGGCGGGCGAAATCGGCCGCGTCGACGCCCGGCTTCGCGCGCTGCGGAAGGAGCCCGGCGACCCCGACAGCCGGCGCCCCGAAGCGCGTCGCGCCGCCGAATGGTGCGATACGGTGACGGCGGCGCTGCGGGGCATCCCCGCCTTCCAGTCGGCGCTCGGCGATGCCGGAAAGGCCGGCAGCCTGGCGGTGTCGATCCGCGACTCCCGGGGCACCTTCCGTCTGAAGATCGGCGTCAGTCCCTGGGCGACCGTCCGGCGTCTGGAGCGCGGGGGCGAGGAGATTCCGCTGACCGACCGGGACACGCCGCTCCTCATCCCCCAGGAGCTGGAGATCGACGATTACAGCCTCGAACTCGTCCATCCGAATGGGCGAAAGAACGCGCACATCTCCGCGAACTCCCTGCAGCCGGGACGGACGTACGTCCTGTGGGGAGACATGAACGGAGACAAGTTCGAGGTGTCGGAGCTACCGAAGTAGCAGCGCGAACACCGCCGCCACCTTCGGCCCGAACCTCGTCCGTTCATCCTCGGTCACCCCCAGGCGCCGGAGCGGGGCCGCGAATTCCTGGAGGCCCTGCGCGATCTGATCGGCCGTCGTCCCCTGGAATGAAGCGGCGAGCGCCCGCGCCGTGACGATCTTCACGAGGAGGGACTGTTGGGATTCCCGCGTCAGTTCTCCGATGCCGCCCAGGGCGCGCAGCCGGCGTTCCGCCTCGTCGAGCCGCTGCTCCGCGTTCGGCGCGTTGAGGATCCGGTCGAAGTCGACCGCCTTGAGGTAGGGCGGATCGACGGGGAAGTCCTGCACCGCTTTCCGGACGGCCGCGTCGTGCTCGTCCAGAAGCGGAGCATGACGCTTCCGGAAGGCTGCGGGGAGGCCGCTCAGCAGGAGCTCCCAGGGCTTTGCGATCGTCTCGGCGGCGGTCTGGCATTCCCGGACGATGTCGCGGGTGCCCCCGCGGGCCCGGTCGTTCTGCTTCCGCAGGTCGCGGAGCAGGGCGCGGTGGGCTCCCAGCTCCGCCGCCAGGAACCAGGGATTGTCGCCCGAATCGTCCAGGCCTGCGGACTCGGCGGCCGCCTGCAGGAGCGCTTCGGGTTTCGACTCATCGAGCATCGGGAGAAGCCTGCGAGTCCAGTCGTAGGCGGGGTGAGGAAGAAGGAGTTGTTCGGGGGCCGGGAGCTCCCGCCGGAGCGTTTCGAAGCGGAGCCCGGGCTCCGGCGCTTCGATCCGCTCGATCAGCAGTCCCGAGCAGAAGGCGGCGGTCGCTTTCTGGAGCTCCTCGCGGCAGGCCGCGTCGATCTCCTTCGCGTAGCCGTCCCTCTGCCCGGGGCTGAGGATGCCCGCGGCCTGGTCGACCCAGGCGCGCGCGTCCTTCCACCGGCGGGCGTCCTTCAGTTCCCGGAACCGGTTCACGAACGCGGGGATGGGCGAGGGTTTCTCGATCGCAGCCTGGCCCTGGGGAGTCGGGGAAGAAACGGGGTGCCGGCGCTGCAGGGCGACGACGCCGAGCATTCCGAGGATCGCGAGGCACAGGACGGCGAGCGCGACGACCGGGGCGCGGCTCCGGGGCTGGAGCGCCGGGGTCCCGCCGCCGACGAGCTTCTCCAGGTCGTCCGCCATCTCCCCCGCTGTCGCGTAGCGCTGGTTCTTCTTCCGGGCCATCGCCTTCTGGATCACGGCCTCCACGGGCTCGGGGATGTCCGGCTTGATCTCGCGGGGCCGGCGCGGGGCGCCCTGGAGGACCTTGACGAGGACGTCGACCGAGTCCTCGCCCTGGAACGGCTCCTGGCGCGTGAGGACGAAGTAGAGCGTCGCGCCGAGGGAGTAGATGTCGCTCTGCGGGCCGATGTCGCGGATGTTCCCCATGGCCTGCTCGGGCGGCATATAGGGGGGCGTTCCGAGGATCAGGCCGGAGATGGACACGGAGCTGCCGGCCTTGAGCGACTTGGCGAGCCCGAAGTCCATGACATAAGGCCAGTGCTCGCGCGTGAGCATGAGGTTCGACGGCTTGATGTCGCGGTGGATGACGCCGGAGCGATGGGCGTGGTCGAGCGCGCGCGCGATGCGGGCGAAGATGTCGAGCCACTTGAGGAGGGGCAGCTCGGCGATCCCGACGGACTGTCCCTCGATGAACTCCATGGAGAGATAGCGGACGGGTTCCTGTCCCGCATGCTTCGAGGGGACTTCGCCGGTGTCGAAGACGGCGGCGATGTTGGGGTGGCGGAGCCGGGCGGCGAGCTTGGCCTCGCGGGAGAAGCGCAGGCAATCGTCGGCATCCTGTCCGTTGAGGAATTTGACGGCGACCCAGCGCGTCAGCTTCCGGTCCCAGGACTTCCAGACGGTGCCCATGCCGCCCTTGCCGACCTGCTCGACGAGGATGTAGTCGTTGAGGAGGCGCGTTTCGTCGGCCGCGAAGGCGACGGCCTCCGGGGGCATCTCGTCCAGGGGGGACGCGTCCGGGGCGGCGCTCATGACGTCCTTGAAGAGCCCGGTGCAGCCCTCGTGCGTTCCGGAGACGGAGATGCCGCAGAAGGGGCAGATCCGGGTCGCGTCCGCCGCCGGAGGATCGGGAGCCATGGCGCAGAATTATAACAGCGCGTCCGGGAGGGAACAACGCCGGGGGCCCCGGTGAAAATGTTTCCTGAGAAGCGGGGGGCCTATTCTGTTGACACCCCGGCCGCGGGGTCCGTAGCATCCCTCGATCGTCCGCCGGGGATGTCGGGAGGGAAGAGGGTTTCGATGAGGCAGCTCGGCGCAGTGTTCCTGTTCCTCGCGGCCGCGGGATCCACGGTCGCCGCCCAGGACCAGCAGCTCGGGGCGCGCACCAAGGCGATGGGCGGGAGCTACACCGCCTTCCAGGACGATCCCCTGCTCGTCTGGCTCAACCCGGCCGGCATCGCCACGCAGCCCGACCAGCTGTCCGTCGCGTACCAGACCTACACCGCCTATCCGAAGAAGGAGTCGCGCGGCCCCGGCGGAACGACGGACTTCTCCGTCAGCGGCAAGACGATTCTGCCCAGTCCGGCCATCATCCCGTCGTATATCGGGTTCGTGGCCCAGGTCGGCGACTCGGACAATCCCTGGGCGATCGGGGCCGGTTTCGCGCGTCCCTACAACCTGGACTATTCGATGGACGAGATCCTGAGTCCGGGCCAGACCACGTTCGATCCGCGCTTCGAAGTTTCGGAGTCGCTGTATCGCTTCCGCGTCGCGGCGGCCCACGACTTCCGGATCCGGCCCACGGCGGAGGCCGGCTTCTTCACCCACGTGGCGGTGGGCGCGGGCCTCGACCTCGGCTACGAGGAGTGGCGCTTCAGCGCTCCGGCGGGCGACCCGCGCGGCGAGCGCCGCGGCTCGTCGATGGCCCCCGGCTTCGGCGGCGGTCTGCTGATCGGCCTCTATGAGGACCGAGAGGCTTTTTCGCTCCACTTCGGCGCGGCGTACCAGAGCGCGGTGAATTTCAACTTCGACGTCGACCCGACCCTGGAGCCCGCGTTTGACATGCCGCAGCAGGTGAACGTGGGTCTGACGCTGTATCTGCACCGGGGGATCCCGCTGCGGGTGACGTTCGACGTCCAGTGGATCGACTGGAGCGCGACGGCGGAGGACCCGCTGGTGTCGGATCAGCCGGGGTTCCGCGACTCGCTGAACTACTCGCTGGGCCTGGAGTACCGCATCGAGGTGAGCGAGAAGGTGCAGTTGTATCCACGACTCGGATACCGGCGTTTCGCGGCGCCATGGAAGGACAAGAACGACCTGCCGGCGACGGGCGCCTTCAAGCTGGTGCTGGACACGAAGCACGAGGAGTTCAACATCGTGACGTTCGGCGGGGGGATTTCGTGGACGACGAAGGAGAACAAGGTGCGCTCCTTCGACCTGGCCGCGGAAGTCGGCGGCGACTCCTGGAACGTGGCGGTGGGGTACACCCATGAGTTCTAAGCTCCGGGTCCTGCTGGCGCTCGCGGTGGCCGCCGTCCTGCCCGCCTGCGGCAACATCAACGACGGCCACCCCGCGGTGCCGTTTACATTCCGGGCGTCCGTGAGCACGACGGGCGCCCAGGCCAACCAGGCTTCCAGCGAAGTGTGTGTTTCGGGAAACGGGCAGTTCGTCGTGTTCACCTCCATGGCCACCACCTTGGCCCAAGCGGGGCCGGCCAATGTATCCCAGGTCTTCCGGCGAAATCTTCAGAGCGGTGTGACCGAGATGGTTTCCGTCGATCCGGTGCAGCTTCCCGGCGACGATTCCAGCAGTCATGCGGCGATTTCGTATGATGGACGTTTCGTCGCATTCGAATCGTTTGCCACGAATCTCCTCAGCGCGCCGCAGTTCGTTCCTCATGTCTACCTTCGCGACATGAACGCCGTTCCCGCGACCGCGACGACGCTGGTATCTCAGGATTCGCTCGGCAACCCCGGAGACGACGTCAGTTTCGCCGCATCCATTTCGATGGATGGACGATATGTCGCTTTCGCTTCCTTGGCGACAAACTTCGGCGACACTCACACAAGCGGAGTACCAAAGATCTATCGTCGCGACATGGTTCTGGGGGATGTCATACCAATTTCGGTCACTGCGGTCGGCGGCGATCCGACGCTCGGCGCCACTTCCTACGGGAGCGTCAATCCCTCGATATCGGATGACGGTTCCGTGATCGCCTATGTGTCGGAGTGCGCGGACATCGTCGCTGGTGATACCAACGGAAAGTTGGACGTCTTCGTCGCAACGGTCGGCGGGGGCGGCGCCATCACGACCGTTCTGGCCTCCGCCGCGGTGGGCGGTGGCCCGTCCAATGGTCATAGTGGCGACCCGCAAAAGTTCCTGTTCGACAGTCCGAAAATCTCCGGAAACGGCTTGTTCGTGGCGTTCACGTCGGCGGCGACCAACCTGGTCACCGGGGATTCGAACACCGGCAATTTTGACGTCTTCCTATATTCTGTTGCCGACGGGTCGCTCCAACTCGTCGATGTGAACACTCAGGGGGTTCAGGCCGAAGCCTCTCGTGATAGTTCGAATCCGTCGATTTCTTCGGATGGCCGATTCGTGGCGTTCCAGTCGGTCGCCTCGAACCTCGTTGATTCGGATACCAACGCGACTACAGACATCTTCTTGCGCGATATCCTGCTCGGAATCACGATCCGCGTCTCGGTCGACACGGCAGGAAATCAGGCCGGGATCGGCCAGCCTTCAGTCGTTCCGTCCCTGTCCGCGCAAGCGACCGCAGTCGCGTTCGCCACCGACGCCAATTTCGAGAAGTCGGATTCGAATGGCCTGCGGGACGTCTACGTCCGGTCCCCGCTCCATTAGTCGCCAGACTAGATCGTCGGGGGAGTCACGTCGACGCTGGTGACGGTCGCCGTCGGAGTTAGGGCGCGGATATCATAATCCGTCGTGCCGTTCGCGGGGACGCAGACGCACAAGTCGAGATGCCAAGTCTCGCCGGTGCCGAGGGCGTCGAGCGAGTTGACGTCGATCGCGAGCATCCGCCACAGACCCATGTCCCCTACTCGCCAGATGACCTGTCGTCCGGAAAAGAGACCAAGCGGCATCTCGATGTCGCCTCCGGAGGGCGCGCTGATCGCGACGCTGCTGAACTGCTGACTTCCGTCGGTGAGGTCCCGGGTCAGGAGGCACGACATTGAATTTGCCCCCGAGGCCGCGGCGCGTTTGAACTTCGCCTGGAAGGAAGCTTTACCCCCGGCGCAGGACAGCACGAGGTTGGCCACGACCCGATGGGCGCCGGCGATCGTGAATCCTCCCGGAACGGGCGTCAATGTGGACATAGATCTCTCCCCGGTCATAGACATGGACATGATTTTGACGGCTTTGGGCATCTTCGGCTTTCGGTCGAATTTGCTGGAGTGTGACTTGGACGGACGCTGCTTCATTCGCTACCCCCGGTCCCTTGTGAGTGGAATGCTAGCCGCGGGCGGAAAGGGTTGTCAACAATCTGCTGAAAGGGGGAGTTCTAGAGTGAACGAACCCTAGAGGTACTGCATCAGGGCGGCGATCTCGGACTTCACGTCGCCGCCGCTGTACTCGCGGATCAGGCTCTCGAGCTCGCGGCGCAAGCGCTGCTTGGCCCGGTGGATGAAATTGGTGACGTCGGTCTCCGGGCGCCCCAGCTTCTCGGAGATCTCCCGGTAGGATTTGCCCTGGATCTGCAGCTTCAGCGGGACCAGGTGCGGCTCGTCCTTCATCCGATCCATCGCCTGCGACACGAGATTGCCCACCCAGAGGCGGTCGAACTCGCCCTCGGCCGGCGGATCCGCGGGCAGGTCGATGTCCTGCAGCGGCACCTGGCGGCGGCGGTCCCGCCGCTGCGCCAGCTCCTGCCGCTGGTGGGAGGCGATCACCCGGCGGGTCACTGCCAGGAGCAGCGAGCGGAAGCGTCCCTTCTCGGGGTCCACCTTCTCGAGAAAGGTGTCCGAGCAGATGCGGAGGAAGACCTCCTGGGTCAAGTCCTCCGCGTCCTCGTGGCTCCCCACCCGGCGCTGGATGAACTCGTGGACCGGCTGGCGGTAGCGGAGCACGACCTGCTCCTTCACCCGCTCAGGATCGTGCTTGATGGAAAGGATGAGCGTCCAGACCGACGAAGGAAAGTTCATCCGTCGCGTGAAGGACGGTCCCAGAGCCTGGAAGCCGCCACGTTCTCCTCCCGATCGCTTGGCGACCGCCGCCAGGGCGGCCGCACCCCTCGCATCCTTATAACCTGCGAAGGCGGTCCGCTGCAAGCGGCGGGAGGGGTCGATCACGAGAGGGCTTTCAGGGCGGGGGACGCGCCGAGCATCAGGTCGATGCGGTCCAGGAGCTCCTGGAGCCCGAAGGGACGGACGATGAACTCGTCGAGGCGGGACCGGGTCTGCCCGTCGCTGCCGGCGGCGGGAAGCCTGTAGGACATGGAGCACATCATCAGGACCGGAAGATCCCGCAGTTCGGGGTCGCGCCGGATCATGGCGCGGATCTCGAAACCCGAGAGGAAGGGGAGGATCGCCTCCATGAGCAGCAACTCCGGTCGGTCGGCGCGGAGGCGCTTCAGCAGCTCGCGGCCGCTGTTGTACTCGAAGACGATGTAGCCCTGCATGCGGAGGATCGATGCCAGCAGATCCCGCATCCGGGTCGACTCGTCCACCAGAAGTATCGTGCGATCGGTCATCTCTTCCTCCACGCTCCGGATTCGCGGGGATCCGGACCCCCTTTCAGAAAAAAGGAACCCCCTTTCCGGGGGCTTGACATCTTATAAGTAGTTACTTATGTATCAGACATGAACCAGCGGGAGACCCGGGTGTTCCGGGCGCTCGGCGATCCGACCCGGCGCGCGCTGTTCGAGCGTCTCACCGTGGGCGAGGCCGCCGTCGGGGAGCTGACCGGACGGTTCCGCGTCTCCCAGCCCGCGATCTCGCAGCACCTCGCCGTGCTGCGGGGGGCGGGCCTGGTCGAGCAGCGGCGCGACGGACGCCGCGTGCTCTACCGGGTCTCGCGCGCGGGATTGCAGCCGCTTGCGGGATGGATCGGCCGATACCAGGCGTTCTGGCTGGACCGGCTCGGGCGGATGAAGCAGATCCTCGAGGAGATGGAGCCATGAGCACGAACCGGGAGTTCACGATCGACTATGACCTGCCGCAGCCGCAGGCGAGAGTCTGGCGGGTGCTGACCGAACCGGCCCTGCTGGGGCGCTGGCTGATGGAGAACGACATCCGCGCCGAGGTGGGCCACCGGTTCACGTTCCGCGCGACGCCGACGCCCTGGTGGGACGGCATCGTGCGCTGCGAGGTGCTCGAGGTCGCCCAGGAGCGCCGCCTCCGCTACACCTGGAAGGGGGGGGGCGCTCGATACGGTCGTGACGTGGACGCTGACGCCGTCGGCCTCCGGCGGCACGACGCTGCGCCTGCTGCACGAAGGGTTCGGCGACAAGGACGCCTTCGCCTACAAGGGCATGAGCGAGGGCTGGAGCGGAAAGATCCGCGAGCGGCTCTCGGCGCTGCTCGCGACCGCGGACTTTTGAGGAGGGCAGCCATGCAGGGAAAGATCATCTGGGTCGGCCGTGTCCTGTCGGGCCTGGTCGCGCTGATGCTCCTGTTCAGCGCCGCCATGAAGCTGAAGGGAGGCCCGGAACTGGCCCAGGGAATGGCCAAGATGGGACTGCGGGAGTCGATGGCCGTCCCGCTCGGACTCCTGGAGCTGGGCGTCGTGGTGGTCTACCTGATCCCTCAGACCTCGGTGCTCGGAGCGATCCTCGTCGCCGGCTATATGGGCGGCGCGATGCTGACGCACTGGAGGGTGGGCGAGATGTTCCTGATCCAGTTCGCGATCGGCGTCGTGGCCTGGCTGGGCCTCTGGCTCCGCGAGCCGAGGCTGCGCAGCCTGATCCCGCTAAGAAGCAAGGCCGCCTGACGCTCAGGCCAGGCGTCGCGCGGCGAGGATCGTGATGTCGTCCGACTGCTCCCAGCCGGAGCGGTGGACGTCGACCTCGTCGACGATATTGCCCACCATCACGCGCGAGTCCTTGTCGCGGTCCCGGATGAGCCGGCCCTGCAGGTGGCTGAAACCGAACTCCGCCTGCGACGGGGCCTTCGCCTCGTTGACGCCGTCGGTGAAGAGCAGGAGGCGGTCCCTCGGGGCGAGGCCGACGGTCTCTTCGACGATCTTCGACTCGTACTGCTTCGAGTTGAGGACGCCCAGGACGGGGGCGTGCCGGGTCCAGGACTCCACGCGGTTGTTGCTGGCCCGGTGGATCAGCATCGGCATGTGACCGCCGTTGGCGATCGTGACCTGATTCCGGGCGGGATCGAGGATGGCATAGAGGGCGGAGACGAAGACCCCGCGCCGGATGGTCCGCAGGAGCAGATGGTTGGCGATCTTCAGGAAGTGGGCGGGGCGCTCATAGCGGTCCTTGGGCAGGTTCCGGACGATGGAGCGGAACGTGGAGGCGAGCAGGGCGCCGCTGATGCCCTTGCCGCTGGCGTCGGAAACGAGGAGGCCGATGCGGCCGCGGGCGAGGGGAAAGCAGTCGAAGTAGTCCCCCGTGAGCAGGTGGGCGGCGCGGTGGAAGCTGAAGAGATCGTATCCGCGGACCTCCGGCAGCGTCGGGACCAGGGATCGCTGGTAGGCCGCGCCGAGCTCGAACTCCCGCAGCAGCGTCTGCAGGGTGATGGGCGGGATCGCGGTGGTGCGGTCGGTCCATTGAGAGGGCGAAGACAGAGCTGCAGCACCCATGATGATTCCCTCCTATACCGGCCGCTCGCCCATTTACTATACACCGCGGACACGGCGCATGGGTGTTCATTTGAGCGCGCTGTCCTCTGGCGGAAAGCGCCGTCTTTTGGCATCATCTCGCGGACAACAATGAAGCCCCAGAAGCTGGTCCGGCCCCTCGTGGAAGGGCTCCACGCGTACGTTCCCGGCGAGCAGCCGAAGATCCCCGGCCTCATCAAGCTCAATACCAACGAGAACCCGTATCCGCCGTCGCCGAAGGTGATCCGCGCGGTGAAGGCCGCCGTCGACGGCCGCCTCCGCCGCTATCCGCCCCCGACCGCGCAGGCCCTGCGCGAGCGGCTGGCGAAGCTCCACCGCTGCAGGCCTGAAAACGTCATCATCGGGAACGGCTCCGACGAGCTGCTCTCGATGGCCGTCCGCGCCTTCGTCGAGCCCGGCGGGCGCTGCCAGGGCTTTTCGCCGAGCTACTCGCTGTATCCCGTCATCGTGAAGCAGCACGGCGCGGTCTGGAGCAGCGCCCCGCTGAAGCCGGACTTCTCGCTCCCGTCGCCGTCGGGCTTGCGCGCCGACGCCGCCCTGACCTTCGTCACCACCCCCAACGCGCCGAGCGGAAGGGGATATGCGGTGAAGGACCTGGACGCGCTGTCTCGGTCGTTGCGCGGCGTCGTCATCCTCGACGAGGCCTATGTCGACTTCGCCTCGGCGGACGCGCTGGCCCTGGGTCTGCGTCGCCCGAACGTCCTGATCTCGCGGACCTTCTCGAAGGGGTACTCCCTCTGCTTCCAGCGTGTGGGGTACTTCGTCGGCCCGCGCGACCTGATCGGGGCGCTCGACAAGATCCGCGACAGCTACAACGTCAACGGTCTCGGCCAGGTGGCGGCGATCGCGACGCTCGACGACCTGCCGTACTACCGCCGCAACGTCCGTCGCGTGATCGAGACGCGCCGGCGTCTCACGGCCGGGCTGGGAGCCCTGGGGTTCGACGTGCTCCCGAGCGAGACGAACTTTCTCTTCGCGCGGCCACCCCGCTTTCCGGCGAAGGAATGGCTCTCCCGGCTGCGCGCGAGGAAGATCCTCGTCCGCTGGTTCGACGCGCCCGCCACCCGCGACTACCTGCGCATCACCGTGGGCACCGACCCCGAAGCCCGCGCCGTCCTCAAGGCGGCAAAGGCGATCCTGAAATGAAGCCGGGCTCGCGGCCCCCCGATTTCGACGCCGTCGACCTGACCGGCGCTCCGCGCCGGCTGCACGAGTTCCGCCGCCGCGGGCATGTCCTCGTCTTCTGGAAGCCCGAGGCGCCCGCGTCGGAGCGCGCGACCTGGACCGCGAGGCGCGTCGCCGAATCCCAGCGCTGGACCTGGCTCCAGCTCGAGGGACTCGTTCCCGCGCAGCCCCTGAACGACGCAGAACCCGGCCTCTACCTGATCAGCCGCTGGGGCCAGGTCGTGGCGGCTTATCCTCCTGGCGACTGGGATATGGACAGGATCGAACGCGACCTGCTCACCTTCGAGGCGCAGGACTGCTGCGACCTCAGCCAAGCGCCCTAAGAACAACACAGACATCCAGGACCACAACGCAGAGAGGCTCCGTCCGGAGGGAAGGGACCTTCTCTATGACCTTGGGTGTCTCTGTATGTTTCTTCGCCAGATTTCGCTCGGCCGATCAAACGGGGTCATAGGACCATCGGCCTGGGGAGGATGCATGGGCGTGTGGATGATCGTGCTGAGCCTGCTGGCGCAGACGGCGCCGGCCGCGAAGGAAGCCGGCTGGAAGAACGTCACCGCCGGCGTCGGCGGAGAGACCTGGGGCTATGCCGGCGTCACCCTGATGTCGGCCGTCCCGGACCGTGACGAGATCCTCGCCGGCGTCAGCGAGTCGGGGCTCTGGTCGAGCGCCGACGGCGGAGCGACCTGGAAAAAACTCGGGGCGAACGACAAGGAGCCCATCAAGAACCGGCCTCACCAGATCGTCTACGACCCGAAGAATCCCCGCACGTTCTGGATCAGCGGCAACTACGGCGCCGGGATCTTCCGCAGCGACGACGCGGGCGCGAGCTTCCACCGGCTGGGGCAGCTGCAGCACGTCGACGGGATCGCGGTGGACTTCGCCGATCCCGCCCGGCGCACCCTGCTCGCCGGCCTGCATGAGCAGACGCGCAGCCTCCATGTCTCCCGCGACGGCGGCCTGAAGTGGGAAAAGATCGGCGACAAATTTCCCGAGGACAGCAACTTCACGACGGATCCGCTCATCCTCGACTCGAAGACGTTCCTCGTGAACACCGCGGGCTGGGCCAAAGGGAAGACGCCGGGCATCTATCGCAGCACCGACGCGGGCATGACGTGGACCAAGGTGTTCGAAGGAGGTCCCGGGGGGCGGGGATTGGTGACGTCGGGAGGCGACGTCTTCTGGCAGGCCGTCTGGGGCGGGGGACTGCTGAAAGGCAGCGACAAGGGCGCATCGTGGACGAAGACGTCGGGCCCCGTGAAGACGAACGTCATCGAGATGGCCGGCGGGAAGATCGCCGGACTTTCCGACAATCAGCTGTATGTCTCCTCCGACGGCGGCTCAAGCTGGGAAAAGGTCGGCGACCCGCTGCCGCTCAAGGCGCAGGGCGTAGTCTACAGCGCCAAGCGCAAGGCCTTTTACGTCTGGAAGATGTCGGACAAGAAGGCGACCGACACCGTCTTCCGCTGGGACGCGGCGCCCTGATGGTCGGATCCTCCGACAAAAATGTCGGATCGGGGGCTCCCGCCGCCTGTAACCCTCTGGCATGAATCCTGCTCTGACTTCGCCGTCGCATCGACGATGGAGGAGAGTTGCATGAACACCCTGGTGATGATCGGAACGGTCATGGGGGGGATCTTCGGGATCCTGCTTCTCGTCGGATACCTCCTGAACTCGCCCCGCGCGCGGCGCTGGGACCGCCGGGCGGAGGAGGCGGGCTCCATCCACTGCGGCTCCTGCGGCGGCGTCGGCACCCTGGTGGCCCGGACCACGTCCAGCGGATATGCCTCCTCGTCCAACATGGTGCTCGCCTGCTCGAAGTGCGGCAGCCACGACTGGCGCGTGAAGGCGTAGGCGGCGCGGGCCTCGCCTTAAAGCTTCTTGGTCAGCAGCTCGCGGATCTCGCCGTCGCTGAACGCGCCGTCCAGCCCTTTCGCATAGGCGCATTCCATCGTCAGCACGCCGGCCTCGAACGCGAGCTTCTTGGCGGCCTTGTCCGTCACGTTCTTGAGCTTGATCGTCTTCAGACCGTCGCGGACCGCTTCCTTGCCCAGGTCGTCCTGGCAGATCATGCGCAGCGCCATATTGAGGCGGTGGCAAGAGACGTTGTCGAGGAAATTCAGGGCCTCGGCGTCGTCCGAAATGCTCGGCCAGTCGATCTCGTACGGGATGCCCTTGCCGCAGATCTCCTCGATCTCCTTCAGGCGGCCGGGAAGGATGGATTCCTGAAGCTCCTTGACCTTGCGCCGTTCGTTGAGGCCCATGTCGTGTTCTCCCTCTATTCCCGTCCAGCATAGCACGCCCGGGGCGGTTCCCGAAGCGGTGCAGGCGCGTTCACAGGGGCTGAACATGGACTTCACAAACGCTGAACCCCTCCTGCGATACCCTGAGCCCCCATGACGACACAGAAAATCGGAATCTTCAGGCACGCGGCCGACGTGCGCTCCTTCAAGGCCGGCGACACCGTCTTCAAGGAGGGCGACGCGGCCGACGTGATGTACGTCGTGCAGTCCGGCGATCTCGACGTGGTCTACCGCGGCGCCATTGTCGAGCGGATGTCGACCGGCGATCTGTTCGGCGAGATGTCCCTGATCAGCGACGAGCCCCGCTCGGCGACGGTGATCGCCCGCACCGAGGCCAGGCTGGTACCGATCGATCTCAAGGGCTTCATGTTCCTGGTCGAGGAGACCCCGTACTTCGCGGTCCAGGTGATGAAGATCATGTCCTCGCGGATCCGGCACCTCCTTCCGAAGCTCGATCTCCAGAAGGCGGCGCAGTAGCGGTTCAGCGGCCGAGCGCCGGAGGCAGAGGGTCCGAGTCGCCCGCGAGGGCCAGCAACGCCATCGCGGTTCCATACGTTCTCGAGCGTTCGAAGACCCGGTCGTTCCACGTCCCGTCTGCGTCCCGCGTCTGCAGCAGCGTCTTCAGGAGCCGCTCCCGCTCGGCCGCCCGGGACGCCTCCGGCAGCAGCCGGACGCCCTTCCGGATCAGGGCGGGGGCATCGTCCTGCGCCAGCAGCAACACCAGGCTCAATATCACAACCCCGTGACCTCTATATAGGGCGTACGGCAGGGCGGACCGGCCGCGTACAACATCCGCGCTTTCTGCCCGTCGTCGATCAGGATCGTCGAGGAGACGGTGCCGTAGCCGTCCCCATGCTTGCAGATGGGCCGTTCGCCCTCGTGCGAGGCCAGAAACGACTTGAGCGCGGCTTCGTCCGGCACCCCCGGATGATCGGCGACGAACGCGTCCAGGCAGCGCTTCTCGGGCATGGCGGGATCGTCGAGGTCGCGATCGGAGGAAACGACGTGGACGCCCGCCCCGAAGGGAGCCCGTCGCAGGGTGCCGTCGAAGTGCAGACAGAGCCCTTGGCCCTCGACGATCGTGACCAGGTTGAAGCCCGCAACGGGATGATCGCGCACGCGGCGCTCCACGATGCCCTCGACGCAGGGGAGCTTGCGGCAGTTGAGCGTCTCCAGCGCGAGCAGCCCGCGCGAGAGCGATTCGGGGATCCTGGCGGGGGCGTGGCGGTTCGTGACGGCGACAAAAAGGCCGTGCTTGTTGAGCCCCAGCCAGGTGCCGCCGCTCTGGAGGTCCTTCCCGGCGAGAATGCCCGGCTTGATCTCCGAAGGGGGCGCCGTCGGCCGCGCGTGCGCCTCGTCCCGGTTGGCCCCCACGACCAGCGGCCGGGCGAGATCCATCCCCAGCCAGACCGCGAGCACGCACATGGCTTCAGTATAGAAGCCGAGGCCCGAGTCGGGTAAACTATCCCCTGAAAAGAGGGATGCGATGCAGTTCGGGGATTTCATCATCCTGCTCCTGTGCTTCGTCCTGGCGGGAGGCCTGGGGATCCTGTCGCAGCGGATTCTTGGTTTCAAGACCGGGGGTCTGCTCGTCAGTATCTTTATAGGTTTTGTGGGCGCCCTGCTCGGCCGGGAGCTGCAGCGCCTGTTTCACAGCACCGACTGGATGGTTGTGACCGTCGGAGACCGGCAGTTTCCGGTGTTCTGGTGCCTTGCCGGCGCGCTGATCGCCACGGCCGTCGTGGGACTGATCGCCCGGAAGGGCGCAAAGAGGGAAAAGAGGAAGTAGTCATGACCGACACCATTCTGGACCCTGCTCCGAACCCGCAGGGGAACGACAAGAACGACCCCGGCACCATCAAGGCGCCCACGTCGTGGGTCGAGACCCGGAACGAGCCGTTGCCGCCCCAGACGGACGTCACCATGATCGCGGCCGCGTCGATCGAGGAGTTTCCCGAGGAAGTGCGCCCTTTCGTTCAGGATCCCAACCGGCAGATCAACCAGTACATCCTTTCCACCGTCCTCGGGAAGGGCGGCATGGGCGAAGTGTGGAAGGCCTGGGACCGAAAGCTATCGCGCTGGGCGGCCATCAAGTTCCTCTTGGGCCAGTCGCAGGAGGGCGTCGCGCGCTTCAAGCGCGAGGCCAAGATGGCCGCGCGGCTGACCCATCCCAACATCGCGCCCGTCCACGAGGTGGGCGAGGCGCCGTCGCGCCAGCCCGGCCAGCCGAGCTGCCACTTCCTCGCGATGGAATACATCGACGGCTGCACGCTCGGCAGCGCGAAGCTGTCGATGCGCGACCGCATCGACGTGTTCGCCAAGGTCGCGCAGGGCCTCGAGGCCGCGCACAAGGCCGGCATCGTTCACCGCGACATCAAGCCCGCCAACATCATGCTCACGAAGGAGAACTGGCCGTACCTGATGGACTTCGGCCTGGCGAAGTCGATCGACGGCGACAACAACCTCTCCGCGACGGGCGCCGTCATGGGCACGCCCGCGTTCATGCCGCCCGAGCAGGTCGAGGGCCTGGCCGACCAGATCGGGACCTGGAGCGACGTGTACTCGCTGGGCGCGACGATGTACGCCGTGTTCTGCGGCGTCCATCCGTTCACCGCCCAGACGACGCTGCAGCTGCTGCAGAAGGTGTGCAACGAGTCGCCCCAGCCGCCGCGCGCGAAGAACCCGGAGATCTCGACGGAGCTCGAGGCGATCATCCTCAAGGCGATGGCCAAGAAGAAGGACGACCGCTACCAGACCGCGGCGGCCGTCTCCGACGCGCTGAAGCGGGTGCTCCTCAGGATCGATTCGGGCGCCGCGGCTGCCGCCGAGGCTCCGCCGGTGGCGCCGCCCGTCTCCAAGGCAAAGCCGGCGTCGATCTGGCCCATCTTCCTCGTGCTCTTCCTCCTGGCAGGCGGCTCGGCCGCCGCCGGCACGGGGGTCTGGTGGTTCGTCTTCCGCAAGCCGCGCACCGATCTCGTCGTCGTCGATCCGAAGAAGAATCCGACGGTCGTGACGCCGATCAAGGTCGATCCGAAACCGGAAGTCAAACCCGAGCTGAAGCCCGAAGTGACGCCGGAGCTCATACCCGCGGTCAAGCCGGAGACGAAGCCCGAACTGAAGCCCGAGGTGAAGCCGGAACTGAAACCCCTGGTGGTCCCGGAGACCAGGCCCGAGGTGAAACCGGAGCTCAAGCCGGTCGTCGTCCCTGAGCTGAAGCCCGAAGTGAAGCCGGAACTGAAACCCGAGGCGACGCCCGAGGTCAAGCCGGAGCTGAAGCCGATCGTGGTTCCGGACGTGAAGCCGGTGGTGGTGCCGGACGATCCGGTCAAGCGCGGCTTCGACTACCTCGGCGGCCGGTATCGCAGCGCGGAGCTCGCGGCCGATTCGGATTACTGGGCGGCGCTCGCGGCGCTGCGGGCGAACCCCCCGCCGATCGCGCGCGGGAAAATCCTGACGTTTCTGAAGAGTGCGGCCTGGGAGCAGTCGGCGCGCACGACGACGTCCGCCGCGCTCCGCACGATCGGGCTGGCACTGTGCGGCGACCCCGAGGCGCGGGGGATGACGGCGCAGGGCGCCCACTATCTCGTCAATGCGCAGGGAAAGAACGGGCTGTGGGCCGACGGTCCCAAGGTCGCCATGGCGGCCTTCGAGCCCCTGATGGAGCCTGAAGGCGCGCTCCTGGTGTCGGGCGATCCCGCGCCGAGGCGCTTCATCATCGCGAAGGGATCCATCGACGGGCCCGACGGCGACCTCGCGGCGACGCCGCTGGCGCTGCTGGCGCTCTATGCCGCGCAGGCTTGCGGCCATCAGGTCCCGGCCGACACCTGGAAGCACGCGCTGGACGGCATCGAAGGGAAAGGCGGCAAGGACGCCACGTCTCTCTATCTGTGCCGGCTGGCGCTCGGGGATTCCAATCCCGGCCAGAACGCGGCCATCCAGGACGCCGTCAAAGCCCTGGTCGAGAGCAAGGATCGGTCGCTCGCGCCGTGGTCGGCGATCGAGCAGATCGGAAGCCTGCTGGCGACCCCGAGACTGGGCGACCTCGAATGGGCCGGTGCGGGAATGCAGGCGCTGACGGCAATGCAGCAACCCGACGGTTCGTGGCTGGACGACAACGATCCCGCGCGCGGCACCGGGAAAGCGCTGCTATTCCTGACGAAGTCGACTGCGGCGATCAAGGCCCTGTCCAAGCCGGGCGGGATGGGCCGGCTCGAGATGAAGTCGCTGGGCGGCTGCCCCAACATCATGTTTGTCCTGGATGCGTCGGGGCGCATGCGCCAGGAGCTGGGCGACAAGGAACGCTTCGACGTCGCCAAGGAGACGATCGCGCGAATCGTGGAGAAGCTCCCTGAGAATGCCATCGTCGGCCTGCGGGTCTTCGGAAACCGCTTCCTCGCGGTGGAGCCGGGGGCGGAGACGGACACGTTCCTGGTCGTGCCGCCCGGCCCGGTCAACAAGCGCCAGATGATCGGCCATATGACCGCGCTGAAGGTGAAGGGCCGCAGCCTGCTGACCTTCACGCTGATCCAGACGATGGAGGACCTGCGCCACCTGCCGGGCAACGACGAGATGGCGGTGGTGCTGATGATCGACGGCAACGACGCGGACCGCCGGGCCGACGCGGCGCCCGCGGTGGGCGACCTGGTCGCGGTGCGGCCGGGCCTCAAGGTGCACGTCGTCGGCTTCAACACCGAGGACGACGATGTCGTCGCGCGCCTGAAACGCATGGCGGAGTCGGGCGGCGGGGCCTACATCCCCGCGACGAGCGCCAAAGACGTGCAGGAGCGCGTGACGGCGGCGACGGTCGGCGAGCAGGACTATACGGTGCTGAACGCAAAGAACGAGGTGGTCCTCCGGGGCCGCCTCGGCGACGGCAAGGAGCTTCCGGACGGCCGCTATACGGTGATCTGCGGCACGGCGCACCAGGAGATCTGGATCACGGCAGGCCTGGCGACGCGCATCATCGTGGACCAGAAGAAGCTGGCGGAAATGAAGTAGGCGTCGGTGCTGGCGTGGTCGATCGCCTCTCCAACGGCATCGCATCGCGTGGGCTCAGGGCTCAGGATTCGGCACGAACTTCTCCTGAGTATTGTCCCGGACAAGCTCGCAACGGTGAAGTTCAAGCCCTGTGCGGAGGGGTTCGGTTGCCGGGCTCACCCAAACTACGCAGGCGAGCTCGATACTCATCCCCGGACAGCACGTCGATCCTCTGCGCTTCCGCTACTGCTTCAGCCATTTGTGGATGGTCTTTCGGGTGACTCCGAGTTCGCGGGCCGCCGCGGTCTTGTTCCCCTTGTGGCGCGCGAGCGCTTCCTGGAGCTTGTCGCGGCGCGCCGCCAGCGAAACGGGGGCCGCCACGGTGGGGGCCAGCGTCTCGCCGACGGCCTTGTCCGCTGCGAACATCTCCTCGAACCACGCGCGTGAGAACGAGCGGCCGCGTCCCAGCAGGAAGACGCGCTCGATCACGTTGCGCAGCTCGCGGATGTTGCCCGGCCAGGGATGGCGCGCCAGCGCGCCCATGACCGAGTCGGGGATCCGCGGCGCCGCGCAGCCGTACTTCTGGCTGAACTCCTGCGAGAGCTCCCACACCAGGTACGGGATGTCCTCCTGACGCTCCCGCAGCGGCGGCATCCGCAGAACGACGGTGCTCAGGCGGTAATAGAGGTCCAGGCGGAACCTGCCCGCCGGAATCAGCTCCTTGAAGTCCTTGTTCGAGGCGGCCACCAGGCGGACGTTGACGCCGATCGTCTTTTCGCCGCCGACGCGGACGATCTCCTTCTCTTGCAGCACGCGCAGCAGGCTCGCCTGCACCGCCGGCGGCAGGTCCGTGACCTCGTCCATGAAGAGCGTGCCGCCGTCGGCGAGCTCGAACTTTCCGGAATGCGCCCGTGTCGCGCCGGTGAAGGCGCCGCGCTCGTGGCCGAAGAGCTCGGACATCGCGAGCGATTCCGTCATCGCCCCGCAGTTCCAGCTGACCATCGGCTTCGCGTGCAGATGGCTGAGCCGGTGGATCTCGCGCGCCGCGAGCTCCTTGCCCGTGCCGCTCTCGCCGGACAGAAGCACGGCCGCGTCGGAGGCCGCGACCGACCGGATGGTCTCGAAGACGGGCTGCATCGCCTGGCTGGTCCCGATCAGCGCGCCCAGGCGGTTCATCCGCTTGCCCGCGCGCGTCACGTGGCGGAATTCGCGCACGGTCTGCGTCACCGCCGAGGCGGTCGGGAAGCGTTCGACCGCGCTGCCGCCGATGTAGCCCAGCGCCTCGGTCCGCTGGTAGACCTGGGCCGTGTCCTGCGGCAACAGCACCGGCCCGCCGAAGATGACGCAATACGGGTTGGGAACCGCCTGCTTGGCGGCGTCGATCATGGTCCGGATCGACTCGATCGCGCGGTCGAGCGCCGCCTGGTGCTCGGCGAGGTCGACGGTGCGCCATTCCGAGAGGCCGAGGTTGAGGCAGAGGATGTCGACGCCGGCCTGGGCGAAGAGACGCGCCGAGGCGGGGTCGAGGCAGAAGCCGACGGTCAGCAGCCCCGCCGCCTTCGCGCGGGTGAGCATCTCGACTTCGCGGTCGAAGCCCAGGCCCGCGTCCTCGACTGCCTCGCGGAAGCGGCCGTCGTAGAAGCCGGCGCTGGGGAAGTTGGTGACGCCGGCGAGACCGTACTGCTTGATGCGCGCGAGGCGAGCGTCGAGGTCGAGCTCGGGATCCTGCGCGCAGAGGCCGAGGACGACGGGCGTCCGCTGGATGCGGGGAAGGACGTGGTGCACGGCGGCGTCCCAGCTGAGCGCATTCGCGCTCGCGTAGGGCAGGAGCGCGGCGGCGGAGCTTGCGCCGTGGAGGCGGAAGGTGCCCGCGCTGAGGACGAGCAGCAGATCGACATTGCCTTCTTCGGCCGCGGCGGCGGTCATGCCCGATCCGACGGCGGCGCCGATCAGGTGTTCGCGCTTCTGGAGGATCTGGGTCAGGGCATCAGGGTCCATGGTTCCGGATACAGGTTACACTATGTAGTCACCGGTTACACATCGCTTTCCTGATACGGAGCGAAGCCATCCTAAGTTGCTATAATCCAACCGATTGAGGAAGTCTTGATTCGGCGCGTGGCATGGCAGCTGCTCTCCCACAAACACGCCTGGCTTGTTTGTGGGTTTCTGGGGGTGATGAATGACTCGTCTGGCTGGTCTTCTGACGTTCGCGATCTGGCTGGTGTCGTGCTCCGCGCAGGCCGCTCCCGAGCCGGCGCCTGCGTCTCCTGCCGTCCAGGAGAACAGGCCGGCAGGCCTCCGCATCTTCATCCGCGGCGGCGCGAAGACCCACGGGCCCGGGGAGCACGACCACCCCGCCTTCCTCAAAGACTGGACCGAGCTGCTCCGCGCGCGCGGGGCAACCGTCGACGGCGGCATGGAGTTCCCGACGGGCGAGCAGCTTGAGAAGACCGACGTCCTGGTGATGTTCGCGGCCGAGGCCGGGACCATCGCCCCCTCCGACCGCGCCAACCTCGAGGCCTTCACCAAGCGCGGCGGCGGGATCGTCGCCATCCACGACGCGGTGTGCGGCACCGATCCGCTCTGGTACAAGACCGTGATCGGCGGCGCCTGGGAGCACGGCAAGTCCAAGTTCCTCAACGGCACCCTGGGCATCTACGTCCAGGACTACCCGCATCCGATCACGAAGGACGTCGCCAACTTCATGATGGACGACGAGATTTATTGGGACCTCCATCTCCTGCCCGAAGCGAAGGTCATCGGCACCGCCTTCCGCACGCCCCACGAGATCACCCCCCAGATGTGGGTCTACGAGAAGGACAACTACCGCGCGTTCGTGAACATCCAGGGCCACAAGTACACGTCGTTCAGCCTCCCGCACTATCGCGCGCTGCTGCTCCGCGGCATCGCGTGGGCGGGGAAGCGGGACGTCGACAGCCTCGTGAGCAAGGAGGAACTCGCCTCCCTCCGGTATCCGCCGGGCGGCCCGACCGCGCCGGCGCTGTCGAAAGAGAAGATCACGATCGAGAAGGACTTCGACCTCCGCCTCATGCTCGCGGAGCCCGACGTCGTCAAGCCCATCTCGATGAACTGGGATGCGAAGGGCCGCCTTTGGGTGGCCCAGACGCCCGGCTATCCCCAGAAGGCCGCGACCTGGGGCACGCGCCCGCACGACAGCATCGTCACCTACGACCGGAAGGCCGACGGCACCCCGGGGAAGAAGACCGTCTTCTACGAACAGCTGGACCTCGTCACGAGCTTCGTCCTCCATAAGGACGGCGTCATCGTGATGCAGGCGCCCGACATCCTCCTGCTGCGCGATACCGACGGCGACGGCGTGGCCGACAAGCGTGAAACGCTGTTCACGGGCTTCGGCAACGGCGACACGCACGCGGTCGCGAGCAACCTGCGCTGGGGCCAGGACGGCTGGATCTACGCGACCCAGGGCTACAGCGGCGGCGGCTCGAAGCACGTGACCAACGCCAAGGGCCAGGACTTCGGCTCCATTCCCAACGGCATGTTCCGTTTCATGCCCGATGGCAGCGCGATGGAGATGGTCGTCGCGTACGGCGCCAACACCTGGGGCATGGACTTCACCTGGGACAACGAGATCTTCTACACGATGGCGAACGAGTCGCACCTGCGGCACGTCATCATGAGCGACGCCGTCCTCGCCAAGGGCCGCGTCGGCAAGACCGAGGGCTGGAAGCAGATCAACGACCACCGCGACTCCAACCAGCTGCTCAAGCACGGCCTGACCCCGTATCTCCAGATCGACTGCGTGGGCGGCTTCACGGCGGCGTCGGGGAGCACGGTCTACGACGGCGGCGCCTGGCCCGACGAGTACCGCAGCATCCACTTCGTCTGCGAGTGCACGATCAACCTGATCCACCAGGACAAGCTGATCCCCGACGGCGTCACGTTCCGCGGCTCCAAGGTCCGCGCCGAGGAGTTCGTCGCGGGCACCGATCTCTGGTTCCGCCCGATCGACACCCAGATCGGCCCCGACGGCGCCCTCTATATCGCCGACTTCTACAACCAGGCCGTGGTCCACAACGACACGCGCGGCCCGAAGCACGGCCCCTTCAACGCGGCCGTCCGGCCCGATCGCGATCACGAGCACGGCCGCATCTGGCGTCTCCAGTACAAGCAGCCCAAGCCGATGGCCGAAGCGGACTATGGTTCCGTCGGCGGCCTCATCAAGGCCCTCGATCACCCGAACCGCTTCGTCCGCCTGACGGCCCAGCGGCTCCTGGTGGAGCAGGGCGCGGGCGCCACGGAGCTTGCGGAGCTGCTGAAGACGTCGGCCAGGCCCGAGGCCAAAGTCCTCGCCATATGGACCCTGCAGCGGCTGGACAAGATCACGGAGGCTGAAATCCTCGCGGCCCTGAACGACGCCGACGCCGGCGTCCGCAAGAACGCGGCCCGCGTCGCGGGCCTCGTGGCCAAGGGCGACATGCTGCAGAGCACGCTGCTGGCCAAGCTCAGCGACGCGGATCCGCGCGCGCAGCTCGAGAAGATCATCGCGCTCGGCAACTTCCCGGGCAGCCCGGCGACGTCCGCCGCCCTGCTCAACATCAATAAGACCCTGACCGATCCCTGGACGAAGTCGGCGGTGCTCGGCGCCCTGGGCGCGGCGCCGCTCGAGACGCTGACGGCCGCGATCGACGTCAAGGACGCCGGCCTGGCCGAGGAGCTCGCCGGGATCATCGGCAACAAGCAGGACGCCGCCCTCGCGGCGAAGGCGGTCGTCCAGATCGCGGGAAGGCCTGCCGATCCGGCCTGCATCGCCGCGCTGGCGCGGCTTGCGAAGACGCTGCAGCCCCAGGTCGCGCCCCCGATGACGCCCGAGCTGCAGAAGGCCCTGGAGACGCTGCTGACCTCGTCCGACTCCGCGCTTGCCGGCGCGGGCCTGCCCTTCGCCGCCCGCTGGGTGAAGGATGACTCGCTGGTGAAGACTCTCGAACCTGTGGTGGGAGCGCTCCTGACGACGATCGGGGACAAGTCGAAGTCGGACGACGCTCGCGCGCTCGCGCTGAGCTCGGTGCTGTCGATCGTCAGCGCCCGTGGAAAGTCGATTCCCGCCGGCGCGGACCTGCTGGAGCCCGGGAATTCGCTCGACCTGCAGCGCTCCGCGATCGAGTCGTTGGGCGGCACGGCCGATCCGGCCGCGGCCGCGTCGCTGCTCGGGGCGTATCCGAAGCTCTCCAGCCAGATGCGCGACGTCGCGATGGCCCAGATCCTCAAGCGGCCCGAGTGGACGGACTACCTGGTGGGCGAGCTCGAGGCGGGCCGCCTGAAGCCGAACGACATCGGGCCGAACGCCGTCTTCCGCCTGCGCACGCATCCCGACATGGCCGTCGCGAAGAAGGCCAATAAGGTCCTCGACGCGATCCTCGGCACGCAGAACAAGGCGAAGAACCAGATCATCGAGGAGCTCTTCCCGAAGATCGAGCCCATGGGCAACGTCGCCAAGGGCAAGGCGCTCTTCACCGAGAACTGCATGAAGTGCCACGGCTATAAGGGCGAAGGCCGCTCGATCGCGCCCGACCTCACCGGCATGGGCGTCCACGGCAAGCACGAGCTGCTGGTCAATGTCATCGACCCCAACCGCGTCGTCGAAACGAACTACATCTCCTTCAGCGTCCGCCTGAAAAACGGCGACGTCTTCAGCGGCATCGTCGCCAAGGAGACGAAGGACATCGTCGTGCTCAAGAACAACGAGGGCGACCGCGAGATCCGGCGCTCCGACATCGACGCGATGAAGTCGACGGGGCTTTCGCTGATGCCGGAGGGCCTCGAGGCCCTGGGCGCCGAGGCGATCCGCGACATCCTGAGCTTCCTGGTGTCCGAGGCCGGAAACTTCCGTCTGGTCGACCTCCAGACGGCGTTCACCGCGTCGAGCGTGAAGGGCCTCTTCGACCCGGTGCGCGAGCCCAACAACCTCCGCCTGAAGAAGTTCGGGTTGGCCACGGTCGAGGGCATCCCCTTCCAGGTCATGGACCCCTCCAAGAGCCTGAACGGCAATAATGCGATCGTTCTCAAGGGTGGCTCGAACCCCGACTGGTACTGCAAGACGACGCTGCCTCAGACGGTGCAGATCCCGATGGGCTTCGCCTGCGACAAGCTGCACGTCCTGGGCGGCATCGCGGCCTGGGGCACGCTGGAGGGAAAGAAGGGCAAGCCCGTCGTGCGGGTGACCTATCACTACGCGGACGGGAAGACCGAGAACCAGCAGCTCCTCGACGGCGTGGAGTTCTCCGACTGGATCAAGCGCGTCGACGTCCCCGGCTCGAAATTCGCCGACGGCCTGCTGGAACCCGGCGCGCGCGGCCAGCTGCGCTGGTTCACGATGAAGCCGGCGCGCAAGGACGTCATCCATCACCTGACGCTCGAGAGCTACGACAACAATATGGCTCCGACCTTCCTGGCCATGACGGCCGAGATCGGGGGCGGCGAGAAGGGACTGGCTCCGATGACCGCACCCCAGGAGACGGCGAAGCTCGAGATCCCCGCGAGCAAGATCCTCGTGGTCGGCGGCGGATCGAGCCACGATTTCGAGAAGTGGTTCAACAAGGCCGACGCGACCCTGCTCGGTGCCGCGTATACGTCGAACCCCGCCCAGATCGCGGGGGCGCTGCCCGATCTCAACGTGCTGTATCTGTCCAACAACCAGCCGATCCCCGATCCCGCGGCGCGCAAGGGCATCTTCGACTTCGTCGAGGCCGGGAAAGGTCTGATGCTCGTACATCCGGCCTGCTGGTACAACTGGAAGGACTGGTCGGAGTACAACAAGCTGCTGGTCGCGGGCGGCTCGCGCAGCCACGAGAAGTACCAGGAGTTCGAGGTGACGATCGTCGACGAGGCGAGCCCGATCACGGCGGGTGTCCCCAAGACGTTCCGGGTCAAGGACGAGCTCTATGGCTACGTGAAGGATCCCGCCGGCCCGGAGATCAAGGTGCTCGCCGTCGGCAAGTCGCTCGAGACGGGCAAGGAGTGGCCGGTCGTCTTCACGGTCGCGCACCCCAAGGGCCGCATCGTCGGGATCACGCTGGGCCACGACGGCGCCGCGCACGACCTCGAGGCCTATAGGACGCTGCTGAAGAACGCCGCCGCCTGGGCCGCGAAGAAATAAATGAAGACGGTGTACGTCCTGGCCACCCTCGACACGAAGGGCGTCGAAGCCGCCTTCGTGCGCGATCAGCTCGCCCGCCTGAACGTGCCGGTGAAGATCGTCGACACGGGCTGCATGGGCTCGCCGGCGGTCCCGGCGGACATCCCCCGCGAGGAGATTTTCAAGCGCGCAGGGACGACCCTGGCGGCGATGCGCGAAAAGAACGACCGCGGCGAGGCCGTGAAGGCGGCGGCGAAGGGTGTGACGGCGCTGATGGCCGAGCTGCACGCGCGCAAGGACGTCGGCGGCGTCCTGGGGCTGGGCGGCTCCGCGGGCACCATCATCGGCGCGTCCGCCATGCGTGCCCTCCCCATCGGCGTCCCCAAGGTGATGGTCAGCACGCTGGCCTCCGGAACCGTCCGGCAGTTCGTCGGCGACAAGGACATCTTGATGATGAACTCGATCGTCGACATCCTCGGGATCAACCGCATCAGTCGCCCGATCCTGACCAACGCCGCGCGCGCGGTCGCGGGCATGGTCGCGCTGCCGGCGTCGGCCTCCGAGGGCGCGGACAAGCCCCTGGTCGCGATCACCATGTTCGGCGTGACCACGAAGTGCGTCATGCGGGCCAAGGAGCAGATCGAGAAGGCGGGCTTCGAGGTGCTCGTCTTCCATGCGACCGGGAACGGCGGGCAGGCGATGGAGACGCTGATCGCCGAGGGCCTGATCGCAGGCGTGCTGGACCTGACGACGACCGAGCTCGCGGACGAGCTCTGTGGCGGCTTCCTGACGGCCGGGCCCGAGCGGCTCACCGCGGCGGGGAAGGCCGGCATTCCGCAGGTGGTGTCCGTGGGCGCGGTCGACATGGTCAATTTCTACGCGCCCGACAGCGTTCCCGCGAAGTTCAAGGGGCGGAAGCTCTACTCGCACAATCCCGTCGTCACGCTGATGCGGACGACCCCGGAAGAGAATGCGCGGATCGGCGCCGATCTCGGCCGGAAGCTCGCGGCGGCATCGGGCCCGAAGGCGATCCTGCTGCCGAAGCGGGGCGTGTCGGCGATCGACGCCGCGGGGCAGCCCTTCGACGACCCCGAGGCCCGGCGGTCTCTCTACAGCGCCATCCGCGAGCACGCGAAGGGCGTGGAGATCCTCGAGCTGGACCACCATATCAACGACCCGGAATTCGCCGACGCGGCGGCCCGGAAGCTTTTGGACCTTATGAAAGTGGGTAAGAGATGAACGTGGACAATTCGCGGCAGGGAATCCTCAAGCGCCTGCGGGAGAAGCTCGCGGCGGGCGAGCCGATCATCGGCGGCGGCGCCGGCACCGGCCTCAGCGCGGTCAGCGAGGAGGCGGGCGGCATCGACCTCCTCATCGTCTACAACTCCGGCCGCTACCGCATGGCCGGTCGCGGGTCGTCGTCGGGCCTCATGCCCTACGGCAACGCAAACCAGATCGTGAAGGAGATGGCCTGCGAGATCATTCCGGTCGTGAAGCGCACGCCGGTCCTGGCGGGCGTGTGCGGCACCGATCCGTTCATGATGCCGAGGATCTTCCTGGAGGACCTCCGGCGCCTCGGCTTCGCGGGCATCCAGAACTTCCCGACCGTCGGCCTCTGGGAGGGCGAGATGCGCCAGAGCCTCGAGGAGACCGGAATGAGCTACCAGCTCGAGGTCGACATCGTCCGCCTCGCCAGCGAGATGGACCTGCTGACGACCCCTTATGTCTTCAACCCCGACGAGGCGCGGCGCATGACCGAGGCGGGTGCCGACATCATCGTGGCCCATATGGGCGTCACCACCGGCGGAACGATCGGGGCCAAGTCGGCCAAGACGCTGGAGTCCTGCGTGAAGCGGATCGACGAGATCGCGGACGCGGCGCGGTCGATCCGCGAGGACGTGCTGGTGATCTGTCACGGCGGCCCGATCGCGGAGCCGGACGACGCGGCCTATATCATCGCGAACTGCAAGGCGGTGAATGGATTCTACGGCGCGAGCTCGGTGGAGCGGCTGCCCGCCGAACGGGCGATCGCCGAGCAGATCCGGCGTTTCAAGGCCATCAAGCTTCCGGTGCGGGCGGGCGCGCCGAGGAACGGGTCCCCGAAGAAGGGGAAGGTTGCCGCGAGATGAGCCGCCGCAACAAGAAGGCTTTCCTCAACTTCATCACGAAGCAGGACTGCGAGGTCACCGAGGCGCACTGGGGCCACCATGACTGGTGCTGCAAGCCCGAGCTGACGGGCACCAAAAACCTGATCCTGGTCCGTGTCACCATGCCTCCCGGCCGCGGCCATCAATTCCACTACCACCCGGCGCGCGAGGAGATCATCTACATCCTCGACGGCCTGGGCGAGCAGTGGGTCGGCACGCGGAAAAAGATCCTCAAAGCGGGCGAGACGGCCTTCATCCCGAAGAAGGTCGTCCACGCCATCTACAACTCGTCGAAGAAGCCGGTGACCTTCCTGGCGATCCTGTCGCCCGCGACCGCGAAGGGGCCGTTCCTCATCGACGTCTACAACGACAAGCCCTGGAAGAACCTGCGCCAGCCGTTCGAGTATGTCTGAGCGGCCCTCAGGCGCTGAGACCGGCGACGAACATCTCGATGCGACCGACCACGCGGTAGAGCGCGACCAGGTCGTCCGCCTCCACGAATTCCAGGGGATGGCTTTCGTCGAACGGTTGCAGGACGACGTCGCCGTTCTTCTCGGGCATCGCCTGCCGCAGGGCGGCGGTGACGCCGTCGCGCGCACGGAAGACGACGTAGGCGACGGTCGACCGCTCCAGTTTCGGCATCCGCGTCAGCAGGACGACATCGCCGCGCCGGTAGCGGGGAAACTCGACGCGGTCCATCGAATCGTCGACGATCGTCGCCGCAAACTCGGGGGCCGGCCGGCTGCGCGGCAGGACCAGCCGGGCATTGCCGTATCCGTGCGGGGTCCCGTCGTGGGAGAGCTCCGCGGGATAGGGCTGCGAGTCGGGGTTCAGGAGGCGGACGCTGACCAGGTCCGGGGACGTATCCTCCTCGAGCTCGACATGGCTGACCATGCGGACGGCTTCGTCGCGGATCAGGGACGGGGCTTTGTCGGCCCAGGCCATCCGCAGCAGGGATTTCTCATCCTGCCGGTAGAGCTGGGCGATGCGCTTGACCAGCTTGGCGGACGGCGGGTTGACTTTGCCGTTCTCGATGCCCGACAGGTAGCCCTTCTGGGTGTCCAATTTCTTCGCGACGGTTCGGAGCGAATACCCCTGCTCGCGCCGAAGGCGCCGGAGAAGCTCACCAAAGTTCGACATCAGGACCCTCCTCGTACATTCTCGGGAGGAAGGAGAGCAAGCATCATGCCGTTCCGGCAGAGGAGGGCCGTGTTCCGAACCCGACAGTTGTGTCGGATTCCCCGACAGAAATGATGACCACAAATCAAACCGTTGCGTTTGTGGGCATGTTCCGAAAATGGCACGGCGGAGAGCGGTTTGTGTATAGTAAACGGCGATTGAGGGAGAGATCCGCCATGAACATCCGCCTCCTGTTTGCGCTTGCCCTGATTCCCCTGGCCGCCTGCGCCTGCTGTGAACCCTGCTGCATGTCCGGCACGGGCGGGGGAGTCGGGCCGGCGCTTGGCACGATCATCCGGAAGGATCCGCGGTTCGATCAGCTCATCCCGCCCGGCGCCAGAATGGAGATCCTTTCGGGCGGCTACGACTGGTGCGAGGGTCCCGTCTGGGTGAAGAACGGCGGCTACCTGCTCTTCTCGGTCATCCCCCCCAACAAGGTGTGCAAGTGGAAGGAAGGGGAGGGCGTCAGCATCTACGTGCGCCCCTCCGGCCTGACCGGACCCAAGGATCTGCGCCCCGAGCCCGGGTCGAACGGCCTGCTCATCGACTCTCAGGGCCGCCTGGTGCTCTGCCAGCACGGCGACCGCCGCATGGCCCGCATGGATGCTCCGCTCGACAAGCCGGAGCCCAAGTTCGTGACGCTCGTGGACAACTATGAGGGCAAGAAGCTGAACAGCCCGAACGACGGCTGCTATCACTCCAGCGGAGCGCTCTATTTCACGGACCCCCCTTATGGCCTGACCGGGCAGATGAAGGATCCCACCAAGGAGCTCGACTTCCAGGGCGTCTATCGCCTGGGAACCGACGGCAAGGTGACGCTGCTGACGAAGGAAGTGACGCGACCCAACGGGATCGCCTTCTCGCCCGACGAGAAGACCCTCTATGTGGCGAGCTCCGACCCCGACAAGGCCGTCTGGCACGCCTTCGAGGTGAAGGCCGACGGCACCCTGGGGGCGGGCCGCATCTTCAAGGACCAGACCGCCGAGTTCAAGGCCGGCCAGCCCGGCCTGCCCGACGGCATGAAGGTCGACGTAAACGGCAACCTCTTCGCGACCGGCCCCGGCGGTGTCCACGTCTTTGCGCCGGACGGCACCCTGCTCGGCACCCTGGCGACCGGCCAGCGCACCTCCAACTGCAACTGGGGCGAGGACGGCTCGACGCTGTTCATCACCGCGGACCAGTACATCGTCCGCATCAAGACGGCGACCAAAGGCAACCGGTTCTAGAACCTGATCGACGAAACACAGAGACACCAAGACACAAGGGTCCCGCGTCTGATCAGGCGAGCAGTTCTTTGACCACCGTGCCGTGAACGTCCGTCAGTCTGAAATCGCGGCCGGCATGTCTATAGGTCAGCTTGGTGTGGTCGAAGCCGAGCAGGTGCAGGATCGTCGCGTGGAAGTCATGGACGTGGACCTGGTTCTCCTCGACGCGGGCGCCGATGTCGTCCGACTTGCCGTAGGTGATGCCGCCCTTCACGCCGCCGCCCGCCAGCCATGAAGAGAAGACGGCGCCGTGGTGGCCGCGGCCGCCGGGGCCGTCTTCTCCGGGCGTCCGGCCGAACTCCGTCGTCCAGACGATCAGCGTTTCGTCCAGCATCCCGCGGCGCTTGAGGTCCTGGATCAGACCGGCGATCGGCTGGTCGATGTTGCGCGCCAGGCCGGCGCAGTTCTTCATGTCGCCGTGGGCGTCCCAGTTGCCGGACGCGCCCTGGTCGATCAGCTCGACGAAGCGGACGCCGCGTTCGATCAGGCGTCGGGCCACCACGCACTGCCAGGCGTAACCCTGGGGCTTGTTGCGGTCGAGCCCATACAGCTTCAGCGTCTCGTCGCTCTCCTTCGAGAGATCGAAGGCATCGGGCGCCTCGGTCTGCATGCGGAACGCCGTCTCGAACGACTGGATCCGCGCCGCGAGTTCGGAATCGTTCCCGTTGTCCTTGAGGTATTGCTTGTCGAACATCGCCGCGAGCCCGATCTCGCGCTCCTGCAGGCCCGCCTGCTTCGAGCGCTTGGCGAGGTCGGGGATCGGCTCGGGACCGGGAACCACGCGCGTGCCCTGGTGATAGGCGGGCAGGAAATCGTTCGCGAAGACTTGCGTCCCGGCATAAGGGAGGTTTGGCGCGATGACGACGAAGGACGGCAGGTTCTGGTTCAGCGTGCCCAGGCCGTAGCTGACCCAAGACCCGAGGCTCGGGCGCGAGAAGAAGAAGGAGCCCGTGTGCATGGCCAGCGTCGCCTGGAAGTGCTCGTTGTCGTCGGACTTCATCGAATGGATCAGCGCGACGTCGTCCATCTGCTCCCGGAGCCTCGGGAAGATGTCGCTGACCATGGTCCCGCAGCGGCCGCCGGGCTTGAACGCCCACTGCGGCCGCAGCAGCTTCTTCTTGTCGCGCGAGAGGCCGCCGCCGGGGACAAGCGTCCTGCCGTCCATCTCGAAGAGCGTCTTCTTGTAGTCGAAGGTGTCCATATGGGACACGCCGCCGGTCGAGAAGAGGAAGATCACCTGCTTCGCCTTGCCGGGGAAGTGCGGCCGCTTCGGCGCCAGCGGATCGCCCGTCGCGTCGTCCGCCAGGAGCTGCGACAGGAACCCCGGCAGGAGCAGGGAACCGCCCGCGAGCGAGCGGAGGAAGCCCCGGCGGTCGCAGCTATCGGACATAGACGAACTCGTTCAAACGGAACAGCGATCGGGCGAAACTTTCCCAGGCCTGGACGTCGTCGAGGCTCTTGCGCAGGGACGCGACGTAGTCCAGGCTGCCTTTGGTCTCTTCGGGGGTGGGGGGCCGACCCAGGGCCAGCTCGAACGCGCGGTCGATCTTCGAACCATCGTCCTTGGCCTCCTTCGCCAGGCGGGAGGCGAAGGCGCGGGCCTGATCATGGACGAAGGGGTCGTTGAGCATATAGAGGGCCTGCAGCGGGGTCGTGCTGGTAATCCGCATCGAGGTGCTCATGTTGGTCTCGGCGCCGTCGAAGGTGCCGAAGAACGGGTGGCGGCGGATGCGCTGCGACATCAGGTAAACGCTGCGCAGGGTGTTGTCGTAGACGGCCAGGAAGGGCTTGTGCTGCGTATAGTCCCAGCCCGTCATGGGCGGGAAGGGGTGCATGCCGCCCATCTTGCGGTCGAGCGTGCCGCTGACCGCGAGGAGCGCGTCCCGGATCGACTCCGCTTCCAGGCGGCTGCGTCGGAACTTCCAAAGCAGGTCATCGTTCGGATCGGCCATCGCGGCGGCCTCGTCGTCCCGGCAGGACATCCGGTAGGCGTGGGACGCCAGGATCGCGCGATGCAGCTCCTTGACCGACCAGCCGCGCTCGACGAAGCGTCGCGCCAGCCAGTCGAGCAGCTCCGGGTGGGTCGGCGCGCGGCCCTGCCGGCCGAAGTCGCTGGGCGTCTGGACGATGCCCTTCCCGAAGTGGTGCTGCCAGACGCGGTTCGCCATCACGCGCGCGGTGAGGGGATTGGCGGAATCGGCGATCCAGTCGGCGAGCTGATGCCGGCCGCTGCCCTTGGAGTCGGACAAGAGCTCCTGGCCGCCCAGCACCTCGATGAAGCGGCGAGGGACCTCGCGGCCGAGTCGGGCGGGATCGCCCTTGATCTGGACCTTCGTATTGCCGGACTTCTTTGCCTCGCAGACGGCATACGCCGTCTCATAGGGCAGCGGCTGCTTCAGGATCGACCCGTTCCCCTTGCGCGTGTTGTCGATGGTCCGGGTCAGATCGTTGATGAGCTCGCGGATGCGGTCGGCCTCGCCGTCCACGGCTTCCGGAAGGGCCTTCTCATAGTTCTTTTTCTCGTCCTCGAAGCGCTTCCGGGTCGCCTCGAGCTCCGCCTTCTTGGCGGTGCGCTCCTTCTGCGCCCGCTCGACGACGTCGGGGGAGACGAGCGGGATGAAGTCCTCCTGGTACTGCTTGAGCTCGATGCCGGGCCAGGGATAGCGCGTCGATTCGAAGATGCCGTAAAGGGCGTAATAGTCCTCGTTCGTGATCGGGTCGAACTTGTGGTCGTGGCAGCGGCTGCAGTTGACCGTGAGGCCCATGAACGTGCGGCCGAGGTTGTCGATCGTGTCCTCGATTGTCAGGTGCCAGGGATAGTCGTCCACGCGCGAGCCGAAGCGTTTGGCGTTGGCGAGGTAGCCGGTCGCGATCAGGTTGCGGCGGCGGTCCTCGTCGCTGCGGAAGGGCAGCAGGTCGCCGGCCAGCTGCTCGCGGATGAACTCGTCGTAGGGCTTGTCCTCGTTGAAGGAATTGATGACGTAGTTGCGGTAGAGGTAGAGCTGCGGAACGGGGAAGTCGGAATTGTCCCCGGCGGTGTCGGCGTAGCGGACGACGTCCAGCCAGTGGCGGCCCCAGCGTTCGCCGTAGGCGGGGGAGGCGAGCAGGCGCTCCACGACCCTCGTGAACGCCTGCGGGGTGTTGTCCGCGAGGAACGCGTCGATCTCCTCGGGGGCCGGCGGCAGGCCGGTGAGATCGAAGGTGACGCGGCGGATCAGCGTTCGCCGGTCGGCGTCGGGCGCGGGCTGGAGGCCCTTCTCGGTGAGCTTCGCGAGGAGGAATAGGTCGATGGGCGACCAGGCCCAGTCTCCGGCGACGGCGGGGACCGCGGGTTCGGCGACGGAATTGAAGGGCCAGCGTTTGCGCGCCGCGGCCATGTCGATCGGAGCCTTCTTCTTCTCGACCGCCATATGGCGCGGATCCACGGCGCCCTTGCGGACCCAGGTTTCGAAGTCGGCGACGACGTCGACGGGCAGCCGCTTCTTGGGCGGCATTTTCATGTCGTCGTCGGTCCAGCGGAGGGCCTTGATGAGGAGGCTCTTGTCGGGATCGCCGGGGGTGATGGACGGTCCGCCGTCGCCTCCCTTGACGAGCCCTTCCTGGGTATCCAGGAGGAAGTTGCCTTTGACCTTCTCGGCCTGGGGGCTGTGGCAGGAGTAGCACTTGTCGACGAGGACGGGGCGGATCCTCTTCTCGAAGAAATCGAGGCGGTCGCGGTCGGAGTCGTCCTGCGAACGGACGGGACCGGCGAGACCGAGGATCAAGGCGATGAACGGGATTGCTCGGCGCATGGGAACGAACACCTCCCCGCAGTCCTGATGGGACATCGTACCGCTCCCCTAAGATATACAACTGAAATTTCAGTTGTATTTTAGGAAAGTGACACACGGAAGCGGAGGGAAGGCGCTAATGGCCCGGGGAGCTCAGGCAGGGGCACTTCGCGCTGCACTGGCAGCGCAGGTACTTGTCGTTCTTCAGGCACTCGCCCTGGCAGGCCTGGGGCGCCACACCGCTGCCGTCGACGTCATGACAGGAGCGCTGGGTGAGCTCGCAGCCGGCGGACAGGGCCAGCGCAAGGAGGAGGAGGGCGGCGCGGACGGATCGGTTCATGTCGGGTTCTCTGAAAGGAGTATCCGGTGGCGAGGGCGACGGGGCTCGAACCCGCAACCTCCAGCGTGACAAGCTGGCGCTCTAGCCAATTGAGCTACGCCCCCTCAGGGCAGGGCGCCTAGTTTATCCGCCGCTCGGATACAGTCAAGCACTAACGGCCCCCGTTTCCCCTGTCTGTCCAGCGGCCGGATTGTCGCGTAGGAGGGCATGGAAACTTCCCCCGCGGCCCCGGGGCTGCCGTTGACTGCGGACGAACTGGAGCGGCGGCTCTCCTCCCGGCTCCTCGACGTGCTCATCCGCGCGGCCCTGCTGGCGGCGCTGGCGGTGCTCTGCTACCAGATCTTCGCGCCGTTCCTCACGCTCGCCGCCTGGTCGATCGTCCTCGCCGTCTCCATGTACCCGCTTCACCAGCGGCTCGCCCGCTCGCTCGGCGGCCGCCAGGGCAGGGCGTCGACGATCCTCATCCTTGTCTCCGTTCTCGTCATCCTCGGGCCGATGGCGCTGCTCCTCAATTCCCTCGGCGACTCGCTTCGCGGCCTCGTCCAGGACGTGCAGCACGATTCCCTGAAGATCCCGGCCCCGCGCGACAGTGTTCGGAACTGGCCGGTCGTGGGCGAGAAGATCCATGCCGCCTGGACGCGGGCCGCCGCCGACCTGCCGGGCCTCGTCCAGAGCCTGCAGCCCAAGATCGCCGATCTGGTCCGGAAGTCGCTGTCCGTGGTCGCCAACATCGGCGGCGGGCTGCTCGTCTTTCTGTCGGCCCTGATCATCGCCGGCATCATCATGGCCTACGGCGGCCCCGGCGCCTCCGTCGTGCGCTCGCTTTGCATCCGCATCGCCGGTCCGGAGCGCGGGACGCGGATTGCGACCCTGTCCACGGCGACGATCCGGACCGTGGCCCAGGGCGTGCTCGGCGTGGCGTTCATCCAGGCGATGCTGATCGGGCTCGCGCTGCTCGTCGCCCGCGTCCCCTGGGCAGGGCTGCTGTCCGTCATCGCGCTGGTGCTGGCCATCGCGCAGGTGCCGACGTTCCTGGTCACGCTCCCCGCCATCGCGTACCTATGGATGAGCGGGCACTACGGGACCGTCGCCGCGGTCGGCTATACGGTCATCCTGGTCGTGGCGGGACTCATCGACAACGTGCTCAAGCCGCTGATGCTCGGCCGCGGGGTCGACGTGCCGATGCCGGTGATCCTGCTCGGCGCCGTGGGCGGCATGGCGGCGGAAGGAATCCTGGGCATGTTCCTGGGCGCCGTGCTCCTCGCGCTGGGCTACCAGCTCCTCACGGGCTGGGTCTCGAACGCCGCCCCCGCGTCTCCGCTCTCGACACCTCCGTCCTAGTCTGCTATTCTCCTTGGCCTCATGACCACCACCACCTCCAAGGACGACGGAATCGACGACAAGGACGACCCCAACGACGTTGAAAAACCGCCCGGCTTCGAGACCCTCAACCTCAATCCTGCGCTCCTGAAGGCTGTCGAGGAGCTCGGGTTCCAGCATCCGACCCCCATCCAGACCAAGGCCATCCCGCCCGTGCTCGACGGACGCGACCTCATCGGCTGCGCCCAGACCGGCACCGGCAAGACCGCCGCGTTTCTCCTCCCCGTCATGCACCGCCTGATGGCCGGACAGAAGGGCGGCACCCGCGTCCTGGTCCTCGAGCCCACCCGCGAGCTCGCAGCCCAGGTCGAGGAGGACTTCCGCGACCTCGGTAAGCACAGCCACCTGAAGTGCGCCACCGTCTACGGCGGCGTCGGCTTCGGCAACCAGACCACCGCACTACGACAGGGCTTCGACATCATCGTCGCCACCCCCGGCCGCCTCCTCGACCATATGGAGCGCGGCAACGCCCGTTTCGACAGGCTCACGGTCCTCGTCCTCGACGAGGCCGACCGCATGATGGACATGGGCTTCATCCCCGACCTGCGGCGCATCCTCCAGAAGCTCCCGAAAGTCCGGCAGACCCTGTTCTTCAGCGCCACCATGCCGCCCGAGATCGAGCGACTCTCGCGCGAGATGCTCAAGGATCCGGTCAAGATCGACGTCGGCCGCCGCCCGACCCCCGCGACCGGCATCACGGCCGCCGTCTACCCCGTCGCCCAGAACCGCAAGACCGCGCTCCTCACGCTGCTCCTTCGCAGTCCGAACATGAACTCGGTGCTCGTCTTCGCCCGCACCAAGCACCGCGCCGAGCGCCTCGGAGAACAGCTCCAGAGCCGCGGCTTCAGCGTCGCCATCATCCACGGCAATCGCAGCCAGGGACAGCGCGAGCAGGCCCTGGACGCGTTCAAGGCCGGCCAGGCCATGGTCATGGTCGCCACCGATATCGCCGCGCGCGGCCTCGACATCCAGGACATCAGCCACGTCATCAACTACGACGTGCCGAATACCGCCGAGGACTATGTCCATCGCATCGGTCGGACGGGCCGCGCCCAGGCCGTCGGCGATGCCTTCACCCTCGTCGCGTACGAGGAGGAAGCGGCGATGAGCGAGATCGAGAAGTCGCTCGGCACGACGCTGCCGCGGGTGACGCGGCCGGACTTCGACTACGGCCTCTACGTCCCGCTCCCGCCGCCTCCGCCGCAGCCGACCGCCGTTCCGCCCTCGCAGGGGATGCATTCGAACCGCAAACCGTCCGCGAGGCGGCGCCGACTCTAAGGGTCCGCCCATGAGGATCTCCGCCCTCCGCGCCCTCGAGGTCCTCGACTCCCGCGGCATGCCGACGCTCAAGGTCTCGATGGAGGTCGACGGCGGGCTGGGCGAGTTTTTCGTCCCCGCCGGAGCGTCGACGGGGAAGGCCGAGGCGAAGGAACTGCGCGACGACACCGCGCGCTACGGCGGGAAGGGCGTGCGAAAGGCGGCGGTCCGCGTCCTCTCGATGGCCGCGCGTCTCCATCGGGCGCGCTTCGATTCGCAGGCCGAGTTCGACGCGCTGCTGGAAGAGGAGGATCTGGCGGGGAACGTCTCGCTGGGCCTCTCCGGCGCCTTCGCCCGGGCGACGGCCGCCGCGAAGGGGATCCCCCTTTACAGAGTCTTCGGGAAGGGAAAGACGATTCCGCGGCCGATGGTCAACCTGATTTCGGGGGGCCTGCACGGCGGGAACAACATCCCGATCCAGGACATCCTCATCGTCCCGCTGAAGGAGAAGTCCTTCGCCGATTCACTCGAAAAGATCTGGCGGGTCTATCACGCCGCACGGGGCCTGGTTTCCAGGGTCCAGGATTACAACCCCCACTGGGTCGCCGACGAGGGCGGCTTCGCGCCGAGATTCAGGAACGTCGAGGAAGCGCTGGATCTCACAGTGGAGGCGATCGAGGAGGCGGGTCTCAAGCCCGGGGTTTCGATGGCGATCTGTCTCGACGTGGCCGCGAGCCACGCCGCGGGGATCACGATCGAGACGCTGGAGAAGTGGGCGGCCGGCTGGCCGATCATCTCGATCGAGGACGGCGTTTCCGAGGAGGACTGGAAGGGCTGGCAGGAGCTGACGAAGCGCCTGGGCCGCCTGCAACTCGTCGGCGACGACTTCTTCGCGACGAACCCCGAGCGGCTGAGGCGGGGCATCATCGACTCCTGCGCCAATGCGGTGCTGGTCAAGATGAACCAGATCGGGACGATCACGCGGACGCTGGAGGTGATCGACATCGCCCGGGACGCGGGATACAAGACGGTGGTCTCGGCGCGATCGGGCGAGACCGAGGACAGCACGATGGCCGACCTGGCCGTAGGCACCGACGCGGGCCAGATCAAGATCGGCTCGATCGCCCGCAGCGAGCGGCTGGCCAAGTACAACCGGCTTCTGGAGATCGAGGCGGAGCTGCAGGAGTAGACGGTGCGATGACGGACGAGCTGGTCCCGAAGCTCCAGACCTTCATCCGGGCGAAGGATCCCCAGGGCACCGCCGTCCTCGAGGGCCACGACTACCTGCTGAAGTTCTCCACTCTCGGCGCCCCGCAGGAGCTGCGGATCCAATACATCCCGCGGAACTCGTGGACGATCCTGTACTCGGCGCGGTCGCCGGGCGCAACGGAGCGCTGGTTCGTGGAGTCGAAGTGGGTCTGGTTCCCGGAGCACTCCGGCTGCGCCCGGGTGAAGCTCGCTTCGCTCGACCCGCGATACAAGCTCTTTGCTTCGGACGGGCCCTTTCTGCGTTCGGTCGTCGGCTCGCCGGAGATGACGGAGCTGCTGATGCAGCTGCCCGCGGAGAATCACTTCAAGGCGAATCTGAAGGACGGCGTTCTGACGCTGTCCTGGAGCGTCCGTTTCAACCCGGCCTCCAACGACCGCAACGGCATCCTCCTGAACTGCGCGATCGTGATGTCGCAGCTGGGCGGCCAGTGCTTCAAGAGCCTCCAGGTGGCCCGGATGGTGAAGGGCAGCGAATAGGCCGTCACCGCCGCGCTTCCTCCAGGATCTCGCGCACCAGCGCGTTGCCGGGGTCCTTCCACCACGCGCGGAACATCAGAATGTCGCCCCGCTTCACGGCCTGGACGAGCTCCCCGCGGCGCTTCTCGATCGGACCGTCGGCGGTATGGAGGATGCTGAACGCACCGGGGTAGAGTTCGCGCACGGAGTCCGGCGTCGACGCGGTCCCGCCCCGCAGCTCGCGATAGGGCGCGGTCGAGGCCCAGTATCGCGCATTCGCCTGCTCCGGAATCAGGAGGACTCCGGGGAACTTTTCGGCCAGCGCCTCCAGGATCGAAGCCGGGAGGAGGTTCGCGTCGTTCGGTCCGGGGAGCACGTTGGAGTCGATGTAGAACAGCGAACAGGCCCAGCGCTTCTGCGCGAAGGCAATCTTCGCCGCGAGCTCGCCCGCGATGTCGTTCACCGCGAGGTGGGCGTAGCGCGTCTTTCCGAGCGCGGCATCCGTCCCGGAATTCCTGACAATGCGCGTCGGCCGGATGCAGAGGCCGGTGCGCAGCCCGGCGTCCCGCAGGCGCCGGAAGAACTCGTCCGCGACCGCGTCCATCTCGGGCGCAAGCTCCGCGAGAAGGCGCGGATCGCCGAGGTAACTGACCGCGTGGGGGAACTCCTGGCCCTCGATGTCCCAGACGACCGCTCCCTGGGCGCCCATCTCCTTGAGGACCGCGGCGCTGTAGTCGGCGTACTCCAACGCGCGTTTCCGGAAGGCGTCGCTCGAGGCGTCCAGAGTCCGGTCCATGAACCAGCCGCGCGGATTCTTCGGCCACTTCGTGTCGCTGGTCGAGATCACCAGAGCACCGATGGGGCGCCGGTCCTTCCACGCAAGCGTCGGCGGGAAGGCCGCTCGGAAGCGGTCCTGAAGGTCGCCGCTCAGCTCGCGGCGCGAGGCGCCGGCGGCGCCGAAGCGGATCGAGAGCGTGTACGTGTCGCTTCCGCCCGGAGCGATCGGGCGCCGGACGGCGGGATAGCTCTTCGGGAGCGAATCGCGAAGAGCGGTGTCGACCCACAGCGGAAACACGGTCGACTTCGGTCGGTCGAGGGCCCAGGGGAACCCCATATAGAGCGGGCGGTCGATGTCTTCATTGACGACGACCAGGTTCCCCTTCGCGGTGCTGAGCGGCAGGATCGTCGGGGCCCCGACGTTCGACGCGATCAGCGGCGTCACATCGTCGTACTCGGCGGCTTTCGCGGGCAGCCGCAGCTGGATCGGGTTCAGATGGACACGGTCCAGGGGCGCATTGGAAGTGTTTCGGACGGTGATCGCGATGCGGAGGCGCAAGCCGACGGCCGAATATTCTCCGCGCACCGTCCCCCAGGGGAGGGTGCGAAGGATCGCCCCTTTTTCGACGGTCGTCGTCCCCTGGACGCCTTCCACCTGCAGTCTGCCGTCGGCGAGCCAGTCGTGGCCGCCGTAGCGCAACGAACGGAGGCCGTCGACACCCCACTCGAGGTCCAGTCCGGTCGGCTTCTCCTGGGCGAGCAGCAGGAGGGGAAGGAGCAGGAATCTCACGTCGCGATTGTATCCTGTCCCTGATCAGGGCGTTACGGCCTTCCAGACCCGCAGGCTGCGGACCACCGGACTTTCGCCATAATTGCTCAGGGCGAAGGTCCGCAGACGGCCGGGGGCGAGCGGGTGGTCGAGGACGGTGTCGATCCGCAACTCCTTGTCCAGCCACACCCGGATGCGTTTCCCGAGCTTCTCCGCACGGAGCACATGATCCTGGGCGAAGTCGATGGGCCGCGGGTCCGAGGCGAGGGGTTTGAACTCGACAGGCGCGATCGTATCGACCATGATCCCGCCCGGGTTCTCCCGGATCGCGAAGATGACGCGATATCCTTCGAAGCTGTCGCCGGAGAGGGCGAAGCCCAGGGACCAGGGCGCCCCCGCCGACACGACGGCCTCCAGGACGGCATCCTCCCCGATCTCCTCCTTCCATCGCGCGACCACCAGGCCGTGGTCGCGATTGGGTGTCGGGACGGGGTCGAACACTAGGCCGCCGTTGGTGAATCGGACGCGATCGGCGCCGGACTCGATCTTACGATCCTTCGTGTGCAGGACCCGGGACGAGCAGAACAGCGCTTCCATCGTGGGGGGGAGGGCGGTCATCTGCGAAAAAGCGAGATCGCAGACCGGGACCCAGCGGACCAGCTCCCGCGACGTCGCGGCCGCCTTCTCGCCGGCCCCGACGTCGAGTCCCTTCGAGTCCCCGTCGCGAAGGAAGCGGACTTTTCCCTCCGTCACTTCGAGCCGCGTGGACTCCGCCTCCGCCCAGAAATCGAATCTCGTTCCGAGGACCCGGACTTCCGCGAAGCGGGAGCGGACCAGGAAGGGGAGCCCCGCGGGCTGGCGGGCGACGTCGGCACGCAGAAACCCGCGCTCGAGGCGGAGCGATTTGGCGGCCGGATCGCGCGGATCCTTCTGCAAGAGCAGGGATGCCTCCCCTCCGAGTTCCAGCCGCGTCCGGTCCGGGTAGGAGAGGATCGCCGCGCTTCCCGGGCCCGTCAGAGTCAGGGTCTCGCCCCCAGGGATAGGCTCGCCGGCCCGGATCCGCCGGCCACCGGCGAGGGCGACGTCTCCGGTGACTTTCTCCACACGGGCCATGACGGGCGCGGCATCCACGGAGGGCGAGGTGAAGAACCATCCCAGGAGACCCAGCAGGAGGGCGGCGGCCGCCAGTGCGGCCCCAACCTTCCAGGGTGCGCGCTTTGGAGCGGAGGCCGGTCGTGGCCGCTTCGCGGGCGCAGGAGGAGTCTCCAGCGTCTTCATCACCGAATTGACGAACTGACCGGTGTCGCCGCCTTCGATCTCCGCGAGGATCTTTCGGGACAACTCCTCCTCCGACGCGGGTCCCTGGTCGACTTCCAGCAGCCGGTTCTGCTGATACATTTCCAGGAACCAGCGTTTCCGCCCGGGATCCCGCCGGAGCAGCGCCGCGAGTTCGGCGGCCTCCTGCGGCCCCAGGTCGCCGTCGAAATACTCGCTGGCCAGGACATCGAAGCGGTCCGTCATGCCTCCCTCTGCAACGCGAGGCGCCGGCCGACGCACTCGCGGAGCTTCTTCCGGATGAAGAAGAGCTGGACCTTCACCGCCGACAGGGTCTTATTGAGCTTCGCCGAAAGATTCCGGATCGAGTGGTCTTCGGCGTAGCGCAGGCGGATCAGCGACTGGTGCTCTTCGGACAGCTGCGACGTGCAGGTGCGCAGCGCGCGGACCTTGGCGTCTCCGGCCTCCGAGGGATCAGCCGCCATCTCCTCGAGTCCCACGGCGGTCTCGTAGTCCAGGTAGTTCTGCCGGTTGTGGGCGTCGCGCTTCACCCGCTTGAGCTCGGCCATGATCAGCATCTTCGCGATGGACGCCAGCCATCCGAAGAACTGGGTGCCGGGCCGGTAGCGCTGGATCTCCCGGTAGGCCGTCACGAAAGTGAGGTGCGCGATCTCGTCGGTTTCCACCGAGGGAGGGCAGTGCTTCGCGACGAGGGCCCGCACGCGGCGGGCATAGCCCTGGACGACGATGCCGTAGGAGGCGGGGCTGCCCGCCTGGACCTCACGGATCGCCTGCTCGACCTGGGCGTCCGTGATCTCGGTTCTCGGCATCGTCGCTCGTCTCCTGGAGAGTATAGCCCTGCCGGCGGGGAAGTTAGCGTCAACCGGCTCTTCGCCCCTAACCTTCTGCAACCCGGCGCTATTCCCCGTGGAGCTGCTCCATGTGGAAGGTCGAATACCGGCAGATGACTCCCGACGAACGGGAGGTACTCCAGAATCTCCTGGGAGCCTGCTCAAGCTCCGGAGACCGCGGAATCGGCGCCGTGGCGGGAGCGCTACCCGTGCTCGCGGCGGCGCTGGCCACCACCTCCAGTCCCGCCGTGCTCCTGGGTGCGGTGCTGCTCGGCGCGATCGCCGGGAGCGCGGCGGCCCGGATGCTCCGGGACCGGCGCGTGTCCGAGCTCCGCCAGGCGCTCGGACGGGACCTGCGTAACGGGAAGGTCCAGGTGTTCCAGGTGGCGCCCCGCGACGTGGTCCGGCTGACCGGACCCGGCGGATCCGTCGCCGGCTACTTCGCCGGGATCGGCGACGGGCACGTCATGTTCATCGAACCCCGGGAGTGGGAATACTCCGGAGGGGGCGTCGGCGAACCCGGCTTCGAGCGCCTCTTCCCCTGCAGCCGCTTCTCACTGGCCCGGGCGCCGCGCAGCAAGGTCGACCTGGGCTTCACCTGCCACGGAGAGCGTATCGCCCCGGTGCGCGACATTCCCGTGGCCTCGGAGACGCTCCTCAACGGATGGTTCGAGGACGGCGACGTTTTCTGGGCCGACCTGAACATGCTCGAACGGCGCCTCAATTCCTGCGGACGCTAACCTTCCTCGCCCGAGGGCTATCGCCCTAAGGGGGCAAGCCATCGACGGATAAGCGCGAGCAGGAGATTGCCATGACCGGAAACAGGGCGGCGTTCGCCGCCGCGATGCTGTGGTGCTTCGGCCTTCGGGCCGCCGAGGACGAGCAGGTCAGGTGGGTCAAGCTGGACGAGGCCCGCGCAAGGTCGGCGGCGACCGGGAAGCCTGTCCTCGTCATCTGCATGACCGACCTGGTTTCGGAAGGCCCCGGCACCAAGGGCATCGACCGCTCGTTCACGACCGACATGGTCCGCCCCTTCAAGGATGAATTCCACTTCGTGAAATGCACCGACATGGCGACGGTCCGCGCGGTGAAGTTCACCTCCAAGTGCGAATTCATCACGTTCGACCCCGAGGGGGAGGAACTCCACCGCTGCGTCACCAAGAGCACCGCGGACATCGTCGCGGCCATGAAGAAGACCCTGGATTGCTACTGCCGACGGCCGATCAGCTGGTCCGCCGACCCGCCTCCGCCCGCGCTGCGGAGCCCGGACGGGAAGAAGCTGACGCTGGTCCTGTTCCGGGACGAGTCCGACGACGTGGCCGCCCTGATCGCGTCGCTGGAGGACCGGGCGGTGGCGAAACTGCATTGCCGCTGCACGTTCGTGGCGCTGCCGTACCGGAAGGATTCGCCGGACGTCGCCGCGTGGAAGGTGAACGGCGCGCCGACCCTGTTTCTGCTCGATGCCGAGAAGGAGTTCGGTCCCAAGGCCGTCCTGGAGCGGATCGGCGAGAAAAAAACTCCGAGGGAGGCGCGGGCCCTCCTCCGACGGGGCCTGCTGGCCCAGGATAAGGCGCACCGGTGAGGTGCTCGATGGACACGTTCGCTCGCGCATCCCTCCTCGGGATCCTCATGGCGGGGGTGCAGCCTGCGACGGCGGGCGACCAGGCCAGGTCGACCCTCGAGTCCTACCGGGCCGCGATGAAGGAGGCCCGTTCGATCGAGGACCGCGCCGTGCAGATCCAGGCTCTCGGCTGGGCCGACCCGGCCGAGCCCGGAGTCGTGGGGGAGCTGTCGCGCTTCCTGGCGCAGAGTCCGGCCGATATCAACCATCTCCTCCCCGTCACCGCGGCGGCGGCGCTCGGGAGGATGAGGGGCTGCCGCGGCGCCGCGCTGGTGCTCGCCCAGGCTCTTCCCTCGTTCCGCAAGACCCCCTATCTCCATCGCCGCCTGATCGCCGCCTTGGGCCAGGTCGGCCACGAATCGGCGCTGCCGGCGCTCCAGGATCTGCTGACGGGGAACGACCTGGAACCGGCGCTGAACGCGGCGGCCGCCCTGGCGGAGCTGCCTGCGGATCTTGCCCTGGACGGCCTTCTGAAGGGGTGGGACTGGATGCAGAAGCGGCGCGCGAAGGTGGGGGACGACGTGAAGAAGCAATATGACCGCGTCGGGGTCGACCTCCTCCGCCTCGTGCAGAAGATCTCCGGCGAGAAGTATCCGACGCTGACGGAAATGCAGCTCTGGTGGACGAAGCGCGCGCCGAAGTGGAAGGACATCGCCGCGGAGCGCGAGCGGGACCGGGAAAAAGCGCGGGCGGCCGCCGCTCCCGCGCAGGAACTGCCCCCGATTCTGCTGGTCGAGCTGCTCTTCAACGAAGTCGGCGGGACGGCCACGGTCAATCTGGGTTCGTCGTCGAGCATGTCCGGCTCGGCGACGCTGACGAAGAACAGGCCCCTATGGTCGCACGAGATCCCGCCGCCCGGAGGCGGCAGCTCCCTGGATTTCGGCGCCGATCCGGGTCCTTTCGCCGCGGATCTCGCGGGCCCGATCGACCAGTTTCGGAACCTGAAATCGTTCACGATCACCGGCTGGATCGACGCGCGCAGCAGCGCCGAGGGGCCGGGGGGCAACCGCATTCTCAGCTGGCTCGACCGGGACGGCGTCGAGGTCGTTCATCGCTCCGACGGGAGCCTCCAAGTCGGCATCAACCAGAAGGCGGAAGGGACGGCGATCCGGACGCCCGCGCAGGCAATTCCGGCGGTCGCGGCCGAGGCGGCGCTGCTCATGAACTGGCGCTTCTTCGCCGTGACCTACGATTCGACGGCGGCGTCGAACCAGGCGAAGATTTACGTGGGCAATCGCGACCAGGATGCGGTCGTGGTCGTGCAGAAGGACGCCGCCGCCGGGACGACGGGCTTGAGGATGGCTCCGGGCCTGTCGATCGGCAACCTCCCGGTCGCGCAGCGCACGCTCAATCCCAAAGGCAACTTCCGTGGATTGATCGACGAGGTGCGGATCTTCGGCAGCACGAGGGACGGGTCGGGGGCATTGACCCCTGCTGGCGTCGTCCAGGTCCAGGCGCGCGTGCCGGCTCCCCCCTGAGGATCAGTTTGCGATCCCCGCCCAGTCGTGGACCAGGCGGCGCAGGGTGAAGAGGGGGATCGCGCCGTTGCGCAGGACCACGTCGTGGAACTCCTTGATGTCGAAGCGCGCGCCCATCGCCTTCCTGGCCTCCTCGCGCAGCGCCGTGATCTCGCGCTTGCCCACCATATAGGCCAGCGCCTGGCCGGGCCAGATGATGTAGCGGTCGACTTCGTTCAGGACTTCGGTCTCCGTCAGCGCGAGATTGTCCATGAAGAACGCGATCGCCTGCTCGCGCGTCCATTTCATGGCGTGGAGGCCCGTGTCGACCACCAGGCGGCAGGCGCGCCAGGCCTGGTAGGTCAGCATGCCGAAGCGGGAGAGGTCGTCCTCATAGAGGCCCATCTCGTCGCCGAGGCGCTCGCTGTAGAGGCCCCAGCCTTCGATGAACGCCGTGAAGCCCGCCTGGCGGCGGAAGCGCGGCAGGCCCTCGATCTCCAGCGCGAGGGCGATCTGCAGGTGATGCCCCGGGACCGCCTCATGCACCGCCAGCGCCGGCATGTTGAAGCGCGGCCGCGAGGTCGCGTCGTACGTGTTCGCGTAGAAGATGCCCTTGCGCGTCAGCTTTTCGTCGGGCTGGTAGTAGAAGGCCGCGACCGAGTCCTTCTCGCGGTACTCCTCGATCGCCTTCACTTCGCACTCGTTCTTCGGGAGCCGCTTGAACCACTGCGGCAGCCTGGCGTTCGCCTTCGCGAGCTCGCGCCTCGCGGTCTCGAGCAGGTCCTCCCGCGACGAGAACAGGTTCTTCGGATCCTTCTTCAGCGTCTCGAGGAAGCCCTTCAGATCGCCCTTCGCGATCGTCCGCATCTCGTCCTGGATGGACTTCAGCTCCTGCAGCCCGATCGCGTGGATCTCCTCGGCCGTCAGGTCGGTCGTCGTGTGCAGCTTGATGCGGAACTTGTAGGCTTCCGCGCCGCCCGGCAGCGCCCACAGGCCGACGTTCTTCGCCCGCGAGACCGGGAGATAGTCGGACTCCAGGTACTGGAGCATGCGGTGATACGCGGGATAGACGGAGTCGCGGATCGCCGGCAGCAGCGACGGCTTCGCGGCGAAGGGGGACTTCTCGGGAGGCAGGGCGAGCAGATGATGGAGCTGGCCGATGACGCGCTCGACCGCCGCGCGCATCGCCGTGCGGCCTTCGCGGACGCCGTCTCGCAGGTTGTCGAGGTACTGGTCCATATAGAGGCCGAAAGCCCGGAAGCGCGCCTCCAGGCCCTTCTCGTCGGTCAGCGGATGGTAGTTCAGGAGCTGCGGGAACTCCGCCTGCGGGCCGCCCATCTGGTCGACGTCCCACTGCCAGAACTTGTAGCGGTCCTCCTCCAGCGCCTGCTCGATCTGGAGGCGGAAGATGTCGGCGCTGACGCGGTCGCTCTCGGTCAGCGATTTCAGATCGACGGCGTTGATGCGCCCGAGCAGCGCCTCGTGCTGCTGATGCCGCCGCGCGCGTCCCGTCGCGGAGATGTCGGAAAGCCGGTCGTTGTAGCGGAAATCGCCGAGATAGGTGGCGTAGGTGGGGTTCTCGCGCATCGACGTTTCCCACGCGTCGTCGAAGATCGACTGCAGCTCTCGGGAGGCGGCCATAGAGTCCTTTCCGGGCGACTGGCACCCGACGAGCATGAGGGCGAGCAGCCCGGCGCGTCTCATTCGCCGGGCGGGCGGATTTTCGCGCCCTCCAGGAGATACTGCCACAGGGCGTCGGCCTGCTTGACGCCGTCGCCGTCGAGGATCTCGGTGAGCTGCGTCCGGCCGTCTTTGATGAACTGGGGCATCTTGGTGCCGGGCTCGAGGCGCAGGGGCTCGCGGACCCAGCGGTCGTAATAGTCCTTCTTCATCCGGTCGCGCACGAGCTTGAAGTTCGGCGCGGGCGCCTCGAAGACCTTGGTCGCGCCCTTGGGGCCGATCGCGTGGCACGAAAGGCAGTCGAGCCCGCCCGCGGGTCCCGACAGCTTGCGGCCGATCTCCGACATCCCGGGATCGGGCTCCGGCTCCGGCGCGCTTTTCGTCGGATAGCCGTGCTCGAGGGCCAGGCCGTGAAACAATTTCTCGGCGCGCGCGGGGAAGGCCGGCATGCGCAGGTTCTTCAGGAACGGACGAGGACGCTCGGCGATCTCCCCCTTCAGGAACGCGACCGCCCATTC